>Ga0224528_1000193_pt1 | contig 51251 bp, 39 predicted proteins | sample CBST25metaG_2_FD_179888 | JGI IMG/M metagenome (GOLD analysis project Ga0224528, IMG submission 179888) | Peat soil microbial communities from Stordalen Mire, Sweden - C.B.S.T25 | ecosystem: Environmental > Terrestrial > Soil > Wetlands > Peat | place: Sweden: Norrbotten County, Stordalen Mire...
TTCCAGGAGTTTCAGAAGACTGTTTTCCGCCTCTTTCATGAAGGCCGAACTGGTGAAGATGGTGAAGGCGCGACGGGCCTCGTTCGGCGGCCGGTAATAGGCTGCGTGGATGACCTGACGAACCTGGCCGAGCTTGATCAAAAGCTGCGGCGGGTCGGGCGGCACGATGAGCACGTCGGGGTGGGGTTGGATGAGGATGCGCGTCTCGCGCTTGTCGGTGTCGCGCAGGGCCTCGCGGGCCTCAACGGCCTCGGCGACGCGCGCCTCGAGGTCGGCGGCCTCGGCGATGCGGGTGCAGTTGCGGCAGTGACCGCAGAAGTCGGGTAGCCCGTCGGTTTCGGTCGGCTCCAGGCAGTTCATCGTCTGGGCCAGCATCAGGGCCAGCGTGTACTTGCCCGCGCCCTTCGGTCCGGCCAGGATCATCGAATGCGGAAAGCGTTCGGCGCGCACCGCCTCACGCAGGTGCGTGACCGTCGCCGCATTGCCGAGAAAAGAGGAAAAGCCCACAGAAAGAGTGTAGGCGATTGGCGTGGCAGAGTGCTCGCTGAGGAAAAGTGGGAGAAAATCGCTTGCGGGGACTAAAGCATTTTTCCAATTGGTGTAGAGCGAAAGCAGGATGCCAAGTGGCTTTTTCCTCAAGAAAAAGCCACCTTGCACGCCACTCAACACTGCACGCGTATTGGAAAAATGCTCTATTCGTGGATCGTTGAAAAGCAACCGCAGATCCCTCGACTCACCACTCCCAAGCTGAAAAACGCTTGGGACCCCGTTCGCTCGGGATGACAGCTTGCAGTATGGAAGACCAGTTGCCGGCGCGGCGGCCGGGGGGAGCCGTGGAGAAATAGTTTTCTATTTGCTGCCGCTTCTCTACGCGTGGTCAAGGCACGCCATGGTTGGGGCGAATGTCCAGAGTCGAGTTTAAGTGCTTTTATTTGTGATGTGAAACGGAAAATCGCCGCGATTCGTCTTGCAGGAACGCGGCTCCGCTCAGTATCGTTTGGAGAGCGCCTTTATCGGCTGCGCCATTCGGGACGCTTTTCGCGATTCCCCGGAAAACACACCCAGGCCAGAAGGCCTGTTCCTGTTTTCCGCACTAGCGGCCCGGCTCAAGTGGGGCCAGTTCCAAACACTTCCGCAGGCAGGAGCTTTCCGCAGCCGCGTAGACCGCGCACGGACCTATTCATGGACGCACTCAAACAGCTATTCGAGCAACATTTCCAAACGCCGGCCGAAGAGGTTCGCCCGTTGCAGGGGCAGTTGGGCGCCTCGGGCCGCACCATTGTCCGGCTTTCCGGCGGCGGTCAGAAGGCCATCGGCATTCTCTATTCCGTACGCGAGGAAAACGTGGCCTTCCTCGAGTTCTCGCGGCACTTCCGCAAGCGCGGGCTGCCGGTGCCGGAGATCTTTGGCGAGAATCTCGACCAGGGCGCGTACATCGAGCAGGATCTGGGCGACACGACGCTCTTTGAGCTGCTTGGCCGGGACCGTCAGGGCGCAGTGATTGGCCCTGAGGCTATCGACGCCTATCGGAAGACCATCGCCGCGTTGCCGCGCTTCCAGGTCGAAGCCGGTCGCGACCTCAACTACAAGGTCTGCTATCCGCGCGCCAGCTTCGATCGCCAGTCGATTGCCTGGGATCTGAACTACTTCAAGTACTACTTTTTGCGGCTAGCCGGCATCGCCTTCAATGAGCAGTCGCTCGAGGACGACTTTGGACGGCTGACCAAGTTTCTGCTGGCCGCGCCGCATGACTTTTTTCTCTATCGCGATTTTCAGTCGCGCAATGTGATGATCGTCGATGGCCAGCCGTATTTTCTCGACTACCAGGGCGGACGCAGGGGCGCGCTGCAATACGACATTGCCTCGCTGCTCTACGACGGCAAGGCCGATCTGCCGCCGCAACTGCGTCTCGACCTGCTCGATCATTATCTGGAGAATCTGGCGCGCTACACCAAGGTCGATCGCGCGGCCTTCCTGGAGTACTACTACGCCTACGTCTACGTGCGCATCATGCAGGCGATGGGCGCGTATGGTTTTCGCGGCTTCTACGAGCGCAAGACGCACTTTTTGCAGAGCGTGCCCTACGCGCTCGACAACCTGCGCTGGCTTGATGAGAACGTGAAGCTGCCGGTGGCGCTGCCCACGTTGATGGACGCCTTCCGGCGCATGGCCGACTCCGAGAAGCTGCGCTCACTGGCCGAGCAGGGGCCGAAGCTGACCGTCAAGATCGCCAGCTTCAGCTACAAGCAGGAGCACCCGGTGGACGAGACGGACAACGGCGGTGGCTTTGTCTTCGACGTGCGCTGCCTGCCGAATCCTGGCCGCGAGGAGCGCTTCAAGCAGTTGACCGGCAAGGACGCGCCGGTCATCGAATATCTGGAGCACCAGGAGAGCGTGCACCAGTACTTCGCCAGCGTGCGCTCGCTGGTGGATATGGCGGTGAGCAACTATCAGCGGCGTGGCTTCACCAGCCTTGCGGTCAGCTTTGGCTGCACCGGCGGCCAGCATCGCTCGGTTTACATGGCCGAGCAACTCGCCAAGCACCTGCGCGGCAGCGGCGTGAATGTGGTGCTGCGCCACATTGCGCAGGAAAAGAAGGCGCAACCATGAGGGCCATGGTTCTGGCGGCGGGGATGGGATCGCGGCTGCGTCCTCTTACGTTCGACCGGCCGAAGGCGCTGGTGGAAGTTGGTGGCCACACCATGCTTGCAACCACGCTCGTCCGCCTGCGCAACTGCGGTATTCGCGAGGTGGTGGTTAACGCGCATCACCACGCGGAGATGATCGTCGATTATCTGGCCGAGCATGATTATTTCGGGCTGTCGGTCGAGGTCTCTGTCGAACAGGAACTGCTCGACACCGGCGGCGGACTCAAGAAAGTCGCTCCGTTTTTCCTGCGTGACGACGAGCCGATTCTGGTGCACAACGTGGACGTGCTGAGCAATGTGGACTTCGGGGCGATGCTGGAGCAGCATCAGGCGAGCGGCGCTCTAGCCACGCTGGCGGTGATGCCGCGCGAGAGCTCCCGGCAGTTGCTCTTTGACGAGGATGGCTGGCTCTGCGGGCGCATCTCCGCCCGCGACGGCGCCACCGAGTGGTCGCGCGAGGTGGACGATCCGACGGCGCTGGCCTTTTGCGGGCTGCATATTCTCTCGCCGCGCATCTTCGAAGCCCTCAGCGAAGAGGGCGCGTTCTCGATCATTCCCGCCTATCTGCGGCTGGCCGCGGAGCCGAGGACGATTGGCGCCTTCCGCGCCGACGATTCCTACTGGCGCGACCTGGGCAAGCCGGCTAGCATTGAAGCCGCCACGCGCGATCTGGTCGCGATGCCCGAGCTTTCGCCTTTCGCGGAAACATAAAAAGCCTTCCAGCGCGGCGGGCATGGCCAGGTTTTTTGTACGAGGAGGAAGACCTTCGCGGACCGTTTTTACGCTTCCTGTTCGAAGGTCGTAATCAGCTTAGAGCATTTCTCCAATACACGTGCCGTGTTGAGTTGCGAGTAATGTGGTTTTTACTTCCACCCTGGCGACGAAGACCTGTCGCCAGGGGCCCGGTTTTCTTGAGGAAAAAGCCATTCAGCATCCTGCTTTCGCTCTACAGCAATTGGAGAAATGCTTTAGCCATCAGCTCAAGCAAAATCTCCCGCTCGCCCAGGCTGAGCGGCTCAAGCATCTTCCGCGCAATTTGGCGTGCCCATTTCTCGCAATGCGCTTCGATGCGCCGACCATCCGCGGTCAGTTGCACCTGCACCACGCGGCGGTCTGTCGCCTGTCGCACGCGTTCGATCAGTCCTTTTTTTTGTAAACGATCCACGACACGCGTCAGCGTGCTGAGCGGAGTCGCCATCTGTGCCGCCAGACCGGACATGATGTGCGACCTACTCTTATAGAGCAGATGAAGCAACTGAAACTCGCGTGCCGAAAGTTCCAACTCGGGAAAAGGCTGTTCTTTCGGCATTGCAAACAGAACGGGAAAAAGTTCATAGAGCTGGTGAGCTTGCTGTTCCAAGTGCGTTTTTTCTTGAGTAATCATGTTTTTTCGTTGCCTATTCGTTGCATCGTGCAATTAATTTTTGGTCTATGTCAAGAGGGGGCCTGAATCGTGCCAGACTGCTTAAGCAGTCTTCCTTAAAATTTAAAAGAGTTAATCCTATCTGTCCGATTAGAAATCGATTTCTCCCTCTAGGTTTATCTTGAAATGCATCCAAAATGGAAATAATATGCGGCCTATTATCTGTCTAACCAGGACTTGCCCGTGGTGGACGTTAAGGGTGCATTCCTCTTGCACAAACCGCTTCCTGGAAAACGCCCCGGGATACTTTTCTGCGGCAAGAGAGCATCCCGTAGAGCACGGACGCTGATCCTCTAAAAAAAGCTGCGACGATAAGGAGCATGTTCGCGTCCTCTAAGTAACCAGCAAAAAGATTGTTGTGCCGTCTCCAAACTTGCGCTACCCGTGACCCCCTGTACCGGTTGAATTGATCACAAGCTCTGCATGGAACGAAGGAGTAATACCGAGTGAGTTTCTCAGAATTAACGCTGCGTGGAACTGCTGCAGTTGGGCTATTGAGCCTCTGTGCCCTTATTCCCAGCTGCAAACACAAGGCGGGTGCACCCCCGATGGGCCCCATCGAGGTTTCAGTTCTTACCGTGCAACCCCAGTCGATTACCCTCAACACCGAGCTGCCCGGTCGCATCGCTGCCTATTTGACCGCCGAAATCAGGCCCCAGGTCAACGGCATCATCAAGAGCCGCCTCTTTGAGGAAGGCGCATTGGTGCATCAGGGACAGATTCTTTACAAGATCGACCCGGCACCTTATCAGGCCAGTCTGGCGCAGGCCAGGGGCAATCTCTCCATGGCCGAGGCCAATCTTCCCTCGCTCCAGGCCAAGGTCAACCGCTACCGCGATCTGGTCGCCATCCATGCCGTCGGCCAGCAGGACTACGACGATGCGGTCGACGCGCTCAAGCAGGCTCAGGCCACCGTCTCGGCCGACAAGGCCTCGCTCGACAGCGCCCGGATCAACCTCTCTTACACACCGGTCCGCTCACCGATCACCGGCCGCATTGGCAAATCGAGCATCACCGTTGGCGGCCTGGTCAGTTCGTATCAGACCACGCTGCTCTCTACCGTGCAACAGATCGCGCCGGTCTACGTCGACGTGGTGCAGTCCAATGCCGATCTGCTGCGCCTGCGCAAGCGCTTGGAGAGCGGACAGATCAAGTCCGACGAGATTCAGGCCCGCAAGGTCAAGCTCTATCTCGAAGACGGCTCGGTCTATCCGGTCGAAGGCAAGCTCGAGTTCCGCGACATTACCGTCGACGTCACCACCGGTTCGGTTACGCTGCGCATGACCTTTGCCAACCCCAAGCAGGTTCTGCTGCCGGGCATGTACGTGCGCGCTCAGGTGGAAGAAGGCGTCAAGAAGGACGCGATTCTGGCGCCGCAACAGGCTGTGCTGCGCGATCCCAAGGGCAATCCGTATTCGTGGGTTGTCGGCAAGGATGGCCACGTTGCCCGCCACAATCTGGTCATCGATCGCGCCATCGGCAGCCAGTGGCTGATCGCGAGTGGCCTCGCCGCCTCCGACCAACTCGTCATGGAAGGCACCGACCGCGTCAAGGAAGGCATGCCCGTACGCACTGTTGTCTTCAAGGACCCAACGCCCAGCCAGCCGATGACGGCGGGAAGCAGGTAGCCGGACATGTCGAAATTTTTCCTCGAACGCCCGGTCTTTGCCTGGGTCATCGCCATCGGCATCATGGTGTTGGGCGCGCTGGCCATTTACACCCTGCCTGTCTCGCAGTATCCGCCCATCGCGCCGCCCTCGATCGCCATCACGGCGACCTATCCCGGCGCCACGGCCGAAACCGTTGAAAACACCGTCACCCAGATCATCGAACAGAAGATGACGGGCTTCGACACCCTGCTCTATATGTCGGCGACCAGTGACTCGACCGGCCAATCCCGCATCGAGTTGACCTTTAGCCCCGGCACCAATCCCGATCTGGCCTGGGCGCAGGTGCAGAACAAACTGCAGTTGGCCACCGCCAGCCTGCCGACCACCGTGCAGCAGTACGGCATCGCGGTCAGCAAGTCTACGCGCAACTACCTGTTGTTCGTCGGCCTGATCTCCGAAGACGGCAGCATGGATGCTTTTGACCTGCGCGACTATGCGCAGTCGAACCTGGAGCAGGTGCTTTCGCGCGTGCCCGGCGTCGGTGAGGTCACCAGCTTCGGCAGTCAGTATTCGATGCGCGTCTGGCTCAATCCAGACAAGCTCAACCAGTACAAGCTGACCATCTCCGACGTCACCACGGCGCTGAACAACTACAACGTCGAGGTTTCCGCCGGACAGCTCGGCGGTACGCCGGCTATCCCCGGGCAGCGACTCAACGCCGCCATCATCGTCCAGAACCTGTTGAAAACGCCCGAGGAGTTCGGTGCTATTCCGGTCCGCACCAACACCGACGGCTCGATCGTGCGCATTCGCGACATCGCCCGCACGGAGATGGGCACCGAATCCTACGATCTTGATTCGTCCTACAACGGCATGCCCGCGGCCGGCATGGCGATTCGCCAGGTTACCGGCGCCAATGCGCTTGATACTGTCCGCGACATCCGTGCCAAGATGGACGAGATGAGCCGCTACTTCCCGCATGGGATGAAGGTCATCTATCCCTACGACACGACGCCGTTTACGCGCGTAGCCATTCATGAAGTGATCAAGACGCTGATCGAGGCCATCATCCTGGTCTTCTTCATCATGTTGCTGTTCATGGGCAACATCCGCGCCACATTGATTCCGACCATTGCCGTGCCGGTGGTTCTGCTCGGCACCTTCAGTGTCCTGCTCTTCTTTGGCTACTCGATCAACATGCTCACCATGTTCGCCATGGTGCTGGCCATCGGCCTGCTGGTCGATGACGCCATCGTGGTCGTCGAAAACGTCGAGCGCGTGATGACCGAGGAAGGTCTGTCGCCGCGCGAGGCGACGGCCAAATCGATGGAGCAGATCACCAGCGCGCTGGTGGGCGTTGCCCTGGTGCTGTCGGCCGTCTTCGGCCCGATGGCCTTCTTCTCCGGCTCGACCGGCATCATCTATCGCCAGTTCTCGGTCACCATCATCGCCTCGATGCTGTTGTCGGTCATCGTGGCCTTGATCCTGACGCCGGTTCTCTGCGCCACTTTTCTTAAACCCGTCGCCAAGGGCGCTCCGGTCAATACCCGCCGGTTTGCCTTCTTCCATATGTTTCTGGACTGGTTCAACCGCTTCTTTAACGGCATCCGCGACCGCTATCTGCTCGTCGTCGAGCATTCGCTGCGCAAAAAGACGATCTACATCGTCTTTTATGGATTGATTCTCTGCACCGTCGGTTACCTGTTCTATCGTTTGCCCACGGGCTTCCTCCCCGATGAGGATCAGGGATCGATCGTGGCCTGGATTCGACTCCCGATCGGGTCGACGAAAGAGCAAACACAAGCCGTTGTCGATCAGGTGGATCAGTACCTTCAGGAGCATGAGGGTGCGAGCGTCAAATGCAGAATGAACGTCACCGGGTACGGCATGGGCGGCAACGCACAGAACCAGGCGATGTTCTTCATCATGCTGAAGGATTGGGATCAACGCAAGAGCAAGGACATGTCCGCGCAAGCGCTATCGATGCGCATCATCATGCACTTCATCGGACTGCGCAATGCCAGCGTGCTGGCCTTTGTGCCGCCGCCGATCATCGAACTGGGAACCGCCACCGGTTTCGATGCCGAGTTGGTCGACTTCGGCAACCTCGGTCATAAGCAGTTGATGGCCGCACGCGATCAACTGCTTGCCATGGCCGCCAAGGACCCACGACTGGTTCGCGTCCGTCATAACGGGCTGGACGATCAGCCTCAGTTCCGCGTCGACGTGGATTGGGATAAAGCCGGTGCTCTCGACATCCCCATCTCCGATATACACGATGCCATCTCGACGGGCTTCGGCAGCGCCTACGTCAATAACTTTGTCAAAAACGGTCGCGTCAAGCGCGTCTACGTGCAAGACGATGCCCCCTACCGCATGTTGCCCGAGGATCTGGACCGCATCTACGTCCGCAACAGCTCCGAAGAGATGGTTCCTTTCTCGGCCTTCGCCAACTCGCACTGGGAGTATTCTTCCCCGCGTCTGGAGCGTTTTAACGGCTTCCCCTCGCTGAACATTACCGGCGAGCCGGCCCCTGGACACAGCTCCGGCGAAGCCATGCAGGCGCTGCAAGAGCTGGTCGAAAAGCTGCCCTACAAGGGTTTGCGCCTCGACTGGAACGCACTCTCCTATCAGGAAAAACTCGCCACCAACCAGGGACCGATTCTCTACGTCTTCTCTGTTCTGGTGATCTTCCTCTGTGTGGCAGCGCTTTATGAAAGCTGGACGATTCCCCTCGTCAACCTGCTGATGTTGCCGCTCGGCGTCCTTGGCGCGCTGCTGGCCACCACGCTGCGCGGCATGCCGAACGACGTTTACTTCCAGATTGGATTTTTGACCACGCTCGGCCTGTCGACGAAAAACGCCATCCTGATCATTCAGTTCATCAAGGCGCAACTGGAGCAGGGCGACAGCCTGATCGACGCGACGCTGGCGGCGATCAAGATCCGCTTCCGGCCGGTCATCATGACCTCGCTGGCCTTCTTCTTTGGCACGCTGCCACTGGCGCTGGCCAGCGGCGCTGGAGCCGGAGCCATGAAGGGCATCGGCACTGCGGTCACGGGCGGCATGATCTCGGCCACCTTCATCGATCTGATCTTTATCCCGCTGTTCTTCGTCCTGGTTTCCGAGAAGTTCGGCAAGAAGAAACCCTCGGCGTCGCATCCGGCGGCTGGCCCCACGGAGGCGCAATAATGACGAAGCTCTCTCTGATTCTTTGCGCATCGGCAGCGGCCACGCTCGGCCTCAGCGGTTGCGTTCCTCCCAAGCAAAGCTACCGGCAGCCTGATCTGCCGGTAGCGCCCACCGTCTGGCAAGACAGCTTGAATGCCGACGAACGTGCGCAGGCCTCTCCCGCCACGGCCCCGGTCGCAACCGAGCTCAAGTGGCAAGAGGTTTACACCGACCCCAACCTGCGCACGGTCATCGATCTGGCGCTCAAAAACAATCGCGACCTGCGCGTCTCTCTTTTGAACGTCGAGAAGACCGCGGCGCAGTACCGTTTGCAGCACGCCCAGCAATTTCCCACGGTCAACGCCGTGGCCAGCGGCGATGCCCAACGGCTGCCGCGCTACGTCTCGGGACTGAACAAGAGCTACGTGTCGGAAACAGACAGCATCGGCGCCCAGGTTTCCTCCTGGGAGCTCGATCTCTTCCATCGTCTGCGCAGCCTCAGCCAGCAGCAGTTCGAACTGTATCTTGCCAGCGATGAAGGCCGGCGCGACACGCAGATCTCGCTGGTTGCCTCGGTCGTCACGCAATATCTTGACCTTGCCGCCGACCAGGAGAGCCTCGATCTGTCCCGTCAGACCCTCGCCTCGCAGCAGGCCACCTATGAGCTGATCCGTCAGAGGCGCGACCACGGCGTCGGCTCGGATCTCGATGTCAGCGAGGCGCTCAGCCAGGTGGAAGCCGCGCGCGCCGACATTGCCAAATATCGGCACCTTCTCGCCACCGACAACAACGCGCTTGCCGTCCTGGTCGGCGCGCCGGTGCCCGAGGCGCTTTTGCCCAAAGATTTGGGCGAGGGCGCATGGATCAAGGACGTCTCGACCGGGCTTCCCTCGGAGACCCTGCTGCGACGGCCCGATATTCGCGAGGCCGAGCACAATCTCAAATCGGCGTACGCGAATCTCTCCGCGGCACGCGCCGATTACTTCCCGAAGATCGAGTTGACCGGCAACGGCGGCGTCCTTAGCAACTCTTTGGCCAACCTCTTCAAGGGCGGACCGGGCACCTGGGAGTTCGCACCGCAGGTCTCGCTGCCGATCTTCGACGCCGGCACGCGCGCGGCCAACTACAAGCTGGCCGAGGTTGCGCGCGACACCTACGTCGCGCAATACGAAAAGACCATTCAAACGGCCTTCCAGGAGGTCGGCGATTCGCTCAACGGCCGCATCCGCCTGCTCGAAGAAGAAAACGCGCAGGCCGCCAACGTGAAGGCGCTCACGGAAACCTTTCACTTAACCGAGGCGCGCTACAAGGCCGGAATCGACAACTACCAGACCGTTCTTGTCGCGCAACGCTCGCTTTACAGTGGCCAGGTCACGCTGATCAACCTGCGTCTCACGCGCCTGAACAATCAGGTCACGCTCTACAAGGTTCTAGGAGGCGGAGCGCTATAGAGCGCTTTGCCGCTGATTGGGAATTTTCCTCTTCAGGGCAAATTCCAGGGTGCGATTTCCGGTTCCTCGGAGCCGCTTCTTCCACTCCCCATCCGGGAAAACAATCGATCGCGCTGCAAGCGGGAAGCTCTTGCAGCGCGATTGCTGTTTCTGCCGGTTTTTCGCCGCATGTTTCCCGAGGAGAATTTATTCGCGGCAAAAATAAAACAGAAAAATATACGTCCAATAAAGCCAATCGCGTTAGCGCTACCCCCAACGCCAAAAAGTGACCGGTGGCACATTACATCGTTATCAAAAACAAGTAAAATCTAGGAGTTTGCCCCGAAAACGTTTTTCCCGGTTACAGAAGGGGTAGACAGAGAACACAATTGGCACTCAACAGCAAGATTTTTATGCACTTAGCTACTAACAGAAAGTGGCAGTGCGCATTCGTATCCCGATAAAGCGTTTTCTTACCAGGAAGCTTTATCCCTTGAGAGGTCTGTGTGGTAGGAGCAAAGGTAACAATGATCAAACAATGTCATGCATTTATGCTCGGGCTCGTCGGGCTGCTTTTTCTGGCCCTGACGGCGGCTCAGGCGCAGGAGTTCCGAGGAACGCTCGAAGGAATCATTTCGACGGACCAGAGCCTTCTCGTAGCCGGAGCGCAGGTGAAAGCGGTCCAATCGGATACGGGAGCTCAATCCAGCACCGTCACCGACCAGCAGGGTCGTTACACGATCTCCTCACTGGCCCCCGGCATGTATCAGGTCGAGGTGCGGGCAAAGGGCTTCAAAAGCTACATCCGCAAGGGAATTACGCTCGATGCCGGCAGCCATATTTCCGTCAATCTGGCGCTGACCCCCGGCGAAGCCACCGAAACGATCACCATCAAGCTGGACGCGTCGATGACCAGTGGCAACACGGCCTCCAGCGCTCAGGTGATGGGCAACCAGGCCGTGCGCGACCTGCCGCTCAATGGCGGCACCCCTTCGACACTTTCACAGTTGGCTGCCGGTATGTCCAAGACCGACGCTCCCGGTGAGACCCGCCCCTTCGATAACTCCAGCAATGGCACCGTCGCCGGCACGCCGACCGGCTCGACCGAAGTCGAACTCGACGGCTCGGCCGACATCGACTGGAAGTTCCGCACCACCTACAATCCGCCCTCCGATGTTGTCGGCCAGGTGAAGACGACCATCTTCCAGCCCGATGCGGCCTACGGTCACGCCGGCGGCGGCTTTGTGAACATGACCACCAAGGGCGGCACGAACGCCTTCCACGGCGACGCCTATGAGTTCAATCAGGTTTCGGCTCTGAAGGCCAACAGCTACTTCAATAATCTCAATGGTTTGAAGCGGCCGGTTACCCGCTACAACCAGTACGGCATCACGGCCAATGGCCCGATCTTCATTCCGCATTTCTTCGACGGTCGCAAGAAGTTGCTGTGGGAGTTTGCCTGGCAGGGGATTCGCGATACCTCTCCGGCCTCGGGTAGCATTTCGGTCCCGACCGACCGGGAACGTAGCGGTGACTTTGGCGATTTGAGTAGCCTGACGCTCTACGATCCGTATTCCTATTCGACAACGACTTCGGCCCGTACGGCGGTGGCCAACAACTGCTTGTTCCTGTCCAGCACCTGCACGACGGCTCTGACCGGCAAGACCCTGCAGGACTACAACCCGATCGCTTACAACCTGATGCAGTACTACCCGACCGGCGTAACCAAGACCGGTGCGGCCAACTACGCCATCGATCCGGTTTCTCCTGACTTTTTTGACAGCGAGTTTGGTCGCGTCGACATCATGCCTACGCACGCCGACAAGATGTTCTTCAAGATCTGGCACAACCAGCGTCTGCAGAAGGGCAACAACTACCTGGACAACGACGCCACGGGCCTGAACCTGAACCGTCAAAACTGGGGCGGAACGATCGACGAAGTGCACTCCCTCAACGCCAATACCAGCGTCAATGTGCGCGTCAACTGGATGCGCTTTGTGGAAACCCAGACCCCGACCAGCGCCGGCATGGATCCGACGACGCTCGGCTTCCAGAGCCTGTCGACCAGCTACAAGGCCATGCCTCTGGTCAAGTTCACCGGCTTGAGCACCAGCGCCAGTTGCACCACCTCGTCGGGCAACCAGATCAGCAATGGTCCTGGCTTCCAGTGCCTGGGCTCGGGCTCCAATGCCTCGGCTGGTCAGAACGCCTTTGACAGTTATCACATCTTCGGCGACATCACCCATAAGGTTGGCGCTCACAACATCAAGGTCGGTGTCGACGTTCGTCAGAACCGCCGCTTCACCACCAACTGGCAGAATGCCAACGGTCTCTACACCTTCGGAACCGATTACACCGTCAAAGCTCCTACCAGCACCTATGAAGGTTCCAAGGCTGCCTGGGGCAACGACCTGGCGGAATTTGAAATGGGTATTCCGACCTCGGGCGAATACGACACCAACTCCTTCAGCGCGACCAAGCTGGAGTACATGGCGCTGTTCGTACAAGACGATTTCAAGCTGCGTTCGAACCTCGTTATCAACGCGGGCGTTCGCTATGAACACGATTTTCCTCTGGTCGAGCGTCTCAACCGCTCCACCAACGGATTCGATCCGACGGCCCCGCACAGCATAACGTCCGATGCCGAGGCCGCCTACAAACTCTACGCTTCCACCTATGCCATGACGCCTTCCAGCTTTGATCCGGTGGGCGGCCTGACCTTTACTTCCGCCAACAACCGCAGCATCTACCAGACACCGTCGAAGATCTTCAGCCCGCGTATCGGCCTCTCCTGGAAGCCGGAGCATCTGAAGAACACGACGATCCAGGCCGGTTATGGCATTTATGTCTTCCCGGTTGCTCCGATTGCCGACCCAACACTGAATGGTTTCAGTGGAGCAACCTCCTACGTTTCCTCGCAGGACGGCAACTACCACACGCCTCCGGCGCAGACCTGGACCAACGCCTTCCCGAGTGGTCTGACGACCCCGACCGGATCGAAGCTGGGCGCAGATACCTTCGTCGGCCAGTCGATTGCCTTCCTGGCGCCGCAGCAGCGCGCCGGTTACTCGCAGCGCTGGCAGTTTCAGATTCAGAAGCAGTTGACTCCCAACGATATGGTCAGTGCCAGCTATCTGGGCAACCACGCCATTCGCATTCAGGTCACGGACACCCAGCTCAACTACATTCCCAAGCAGTACCGCCAGACCAGCACGCAGCAGACGGAGCTGAGCACCAGCGCCAGCAACCCGTTCTCCGGCCTGCTGTCCAGCACCTCCACGTTGGATAAGTCAACGGTCTCGCTCTATCAGATGCTGGTTCCCTATCCGGAATTTCCGTATGGCAGCGGCAGCTCGAGCGGCATCGACGAAGAAGATCTCAATGCCGGTTCGTCGCATTTTCACAGCATGAACCTGCGCTACGATCACCGTATGTCGAAGGGTTTCTCGATCACCTCGAACTTCTCCTGGTCGAAGCTGATCGAAGCCCTCTCCCTGCTGAACGATGCGGATGCCAGCTACGAGCGCCGCGTCTCCACCATCGACTATCCGTTCCACCTTTCGGTGACCGGCGTCTATCAGCTTCCCTTCGGCAAGGGCAAGTTGATCTCGCCCTCGAACCCGATCGTGCGCAAGGTTGCCGAGGACTGGACGATGACCATGGGCTACTCGATGCAGTCGGGCGCTCCGGTCAAGTGGAGCACCAACTGGGTCTATGACGGTGGCGACATTCACTGGAGTGCGAAGAACCACTCCAAGGCCTTCGATTCGTCGCACTTCACCGCCGCCAACACCTATGCGGTTCGTACGTTTCCGACGACCAACACGCACTGGCGTCAGGATGGACTCAATGAGTTCAACCTCTCGGTGCTGCGCACCATCAATCTGGTGCACGGAACCAAGTTCCAGTTCCGCGCCGAGGGCTTCAACATACTTAACCACGTAACCTATTCGTCTCCGACGATCACCTCCGGATCTTCGTTCGGCAAAATTACCTCGCAGTACAACACGCCGCGCTCATTGCAGTTCGGTGGCAAGATGAGCTGGTAGTTTCATCAGCCAGGCAATAAAAATCCCCTGTCGCAGGAATGCGGCAGGGGATTTTTTGTTGAACAGGGAACTGCTTTAGAGCATCTCTCCAATACACGTGCCGTGTTGAGTGGCGTGCAAGGTGGCTTTTTCTTAAGGAAAAAGCCACTTGGCATCCTGCTTTCGCTCTACCGCAATTGGAGAGACGCTCTAGCGCTGCGGCAGCACCAGCACCTCAATGCCGCTGGCCGCGTCCTTTTCGTGGAAGATCGTCTCAGTCGCCTTCTGAAACTGTGCGGGGGTGGCCGTCGGAATCTCCGTGAAGGTTTGCGGATTGCGGTCTACCAGCGGGAACCACGCGCTCTGCACCTGCACCATGATGCGATGGCCGCGGCGGAAGGTGTGATAGACGTCGGGCATGGTGAAGTCGATCGCCGTCCGCTCGCCGGGAACCAACGGCTCGGGCTTCTCCCAGCTCTTGCGGAACTTGGCGCGGAACGGTTCGGCGCGCAGCAGTTGCTCGTAGCCGCCCATCAGCAGCGGCGGCGCGCCCAGCACGCGCTTGTTGCCGTGCGCATCGTCTGGCGAAGGATAGTCGCCCGGGTACACATCGATCAGCTTCACCACGAAGTCCGAGTCGGTTGCGGTGCTGGCGATCTTCAGGCGCGGGGCAATCGGTCCGGCAATCGTCACGTCCTCGTCGAGCGGCTCGGTCTCATACGCCACCACGTCGGGCCGTTCGCTGGCGAAGCGCTGATCGTCGACCATGAAGCGTTGCGGCACCGTGTCGGTGGTGTAGCCGACAAACGGCACCGGGTGATTCGGATCGCTCAGGTACTCGTCCTTGCTTTCTGCCTCGGTCGGCGCTTCGAAGCTCAGCTTGCCGTCGGCGTGGAAGTAGAGCGTCTTGGCCGCAGCGGCCTTGGGCGGCCAGGCTTCAAGCTTGCGCCACACGTTTGTGCCCGTCTCAAAGGTCACGGCCTTTGGCTGCGCCGCGCCCTTGCCCTTCAGATAGTGCTCGAAGAAGGGAAACTGCACGTGCGAACGGAAATACTCAGACGTCTTTGCGCCAAAAGAAACATCGCCCAGATGATCGCCATCCGAACGCATCCAGCCGCCATGCACCCATGGTCCTTCGACCAGCGTGACCGGCGTCTGCGGATTGTTTTTCTGCATGGCCTCGAAGACGCGGAAGGGGCCTTCGAGATCCTCGGCGTCATACCAGCCGCCGACCACCAGCACCGCGCACTTCACGTTCTTGATGTGCTGCGAAAGCTCGCGTGCCTGCCAGAACTCGTCGTAGGTGTTGTGCCGATACTGGTCGTCCCACAGCTTGGTCGGCACCAGCATCCGCTTGCCGAGATTCGCGAGGTTGCCCGCCTTCAGATAAAACCTGTAGCTGTCCGGCGTGCCAAAGTCGAACTGTGGCGCGGACTCCTTGTCGGTCGGATTCTTCTGCGGATCGAAGAACTGATAGAAGCCATAGGTCGCCGAAAGCTTGAAGGCGCCGTTGTGGTAGGAGTCGTCGCCGTGAAACAGATCGACCATCGGAGCCTGCGGGCTGGCAGCCGCCAGCGCCGGGTGCGAATCGATCATCGAAGCGGCGGTGAAGAAGCCCGGGTACGAGATGCCCCAGATGCCCGCCTTGCCATTGTTGTTCTCAACGTGCTTGAGCAGAAACTCGATGGTGTCATACATGTCGCTGGCATCATCGACATCCTTCGATGACTTCTTCACGTCGATGTGCGGACGCATTTCGACAAACTCGCCTTCGCTCATCCAGCGGCCGCGCACATCCTGCGACACGAAGATGTAGCCGCCCTTTTCAAACTCGTCGGAAGGACCAAGACGCTGCGGATACTTGTCTTCGCCATAGGGCGCGGAACTGTAGGGCGTGCGGCTCATCAGGAACGGATATGGCCCCGCGTCGGTGAAGGCGCTGGCCTTCGGCACGTAGACCGCGGTGAATAGCCTCGCGCCGTCGCGCATCGGAATCCGGTATTCATACTTGGTGTAGTGCGAACGGACGAAGTCCTCTTGCGGCGCGGGCTGATCGGCGCAAACGCCGGCAACCCCCGCAAGGATCAGGACACAGGCAAAAACAACGAAATTACGCACTCTCTGCATAGTGATTTATCGACTCCTGGTTGTCTGTAAAAATACTCTTCTGTTGCGTGAATAAAAAAATGGCCTCCGGCACGTTGTGCGCCGGAGGCTATTTTTCACTGCTTACTCTTCGTCCTTCTTGCTCTCCGCGACTTTTTCGGTTTTGGTCAGCGGCGAGGTGATGGCATCGAGCACGGCCGGTGTTTTCTCGACGCGCTCCAGCGCCGGGTAGCGCTCACCGTCGTGATAGTCCACCGGCACAATGCGCACGAAGCTGTCGGCGGCGACAATCAGCCGGATCGGCTCGGTGCTCGTCTTCGCCGCGCGAACCGCAGCCTTTAGCGCATTCGGCGAATAGAGCCGGTCATTGACGGCTAGAATCTTGTCGCCCGGAGCCAGCTTTGCCTTGTCGGAAGGGCCACCCCAGCGCACATCGGCTATCTGGCCATCGCCGGAGATGCGTGCGCCCAGCGAGAACCAGAGTTCGCCGCCGCCACGACCTGGTTCGCCGTGCGAGACCGGCTTGTCCTTGTAGACCAGCTTGTAGCCGCCGCGCTCAATGCCCGCCAGGTCCGCGCGCGGATTGATCTCATAAATGCGCTCGTGCAGGAACTTGGCCCAGTCGTAGGGCACAACTGTGTTCAGATCCTTCACAATCTCATCGAAGGTGTAGGGCACAATCCCTGCGCCGGTATCGCCATTCTTGCCGAGGAAGACCTTCGCAAAATCGTTCAGCGATTTCTTGTCGCTCGTCAACTGACGAATCAGCGTGTCGGCGTCGAGCCAGAGCAGTTCACCTTCCTGGTAGTAGTCCTGGCTGCGCCGCCAGTTGGTCCAGGTCGGATTGCCGCCGCGCAGAATGCTGGCCGCCACCGCCGTATCCACCGTCGGCCGCCACGCGCGTCCCGACCGGCTGTCGAGGCTCGCCGCCGAAAGCGCCAGATGCTCGCGATAGTCGGCCTGCGATTCAAGGTCGGCGCGCGCTGCCAGCACATTGCCCCAGTACTGCGTCATGCCCTCGTAGACCCACAGCAGCTCGCCCTGCTGCGGCGTTGCGAAGTCCGGCTGATAGAGCTTGGCCGGACGGCGGTACTTGCCGTTCCACGAATGCGTAAACTCGTGCGACAGCAGGTCGGCCTCGTGCACCTGATGGGCGCGATCGGAGAAGTCCTTTTCGCCGATGCCGTTATCCGACGACTGGCCGTGTTCGAGGCCCTCGCCACCGGCCACATCCGACATCGTCAACAGAAAGTGATAGACGCCGTAGTGATGCGAGCCGTACGCCGCGCCCGCCTCGCGCACCAGATTGTTCAACTCGGCCAGCAGTGCAGGACGCAGTTCCGCATCCTCGGGTTCGTCGGCTACCACGTCGATGTAATGCTTGGGCGTGACGTCCTTCGCCAGCTCGTACTCGTGGAAGTACTGGCCGGTGATGATCGGCGAATCCTCAAGCTGCTCGACGTTGGTCACGGCGAAGCGTGTCACAGAGCCTGCGGCGGGAACCGGATAAGAGGCCGCATCGACGGGCTTGAGCGCCGTGCCGATGCCCCAACCCGCAGGCACCTTCACCGAAGGCTCAATGGCAAGATCGCGCACCGGAATGCCTGCCGGATACAGCAGCAGCTTCTCCCATTCGAGCGCCGCCATCTTCTGGCTCAACCGCGCGGTCGCAATCGCATCCAGATGAACGTGCAGCGCGGTCGCGCCCTGCGGAATCGTCAGATGGAACTCGAAGAGATTCACATCGTCGCGCCGCCACGCCAGCGTCTTGCCATTGGCCGTGAAAACCACGCCGGTGATGTTGCCGGCCGGACCCGAGGGCATGTGATGGCCGGGAATCCACTCCGGCGTTGTCAGCGTCAGCGGGCCTGCCGTGACCGGCAGATCGACCTCGGCGTGATAGAGCTTGCGCGGCGCATCGCTTAAATCCGCTACGATGCGGATCGGCGCCTTCTGCGCAACGGCGGGTGCCAGTGCGGTCAAGGCAAGCACAAAGGCGGACAAACGTGACAAAAAAGACATAAAGTATGGTTCTCCTGAAAAGCTACATCTTCTCAGTATGGCAGCAAGGAAATAAGTTTCCCCTAAAAACTCCCGCTATCGATCCCCTCTGGCCTCTTGTTTTTTTCTCCGAGCAATTTTCGTTCCGCACCCCGCCTCGCCGAGTTACTCTGTTAAAAAGCTTTTGGCCTTTCTTCTCTGTCTGGATGTTCACCGTCGCAGGCAGCCATCCCTCGGGAAGCTGCCCTTGATCGTGGCATACCTACTTGAGCGGCAAGGTTTAACTTATTCCAGCGCCTCGTACGCCGGAATCGATCTCTATAGTCATAAGGAGAATTGCATGCCCACAGAGTTCCGCAACTTTCTGGCCCTTCCGTACGACGAACTGGAAGAGCTGAACCTCCAGGCCAAGGCCGATCGTGCCAATCGCGTTTCGCCCGACGAGATTCGCGAAAAGCGGTTGAAGTATCTGACCGACGAAAAGCGCATCAAGGCCGTTACCGTGCTGTTCTCCGATCTCGAAGGCCGCCTGCACCTGCTCGACTACGACAAGAAGTTCCTGCTCGGCTCCTACGACAATCTCACCTTCGATGGCTCCTCGATCCGCGGCTTTACCGCGCAGAAGGAGAGCGATCTCCGTCTGGCCATCGACTGGAGCGCCTTCTACTGGGTGCCGGCCGACGTCTTCGGCACCGGCAAGGTGCTGGTCTTCGGCGAGGTCATCGACAAGGACGGCTCGCCCTACTCGGGCGATCTGCGTGGCGTGCTCAAGTCCTACTCCAAGAAGTTGTTCGACGAGAAGGGCTACACGCTCAACGCCGCCAACGAGATTGAAGGTTTCCTGTTCGCCGGCCGCAATGCCGAGCAGACCTTCCACGAAACCAACAAGTTCGAGATGGTTTCCTACGGCGGCTACTATCACTCTCTGCCGCTCGATCCGCTGCGCAAGTTCATCGACACCGCCGCCGAAGTGCAGCGCGCCATGGGCTTCCAGAACGAGAAGGATCACCCGGAAGTCGCGCCCAGCCAGTTCGAGATCAACTACTCGTACGGCGAAGTGGTTGCCGCCGCCGACCAGATCCAGCTCTACAAATTGCTCTGCCGCCAGATCGCCGACAACATGGGCTACACGGCCAGCTTCCTGCCCAAGCCCGTGGTGGGCGTCAACGGCAGCGGCATGCACACTAACGTCTCCATCTCCAAGGACAAGGTCAACCTGTTCTGGGATCCGAAGGGTCAGGAAAAGCTTTCGGCCTTTGGCTGGGAGTTCATTGACCGCACGCTGTCGAGCGCGCTTGACCTGTGCCTGATTCTGAACTCGAGCGTGAACGCCTATCGCCGTCTCGATCCGCACTTCGAAGCTCCGAACCAGATCAAGGCCTCGGCGACCGATCGTGGCTCGATGGTGCGCGTGCCCATTGGCAACGCCCGTTCGATGCGCGTCGAAGTCCGTTCGGTGGGCCCGGATGCGAACCCGTATCTGGCGCTCTACTCGATCTTCAAGACCGGCATCGAAGGCGCCACGGCCAAGATTGACAACCTGCGTCAGGCCAAGCGCTACCTGCCTGACAACATCCAGGACGCGATCGAGTCGTTCAAGGGCTCGAAGTGGATCGCCGAGATTCTCGGCTCCGACGTGCAGGGCCGCTTTGTCGACCTGAAGCAGGCCGTCGCCGACCGTTCGCCGCACGAACTCGGCACCTTCGTCAAGAGCTCCGAGGTCCAGTTCCACCACGCCGTCTACAACCAGTCCCTCTGGAACCTGTTTTAGACTGAACGCACTTATGCATAAAAACGGTGCAGCCTCTTTGGGGCTGCACCGTTTTTTGTGCGGAGATAAAACATCCTCATGCGGCTCTTATAACGCCCGTGCTACAACTCTACACATAGGGACAGCCAGAGAAAGTCAAGGGGGTCGGCGGATGGTGTATATCTGCCCGGTGGGGGCACCGCTCCTGATTCTTCTTTGGGCTTCACATCCCGCATAGATGCACAGTGCAGCACATATTTCTATCTATGGCCGCCATATTTAGAAACGGAAAGGGCTTTCCCCGCAAGGAAAGCCCTTTTTTATGCTCGTAAAGCGCATGTCAGCGTGCCCGTGTCTCAGCTGCGATCTTGCGCAGCTCCGGCAACACCGCGCCCAGCGCCACCGGTGCCGCATCGCGCAAGCCCAGCGCAAAGTACACGTCGCGATAGTGCTGGTAGAGCCGCTCGTAGACCGCCGCTTCCTTCGCGTCCGGCTCGACCGTGCGCAGTGGCAGGCAAACCGCGGCCTGCGCCTCTTCAATCGACTTGTACACGCCCGCCGCCAGCAGCGCGAAGATCCCCGAGCCGAGGCTCGTCGGAATCCCCGACGGCACCAGCACCGGCTTGTTCAACACATTCGCGTAGATGCGGTTCAGTACCTCGTTCTTCTGCGGAATGCCGCCCGCGTTGATTACCCGGTCGATGCGCACGCCGTGCTCGGCCATCCGTTCAAGAATGATGCGCGTGTGGAAGGCCGTGCCCTCGATAGCGGCGAATAGCTCGTCCTGCGCCGTATGCACCAGGTTCCAGCCAAGCGTGATGCCGCCCAGTTCCGGATTCACCAACACCGTGCGGTCGCCGTTATCCCAGCTCAGACGCAGCAGGCCGGTCTGTCCGGCCTTGTACGCATCGAGTCCCTGGCTCAGCTCGCCGACCGACTTGCCCGCGCGCCTTGCGATGGCCTCGAAGATGTCGCCCACTGCCGACAGCCCCGCCTCAATACCCGTGTACTGCGGATGCACGCTGCCCGGTACCACGCCGCAGACGCCCGGAATCAGCCCGGCCTGCTTGGCCATGGCGATGATGCAGGTCGAGGTGCCGACCACGTTCACCACGTCGCCCTCTTTGCAGTTCGAACCAATGGCGTCCCAGTGCGCGTCGAAGGCGCCCACCGGAATCGGAATCCCGGCTTTCAGTCCCATCTCTGTGGCCCACTTCTCGCTCAGGTGTCCGGCCAGGTGGTCGCTGGTCAGATATTCGCCCGCGATCTTCTCGCGCACGCCCTTTAGCAGCGGATCGACCGCGACCAGAAACTCCTCCGGCGGCAGCCCGCCCCACTTCGGATTCCACATCCATTTGTGGCCCATCGCGCAGATCGAGCGCTTCAGCTTCGTCGCATCGGTCACGCCGCACAAGGTCGCCGCCACCATGTCGCAATGCTCTAGCGCGGTCACGAACTTGTCGCGCTTTTCCGGGTTGTGGCGCAGCCAGTGCAGCAGCTTCGAGAAGCCCCACTCGTGCGAATACACGCCGCCGCACCACTCGATGCCCTCGAAGCCCAGTTCATGCGCCTTGGCCGTGATCTCCTGCGCCTCGGCGTGTGCGCGGTGATCGCACCACAAGTAGTACTCGTCGAGCGGCTCCAGATTCTCGCCAACCACGATCACGCTCGATCCGGTCGTGTCGAGCGCAATCGCTTCGACCGCCTCGCCCTTCACGCCGGTCTTCGCCAGCACCTCGCGGGTGGCCTTCGCCAGCGCGGCCATCTGGTCGGCATGAGACTGCGTGGCGTAATCCGGATCCTCGTGCTTGCGATGCAGCGGATAGCCTGCCGAGGCAGTTCCGATCGGCCCCTTTTTGCTGTCGACCAGGGTAACGCGAACGCTTAATGTGCCAAAGTCAACGCCGGCAACAAGACTCATGGAAACGTGCCTCCAGTAAACGCTTTCTGATTCGCTCACAAGAGTACACCATCTCCGCCACCCGCGTCTCTTGCGCTCATCACAAAATTCTGCCGCGCAGACCATGAACATCCCGATTTGCCGCTGCGCCCAACAAAACAGCGTTGCCGGCACAGCCCCGATGCGGGGCAGCCGACAACGCTGTTTTGTTTCTTGTCTACTTCTTTGCCACGGGCTTGGTCGCTTCCGGCGCCGGGGCCTGTTTTTCCGGCGTCTTTGGCTGTTCGGCCGGTTTCGCGCCTCCACCCTTCTCCGCGGGCTTGGCGCTGGCGGCTGGCGGCGGAGTCTCAGGAGCCGCCATCTTCGCGGCCTTCATCTTCACCATCATCGACGCATCGGCATTCTTCACCAGAATCGAGACCCGGCGGTTGGAAGGATCGAAGGGATTGTTCTTCACGCGCAGCATCTGATCCGCGTAGCCTCGCACCTGTGTTACCTGATCGCCACGCACGCCGTCCTGCTGCATCAGTCGCCGTGCCGAGTTGGCGCGGTCGGCTGAAAGCTCCCAGTTGCTGTAGTTCTTGTCCGTCGAATACTGTGCCGCATCGGTGTGGCCTTCAATCAGCAGGGCATTCGGGAGCGTCTTCAACTCGCCGCCCAACAGCGCCAGCAGTTCCTGCCCGCTGTCGCTCAGCTTGGCGCTGCCGCTCTGATAGAAGGTGCCTTTCTTGTCTTCGATCAGCTCGATCCGCAGCCCCTCCGCGGTAATGGTGATTTCAATCTGTTTGGACAGTTTGCTCAGTTCCTTTTTTTCCAGAATCTCCTTTTCGAGCTTCTCCTTGAGCTGTTGCATGGCCTGCTCGTTCGATACCGTAACGATTTCGCCCGTTCCGGTCATCGTCGTGCCCAGCAGTTGCCCGGTGCCCTTGGGATCGTTGAAGTAGCCAGCCACGGCCTTTTTCACCTTTTCGCTCGAACCCATCAGCCACAGCACGATAAACAGGGACATCAATGCCGTCACGAAGTCGGCATAGGCCACCTTCCAGGCGCCGCCATGGTGGCCGCCGTGGCCGCTCACCCTTTTGATCACAATGATCGGTTGACTCTTATTTGCCATCGCGTCTCGCTTTTCTGTCCGTTCAGGCTTTTAAAGCATTTTTCCAATTGGTGTAGAGCGAAAGCAGGATGCCGAGTGGCTTTTTCCTTAAGAAAAAGCCACCTTGCACGCCACTCAACACTGCACGCGTATTGGAAAAATGCTCTAGAGCATCTCTCCTAATGCTGTAAAGTGGCGAGAGTCTTGCCAAGTTGCCGCTCCCTGATGGTCGCGTCAACGAAGCAGCATCGACTCGCTCTATACCTTCAGGAGAGATGCTCTATGCCGCTGCCACTGCGGCTGCTTCGGTTGCTCCGCCGCCCTTGCAGTTCTTCTCCATCTCATCGAAGCTTGGCCGTACCTCGGCGGGAATCGCGCGCCGCCCCATCTCGATGGCAATCATCGGCGCCGATCCCTTCAGGAACGAGAGCAACATCACCCGCAGCACGTGCAAATACTCGTTATGCTCCCCGGCGGTCTTGCCCATATTCGACGCCAACGGTCCCACCACGCCGTAGCAAAGCAGAATGCCAAGAAATGTTCCGACCAGAGCCGCCGCCACCTTTTCGCCGATTGCCTCCGGAGGTCCGCCCAACGCGCCCATGGTAATCACCACACCCAGCACCGCCGCCACAATACCCAAACCAGGCAATGCGTCGGCTACGGTCGTCAAAGCGTCTACGGGAGCAATCGCGGCATGGTGATGCACTTCCATGTCCAGCTCCATCATCTGGTCCATGTCGAACGGCTCCACGCCTCCGGTAATGGCCGTCCGCAACGTGTCGCATAGAAAATCCATCGAGTGATGATCGCTCAAAATCTCCGGATAGGCCTTGAAGAGCTCACTCTCCTTCGGCTTCTCCACGTCCATCTCCACACTCAACAGTCCTTCCTTGCGCACCTTGTTCAGAAATTGGTACATCATCTTCAGCGTGCTCAAATAGCGTTTTTTCGTAAATGGCGACCCTTTGAAGGCGCTCGTCAACCCTGACAGCACGCCCTTGATGATGTGCATGGGATTGGCCACCAAGAGCGTTCCCGACGCCGCGCCAACAATAATCAGCAACTCGGCCGGCTGCATCAACACAGCCAGGTGCCCTTTCTCCATCAGGAAGCCGGCCAGCACCGCGCCAAATACGACCAGGATGCCTATAATGGCAAGCATGTTTTACCCCCTGACACCGGCGTAATGCAGTTGCCGCCTGCATGAACACTGGCTTCCATAGATTCCTGTGCACGATTCAATAGTTGCGCGAGCGTCTCCGACTCTCCCTTTTCTGCCTGCGCGGCTCCAACACTTACGGTCAGTGAGATACGGTCGCCCCACCAGCGAAAATCGGCCGTACGCGCCAGCCCTGCCAAAATTTGCGCATGTGCCGCCAGCAGGCTCAAGGACTGTTCATGCGCAATCACCAAAAATTCATTTGTGCCCCAGCGCCCCAGCTCTTCCGTCGGTCGCAATCCCTGCGCCAGGGCTTGTTGCATCTTGCCGAACATCGCTTCACAGGCGCTGATGCCATGCGTTTTGCGCAGCGCCTCGGCCTGATCCACGCTGATCCACAACACACCCATAGGTGCGCCACCCTGTTCGAAATCCTCCAGCGACAACTGTAATCGTTCCTCCAGAGCCTGCTGGCTGTCGACGATGGCCTCGTTGTCTTTCGCATCGCCGCGCGGCAACTCGTCCAGGTTCTCTGTCTGGTGAAACAGAACGGCCGTGCCGATCCGGGCGCCCAATCCATCGCGCAATACCAGATGCCGCACGATCAGGCCAATCTCTTGCCCTTGCTTATGCTGTGTCCGCACAATACCCCAGCGGCCTGGTCGTCTTCCAGGTGGCAACTCGCTCGACATCTTCTTGTCCAGTAACGGCTCCAGCGCCGGTGGCACAGGGCGCATCAGGACGTCGATCTTTGCATAACCGGTCATCACTCGTGCCGCATGATTCCACAACTGCACATTCCCTTCGGCGCTGACCAGCGCCAAGCCCTCCGGGAGGCAATCCAATGCGGACTCGATTAACTCGCTTCGTTCCGTCATCGTTTCCCCTCGATCCCCTTTGCCCTACATGCCATGAACGACAGACCCCCGCGCCGCACCATTCGTACAAACAGCTCTCTTCATACATCGGCAACCCTTCCGATCAACTTCATTGCCCATCTCTCTCTGTGCGACGTTTGCCTCAAATAGCTACAGTTATTGCGCTTTTCTGATTTTTCCTCTCGAGAGAAACCGACGGGTATCCCTTCATACTCTCAGTTAACATGCACAAAAGAAGAGGGGAGAAGCCTTGGCTTCTCCCCTCTTCTTGCATCGCAGAACAAGAACAAATCCGTGTCACTTATCTCTGCAAGTGATTCACTTATTACTTTAGAACTGCCGCGTCCAGGCGACGATCGAGCGCACGGCCACGCCGCTGGCACACTTCGCCATGTCGGGCCGCGTGGTTTCGATCAGCGCCTGGCCTGCAATGTCGAGATGAATCCACGGCGTGTCCTCGGCGAAGACATGCAGAAATTCAGCCGCGGTGATGGCGCCGCCCCAACGTCCGCCCGTGTTCTTGATGTCGGCAATGTCGCTCTTGATCAGCTCGGCGTACTCGTCGCCGATCGGCAGCCGCCAGAACTTCTCGCCGGAAATCTCGATGGCCTTTTCAAACTTGGCATAGGTCTCGTCGTCGTTCGAGAACGTGCCCGCTGTGACCATGCCGAGCGCCACCACGCAGGCGCCGGTCAGCGTGGCTGCGTCGATCAGGTGCGTTGCGCCGAGCTGCTTGGCATAGGTGATGCCGTCGGCCAGCACCAGGCGGCCTTCGGCGTCGGTGTTGAGAATCTCGATGGTCTTGCCGCTCATCGCCGTCTGCACGTCGCCCGGCTTTTGCGCCTTGCCGTCGGGCATGTTTTCGGTCGCGCAAACCACGGCGATCACGCGCACCTTGGGCTTCAGCAGGGCAATGGCGCGCATCGCGCCCAGCATGGCCGCGCCGCCCGCCATATCGGACTTCATCTTGTCCATGTCCGAGGATGGCTTGATCGAAATGCCGCCCGAATCGAAGGTCAGTCCCTTGCCCACCAGGCCGAGCACCGGGCCGTCTTTCACGCCCTCCGGCTCATAGCGCAACACGATCAGCGCTGGCGGTTCGGCATCGGCAGAGCCCTGGGCCACGCTCCAGAAAGCGCCCATCTTCAGCTCGTGGATCTTCTCGGTCGAAGAGATCTCTGCCTTTAGGCCAACCTCGGCGGCCATCGTGGCGGCCCTCTCGGCCAGAATCGTCGGCGTCATCTTGTTGCCCGGCGCGTGTACCAGCGTGCGGGCAAAGTTCTGGCTTTCGGCCAGAATCACGCCCTCGGCAAAGCTGGTCTCGACGGCGGCCTTTACGTTGGCGTCGGCCACCAGAACGAAGGATTGAATGCTCTTGTCCTTGCGGTCGCTGCGATAAGTGTCCGCGTCGAAGTCGCCGATCAGCGCGCCCTCGACGATGGCTTGCGTGCTCGCGGCGGCAGCAACTTCGGTTTGCGGCAGGGCGAACGCCAGTGCGCGCAGGCCGCGCGGCTTGGCAAAGCGTACCGCGGTTCCGGCGGCGCTACGCAGGCCGTCGGCGGTCACCTTGGCCGCCTTGCCCAGGCCGACCACCAGCAGGCGCTTGGCCCTGAGTCCCGCGGGAGCGTGGATCAGCAATGTTTCGTTGGCCCCGGCCTTGAACTCGCCGCTGGCCAGAACGGCCTCGGCCGCCGCCTTCACCGCCGCATCGGCGACGAGCAGCACCGGCGCGGGTTTTGCCTCCGGCCCTTTGGCCGTCTGCGTGTCTGCGGCCAGCACGGCCAGCAGTTCGGTTTCGATTCCAGAGATCTTCGCAAAGCTTAATTCGGTCCGCATACGGCTATTGTTTCACCGCTGCCTTACCTTCTGGCAACCGGCCCCGAGGCGATTTCCCTATCAAATTTCCGCGATTTTCCGCGAAAATTCTTCTTTGGAAGCGGGCTCTGTTCCAGAACAGCGGGAAGACAAAAGAAAAGGAGCCTCGATGGCTCCTTTTTTCTTGTTCCCTGATTCCTGTTTTTCTACTGTGAGTTGCGGCTCTTGCTGGCGTTGATGGCGGCGCGGGCATCGCGGTCAGCCTCGCGGCTGCGTTCGGTCTCGCGCTTGTCCCAGTCCTGCTTGCCTTTGGCGACGGCCAGCTCGCATTTGACGCGGCCGTGGCGGAAATAAAGCCGGGTGGGGATGAGCGTATGGCCCTTGATCTGCGTCTTCGACAGTAGCTTGCGAATCTCCCCGGCGTGCAGCAACAGCTTCCGCGTCCGGGTTTCCTCGTGATTGTTGTAGCTACCGTGGGAGTAGGGTCCGATATGTACATTCAACAGAAAGGCTTCGCCGCCTTTGACCAGTCCGTAGGCGTCCCTCAGATTGGCGCGCCCCTCGCGAATCGACTTGACCTCGGTGCCGCGCAGGGACACGCCCGCCTCGAACTTATCGAGCAGGAAGTAGTTATGGTAGGCCATGCGATTTTGCGCGGCGTCCTTCTGTCCACTGGCAACCGGGTCGCGCGGAGCCGCCGCCTTGACGGCCGGGGCACCGCCCTTGGGCGTAATCGTGTGCGAAGTTTGACGGGGCATAGAAAACCTTTCTCGATCCTTCATCTTAGCATTGGCCCGCTTTTTGGCTTTGCAGCAAAGGGGCTTTGCTAAAATGAGGCATCGTTGGCCTATGATGATCCTCGCCCGCCGCGAAGGCTGCGGACTGTGCGAAAACGAATGCGTCGGGGGTAGTCTAAGCCGCCCGCAGAGCTCCGGCCGTGGGCCGGTGCAGACACCTGGGAGTTTGATGAATCTCCGTACTTTACCGCCGTTCCAAGCTGGCACCTACAAGCCGCTCAGCGCATTTCTGCTGCCCTTCGTGGCCGGTTTCATGCTTTCAGCCCCGTTGCGCCTCTATGCCGAATCGGCAGGCTCCTATTACAAGCACGGACAGAGCGCCGAGGCCCGCGAGGACTACGACATGGCCTATGAGAACTACTTGAAGGCCAGCACCAAGGACCCCAAGGACGCGCGTTTTCGGTTCGCCCTGCACAACATTCGCATGCCGGCCTCCTCCTTGCACCTCGCCAAAGGGCGCAAACTGGTTCAGGCGGGCAATAAGCAGGGTGCGCTTGCAGAGTTTTTGCGCGCCGCCGAGGTCGACCCTTCGAACGAGGCCGCGCAGCAGGAGATCAATCGGTTGCGTTCCGCCGAGGGCGAGCAGACGGTTTCAACCGACGTCCAGCTTCCCATTCCCGACAGCGCTCGCGAACAGGTTGACACCATTGGTTCGCCGATCGAGCTCAAACCCATGTCGAACGAGCCGCTGAGCCTGCACATGGCCGAGGACGCCAAGGTCATCTATCAGGCCATCGGCAAGGCCGCCGGCATCAACGTGCTCTTCGATCCGGACTACACGCCCAAGCGCATTCAGGTGGACCTGAACAACGTTTCGCTGCTCGACGCACTGCGCATCGTCGATACCATGTCGAACACCTTCTGGCGGCCGATCACGGCCAACACCCTGTTCGTCGCGCAAAACACGCCGGCCAAGCGTCGCGAACTCGACGAGCAGGCCGTGCAGACCTTCTATCTGACCAACGTCGCGCAGCAGAACGATTTGAACGATGTGCAGACGGCGCTGCGCAGCGTGCTGGGCACCAGCACCAAGGTCTATGCCATCGCCGGCCAGAATGCCATCATCATGCGCGGCACCCCGGACGAGTTGCTGCTGGCCCAGAAGATCATCAACGACATCGACAAGCCCCGTTCGGAGGTGGTCGTAGATATCGCCATCATGGAGATCAGCAAGACCTGGGAGCACGAGATCGGCCTCTCTTGGCCCACCAGCGCCTCGGTCTCGCTGCAAACCTCCTCGTCCACTTCGTCGTCTTCCTCGACCTCGTCCACTTCGTCGCTGAGCGTCACCGACATGAAGAATCTGAATTCCAGCAACCTGGCGGTGACGATCGGGTCGGCCACGCTCTACGCTCTGCTGAGCGACGCGAATACGACGATTTTGCAGAATCCGCGCCTGCGCGCTACTGACGGCCAGAAGGCGACGTTGAAGATCGGTTCGAAGATTCCGACCGCCACCGGTTCGTATTCCACCGGTACCTCGACCTCGACGGTCAGTTCGCTGGTCAATACGCAGTTCCAGTACATCGACGTCGGCGTGAATGTGGAGATGACTCCCACGATTCACTACGGCGGCGACGTTACGCTGAAGGTTAAAGTCGAGGTCAGTTCGGAGACCGGCACGGTGACCATCAGCGACGTCTCCGAGCCGGTCATCAGCCAGCGCGTCGTCGAGCAGACCATCCGGCTGCGCGAGGGCGAGGCCAGCATCCTCGGTGGTTTGCAGGATCACAAGACTTCGGATAGCTGGTCCGGCCTGCCCGGTTTGAGTTCGATTCCGGTCCTCAAATATCTCTTCGGCTCGAAGGACAAGTCGATTACCAACGACGATATGGTTTTCGTGCTGATTCCGCACATTGTCCGGTCGCAGGAGATCAAGGCGGATAACCTGCGTCCGGTCGATACCGGCAGTGGTCAGACGAACATCAATCTTTATCATGTGACGCCGTCGGCACCGGTGCATCAGGCTCCAGCGCCCGTGCGGCCGGCGCCGCGTCCGGTGGCGGGCGTGGTCGTCAACTCGCCCAGCGCCGAGGCCGCCGCTCCGATGGCACTGCTGCAAATGCGCCAGGATGCAGAGGCGCAGCCCGCGACCACCGCGCCGCCTGCCACTGCGCAGTCGCAAGCCACGGCCGCTCCATCGCTCTCCTTCACGCTGGCCACGCCGCCCAATGAACAGCTCAAGGCGGGCAGCACCTTCCAGGTGCCGATATTGCTCAACGGCGGCGCGAATCTGGCTTCGGTGCCCTTGCAGTTGCAGTACGATGCGGGCAAGCTTTCGCTGACCAACGTCGCGGCGGGCAATTTGCTCAACCGCGACGGCCTGGCCGTGGCGTTGGTGCATCGCGACGACGGGCCGGGCAATCTGACCGTGGTAGCCTCACGCCCGCCGGGAGCCGCCGGTATCAACGGCTCGGGGGTCGTCTGCGTGCTTACCTTCCAGGCCAAGGCGGCTGGAAGCACCGCACTCACGCTCAGCCGCGCCGGCATCATCGATGCCGCGCAGCAGCCACTGCAGGCCGCCAGTACACACTTGAGCCTTACGCTGAAATAAATGGTTCCTATCCTCCAATCCGAAAAGCTCCGTCCGCGGCGGGGTCGCGGCGAGCGCGGTCTTACGCTGGTCGAGTTGATTGTCACCACGGCGATTCTGGCGATTCTGGCCGGCGTGGCGCTGCCGGTCACGCGCTTTCAGGTCAAGCGCGAAAAGGAACGCGAGCTGCGGCGCGAGTTGTGGGAGATGCGCGACGCCATCGATCACTACAAAGACGCGGCCGACAAGGGCGCCTTCCAGACCAAGATCGACAGTCAGAACTACCCGCCCGACCTGAACGCGCTGGTCACCGGCGTCGACGTACAGGGCAAGAAGCTTCGCTTTCTGCGCAAGATTCCCGTCGACCCGATGACGAACAAGGCCGAGTGGGGCATGCGTTCGATGAAGGACGATCCGACCTCGGACTCTTTCAGCGGGGACAACGTCTTCGATGTGTACTCAAAGTCGCAGGGCACGGCTCTGGACGGAACCAAATACTCCACCTGGTAGCGGACCAAGGGAACGAGAAAAAACGTGCGCATTCGCCGCCAATCCGACGCAGGCTTTACGCTCATCGAGCTGATGATCGTCATGGGCATTATTGGCATTCTTGCCGTGCTGGCCATTCCCAACTACATTTCGGCCATGAAGCATGCTCGCGAGGCCGCGCTCAAAGAGGATCTACACATCATGCGCTCGGCCATCGATTCCTATACGATGGACAAGCAGAAGGCGCCGCAATCACTTGAGGACCTGACGCAGGACGGCTATCTGAAGGCCGTTCCCGAAGACCCGATGACGCACAGCAAGGAGACCTGGGTCACCAATACCTCTGACTCCATGCACTCGCTCGACGAAACCGAACCGGGCATCGACGACATTCACTCCGGCTCGCAAGAGGTCGGTGGCGACGGTGAACCTTACTCATCCTGGTAGTGCCGTATGACGCCCGAGAACGCTTTGCCCACGGTTTCGGAAGATTTGCGCAAGGAGATTGCTGCTGCCTACGGCTATTACTCCGCGCTGATCGCGCACGGCGCACGCAAAGAAAACCTCGGCGGCATTTTTCTTTTTGCGGGGGAACTTGCGTCGGAATCGAATCGCCTTCTGCGTGCGGCCAACATTGCCGGAGCGGCCTCGCTTGCGGCTTCCGTCGATGCGGTGCTCTGTCGGCAGGCGCTGCGCGAGGGTGTGGTGGATTTCTTCGTGACCTCGTTCGACGAGGCCGCGCGCATTCTGAAAGATGAGCTGAGAAAAAAGCAGCGGGTGGCCGTCGCGGTTTCCCTCGCGGTATCGACGTTCGCCGAAGAGATGATCGAACGCGGTCTGCAGCCCGATCTCTTCCTTGGCAATGAAGCTTCGGCCGAAACCAAAAAATTGGCCACGCGCGGGGCACAGCCGGTTCATTCTTGCTCACTCGCCAGCGGGGAAAGCCTGTACATCTGGCCGGTTCCCGAGGTCTGGTCGCGCCGCATCGCCGAGTTCGACGCGCTGGTGATGGAGCGGCTCAACGGCCTGGAGCAGGAGAAGAAACGCTGGTGGCGTCTGGCCCCGCGCTACCTGGCACACGAAGCGCGCAAGTTGCGCTCTCTGGCCTGCGACGCGGAAACGGCCGCGCGCATCGAAGAGTTGCTGCGCACCGCGCCCGCGGGAGACTGAAAGGCCTGCGCCCGTTTGCCTTCCTATTCTTCGGAGGCGCTCTGTCCCGCCGCCTCGATCCGCGCCCAAAGTTCTTTGATGCCGACGCTGGTCTTGGAGGAAACGGCAAGAATCTCGTCGACTTCAAGAGCCTTTTTCAGCGCGAGTAGGGAACGCGTGCGCTCGTTGCCGCTGAGCCGGTCCGTCTTGGTGGCGACGACGAGGAAGGCGCGACCGGAGTCACGCAACCAGTCGACAAGCTGGCGGTCGTTCGGCTGCGGCGGCACCTTGGCATCGACCAGACAAACGCCCAGCGCCAGCGTGGGCCGCTCGCTGAGGTAGGGATCGATGAACTTCGGCCACTCGGCGGAGATGGATCTCGAGATCTTCGCATAGCCGTAGCCGGGCAGATCGGCGAAGACCATCCGAGGAATGTGGCGTTCGTCCACAACCGAGAAAAAGTTGATGGCTCGCGTGCGGCCGGGCGTGGAGGAGACCTTCGCCGTTCTCACGCCGATGATGGCGTTCAGCAGGCTTGACTTGCCCACGTTCGAGCGGCCGAGGAAAGCGATCTCCGGCAGCTCTGGCTTGGGAAACTGGTCTTCGGCGAGCGCCGATAGAAGAAATTGCGCCGTATATTTCATGCACCATTAGAATACCGGCTAGCGCAGCCCTTTTTCGCGAATTAGTTGTTCGACTCTCCGGGCAATTTCATCGCGCACGGTTTGGACCGCAGCCAGATCCTTACCCTTGGGGTCCATCAGGGGCCAATCAGCGCGTTCGACGCCGGGAAGATGTGGGCAGCGCTCGCCGCATCCCATGGTAATCAACATCTCGGCTCCAGCGGCCAGCTCCGGAGTAAGTTTTTGCGGTTGCACAGCGCTGAGGTCAAAGCCTAGCTCGCGCATTGCCGCAACCACCTCCGGGTGCACGTGCGCGGCGGGATCGGTTCCCGCCGACTGTGCCTGGGTGCGCGTCGGGTCCGCCATGCGATTGAAAAAGGCCGCTGCCATCTGCGAGCGGCCCGCGTTGTGAATACAGGCAAAAATGAATCTTCGCACGGGGCTCCGTTCTAGATATGCGAACCGGGCTTCAGCGCATAGACGTGCACGCTGGCCGCAGCGGCGTTGATGTCGTACTTTTCGAGCAGTCGACGCAGCTCTTCATGCACCACCGATCCCTCGGCAGAGGGCTTGTCCGTCGAGCCACAACAGGGCTGCGCGATGGCAAACGGCGAGTCGGAGTCCATCGTCGGCGAGCAGCACCCGGCCTGATTCTCCACCTTGGCATAGGCATTCAGATCCTTGCCCGTGTCGACGATTTCGACCTCGGCAAAGCCCGCCTGTTGTAGCCCATTCCGGTACTCATCCATGCGAATTGCGCCGGCAATGCAGCCCACGTAGGCCGCAATGCTTGATGCCAACTCCTCGGGCAACTCGCTCTTCAGCGCGATGTCGCTGGCCGCCAGCCGTCCGCCGGGCTTGAGCACGCGCGCGATTTCACGGAAGACCGCCGGCTTGTCCGGCGCAAGATTGAGGACGCAATTGCTGATCACGCAGTCGACCGAGGCATTGGGCAGAGGCAGTTTGTCGATGCTGGCGAGATGGAATTCAACGTTCGTATAGCCACCCGCTTTGGCATTGGTTCGCGCGCGCTCGATCATCGCCGGGGTCATGTCGATGCCGATAGCCTTGCCGGTAGGGCCAACCTTCTGCGCCGCGAGAAACACGTCCAGCCCGCCGCCCGAGCCAAGATCGACTACCACCTCGCCCGGCCGCAAGTGCGCGGTCGCCGTCGGGTTGCCGCAGGAAAGGCCCATATTCGCCTCGGCCGGAATCGAGCGCAGTTCTTCGGCCGTGTAGCCGAAGGCCTCGGCTACGGCGCGCACTCCCGCATGATCGTTCGACAGCGAGCTTTCCGCCACCGCGCCGTATTTCGCCTTTACCGAATCCAACAGTGGTTCCGTCATCGTTTTCTCCTTAACATATTCGCAAAAGCAAATCTGTATTCAAAAATAGACTTGCGCAACGCATTCGTCAATGCGAATCTACTCTTATGCCCGCGAAGACGCAGTTTTCTCTCGCCCGTTTCTTTCAGGCCCTCGGCGATCCGACCCGTCTGCGCCTGCTGCACCTGATCGTCGGCCGCGAGGTCTGCGTCTGCCATCTGGTCGAAGTGCTCGGTTGTCCGCAGCCGAAGATCTCCCGGCACCTTGCCTATCTGCGCGCGGCCGGTATCGTTGCCGCGCGCCGCGAGGGCAAGTGGATGCACTACAGCTTGCTCGCGCCGCCGCACGCCGGTGCTGCCCGCATTCTGAAGCAAACCCTCGTCGCACTCGACGCAGAAAAGCCTATGCTGGGGGATCGTGCGCGGCTGAAAAAGGCTTGCTGCGACCTGACGTAAATTTTTTCTTCCACCAGAAAATAGCTCTCTTGGTTTGAGAGCAGGCAACCGTTGCCTCTTTATCTGTAGCGTTCTATTGTGTTCCAGCGCTGGTGGGCATGCGAATTTTCCGCAAAACTCTACCCCGTTGCGAATCCTTGCGTCATTCGTTGGGCGGCCCGCAGGGCAAAGGCCAATAGTTGTTCGCGCACCATGGGCAGCGGATCGCCGTGGGGCAAATACCATCGGCTTGTACCTGTTCCATGGTGCGCATCAACATGCCAAAAGTGTTCATTCTATCCGGCAAGTCTCAAACGAGCCAAACGCCGCGGATCTGATCCGCGGCGTTTGGCTCGTTTCGTACATTTGAGGATTACTGGCGCGTCGTGTTGCACTCGCCCACGCTCGGCGGCTGCGGCGCGACGATGGTCTTGGTCTCGACGTAAGGCTCGGGCAGCGGGCTTTCGAGAGCCATTGCCAACACCTCGTCCATCGAGTCGACAAAGTGAAGCTTCATCGAGCTTTTAAGATTTTCCGGCAGCTCGGTGACATCCTTCTCGTTTTCGCGCGGCAGAATCGCCTCGAAGATGCCGGCGCGCAGAGCGGCGAGCAGCTTCTCCTTGAGTCCGCCGATGGGCAGCACCTTGCCGCGCAGGGTGATTTCGCCGGTCATGGCGATGTCGCGCCGCACGGGAATCTTGGTCAGCGCCGAAGCCAGCGCCGTGGCCATGGTGATGCCGGCCGAGGGACCGTCTTTGGGAATCGCGCCCTCGGGCACGTGCAGATGAATGTCGACGTTGCGATAGAACTCGCGCGAAAGCCCGAGCAGATGGGCCTTGCTGCGCACGTAGCTCATGGCGGCCTGCGCCGACTCCTGCATCACGTCGCCGAGCTGGCCGGTAATGGTCAGCTTGCCCTTGCCGTCAAGCACCTGCACCTCGGTGGAAAGAATGCAGCCGCCGACCTCTGTCCAGGCCAGACCGGTGACTAGGCCAACCTCGTTGCGTTCGTGCATCTCCGAATCGTGGAACTTGGCCACGCCGAGGAATTCGGCCACATTGGTCGACTCGATGGTTTCCTTGTGCTTGGCGCCCTGTTTGACCACGCGGCGCGCCACCTTGCGGCAGACGTTGCCCAGCTCGCGCTCCAGGTTGCGCACGCCGGCTTCGCGCGTGTAATAGCGGATGATGTCGCGGAGGGCATCGTCGGTGAAGACGATGTTTTTCTCGCTCAGTCCGGTCTGTTCGCGCTGCTTTTTTACCAGATACTGCTTGGCGATTTCCAGCTTCTCCTGCCAGGTGTATCCCTGCAATTGCAGAATCTCCATGCGGTCCTGCAAAGGCGCCGGAATGGTGTGCAGCACGTTGGCCGTGGCCACGAACAGCACCTGCGAAAGGTCGTAGTCCACGTCGAGATAGTGATCCTGGAAGCTGGTGTTCTGCTCCGGATCGAGCACTTCCAGCAGGGCCGAGGCCGGATCGCCGCGAAAGTCGGAGCTGATCTTGTCGACCTCGTCGAGCAGGAAGACCGGATTCTTCGTTCCGGCGCGCTTCATGTGCTGGATGATCTGCCCGGGCAGCGCGCCGATATAGGTCCGCCGATGGCCGCGAATCTCGGCCTCGTCGCGCACGCCGCCTAGAGACAGACGCACGAACTTGCGGCCCGTGGCCTTGGCGATCGACATGCCCAGCGAGGTTTTGCCCACGCCTGGAGGTCCGGCAAAGCAGAGAATCGATCCCTTGGGATTTTTTACCAACTGACGTACGGCGAGAAATTCGAGAATGCGTTCCTTGATTTTTTCCAGGCCGTAGTGGTCCTCGTTGAGCACCTTTTCGGCGAAGTCAATCGAGCGCGTTTCCTTGGATTTCTTCTTCCACGGCACGGCCAGCAGCCAGTCAATGTAGTTGCGGCTGACGGTCGATTCGGCCGACATCGGCGGCATGGCTTCCAGTTTCTTCAGTTCCTGGATGGCCTTGTCCAGAACATCCTTGGGCATGCCGGCGGTCTCGATCTTCTTCTTCAGTTCCTCGAACTCGCTTTTTTCGCCGCGGCCCAGTTCCTTCTGAATGGCCTTGATCTTCTCGTTGAGGTAGTACTCTTTTTGCGCCCGCTCCATCTGCCGCTTGACGCGCGACTGAACGTTGCGGTCGAGGTCGAGCTTTTCGATCTCGATGTCGAGTACGTCGGCAATGCGCGCCAGCCGCGCCGCCGGATCGAAGATGGCCAGCAGTTCCTGCTTCTCTTCGATGCCCAGTTGCAGATTGGCGGCGATGGTGTCGGAGAGTTTCGCCGGCTCGTCCATGCGCACGGCGGCGATGATCGTCTCGTAGTTGAGCGACTGCTGCAGCTTCACGTACTGCTCAAAGAGCGTAGTCACGCGCTGCATCAGTTGATCGACGGCCGGGGTGCGCTCGAACTGCCCCTTGGCGACGCGCACGGTGGCGACAAAAAATCCGTCGGCAGCGGTCACCTCGGAGGACTTGGCGCGTTCGACGCCTTCGACCAGCACCTTGATGTTGCCGTCGGGCATCTTGACGCTCTGCACGATATTGCAGATGGCGCCGACCTGATAGATGTCCTTCGGATTCGGTTCATCGATCGAAGCATCGTGCTGGGTGGCAAGAAAGATCTTGCGATCGGCCGCGAGCGCCTCTTCCAGAGCGCGCACACTCGACTCGCGACCCACCACGAACGGGGTCATCATGAACGGAAAAATCACCATGTCCCGGATGGGCATCATGGGTAGTTTGCGCGTTTCTGTCTTTTCTCGTGTTGAGCTCATGCGGGCAACCTTCCATCCAAAGCGCGTCAGCCGACACGCGCCATCGAGGGTCTCTCGGACTTATCTGTAGGGATTGTACAGCGCGCGGGCGGGGAATTCCGTGCGTGGAAAAGAACGGAAACGGCGCGGAATTTCAATTGGAGTGCTCTAAGGCTTTTTGCCCGAATTTGGTCCTTTAATCGCAAGAGAGTTTGCGGATAGCGGGACATGAGCAGAGCGACACTCGAAATCTCCATGATCGTCAAGGACGGCGCGGCCACGCTGGCCCGCACCATCGCCAGCGTGGCTCCCGCGGCCGACCGCATTCTGGTCGGCGACACCGGTTCCTTGGACAACACCATCGAGGTGGCGCACGATGCTGGCGCCGAGGTTGTGGCGATTCCCTGGGAACAGGACTTTGCCAAGGCCCGCAATCGCGTGCTGGCAATGGGCCGCTGTGACTGGATCCTTTCGATTGATGCCGACGAGATGCTTGACGAGGAAGGCCCGGAGAAATTGACGGCGCTGTTGCAGCATCCCGAGATCGACGCCTATGACGTCGTGCGCTGGAATTACGTGCGCCAGGCCACCGCGCGCAGCAGTGAGAGCGCGCCACAGCCGAACCCTGGCACTCTGCCCGCGGCGCGCGCCTTCCCGGCCTATGCCACCAGCGTCAACACGCGATTGTTTCGCCGCATGGACGGCATCTACTTCGAGCACGCCGTGCACGAAACCGTCATTGGGCGGCTGGCGACTCTGGGCAAAACGCGCGCGCCCGCGGACTTTATCCTTCATCATTTGGGACAGGCCGAAGACGACGAGCAGGTGCGCCAGCAGAAGAATGAGCTCTATCATCAGCTTGGATTAAAAAAGCTTAAAGAAACGCCGCAACTGCCCTCGGCATGGTTCGAGGTGGGGTTGAGTCAGCTTGAATATCGCAAGCGTCCTGACGAGGCTCTGCTGTTTTTTGAAAAGGCCCGGGCGCTGGGGCCGAATCAGCCGCGCAACAGTCTGTTCTGCGGCATCTGTTTGACGGCGTTGAACAGGCTTTCCGAGTCGCTTGACCGGCTGCACGAAGCCTATCGCATCGGGCTGCGCTCGCCGGTGCTCTTCGAGGCCATCGGCGACGTGCACTTCCATGCGGGCCGCTATGAACAGGCCCGGCAAGCCTATACGCACGGCGGCGCATCGCCTTTGAATGCGGCCAAACTCGGTGCCTGCGAAACGGTGCTTCTGCAGCCGGAGACAGGGTTGGCGCGGATTCAAAGAGCCATCGACGACTGTCCCAACTTCGTCGAGCTCTATGACATTTTGACTACGGCAGCACTGCTGGCCGGCAAGGCGGAACTGGCGAACCAGAGCGCCGCGCGGCGGCTGAGTGCTCAGGCCGGCGAAGGCAAGGCCGCCGCCGCCGATTCCCGCCAGGAACCGCATCTCGCGTACGCGTCCCGCCGCGTGGCAACGACTTTTTAAAAGCTCCAACCGCCGAATCCGGTAAATCGCTGTACACCGGACAGGAGAAAAAAGGCTCTTCGATCAACCAATCGAAGAGCCTTTATTTATTGCGGATTGTTGACCGAACTTATCCGGCCTTTTCAAGCAGGCAGAGCGACAAGTCGCGCCGCTCGACCATCTCGCTGGTGATCTCGATCTCGCGCACGCGCTTGTTCGAGGGCAGGTTGTACATCAGGTCAAGCATCAGCTCTTCGAGGATCATGCGCAGACCGCGCGCACCCACCTTGCGTGCCAGTGCCTCGCGGGCAACGGCCGCGGTGGCCTCGGGGGTGAAGTGCAGATGCACATTCTCATACTCGAACAGCTTCTGGTACTGCTTGAGAATGGCGTTCTTCGGCTTGGTCAGAATCTCGATCAGCGCTGGCTCGTCCAGTTCGTCGAGAATGCCCATGACGGGCAGACGGCCGACGAATTCAGGAATCAGGCCGTACTTGATCAGATCCTGCGGCTCGGTGCGGCGCAGAAGCTCCGTATCGCGATGCAGGTGCGAGGTGGTTGCCTCGACCTCGGTGTCGATGGTGCGGAAGCCGAGCGCCTTTTTGCCCACGCGGCGGCCCACCACGCGCTCCAGGCCCACGAAGGCTCCGCCGCAGATGAACAGAATGTTCGTCGTGTCGACGGCGGTGAACTCCTGGTGCGGATGCTTGCGCCCGCCCTGCGGCGGAACGTTGGCAACCGTGCCTTCGAGAATCTTGAGCAGCGCCTGCTGCACGCCCTCGCCCGACACATCGCGGGTGATCGACGGGTTCTCGTCCTTGCGGCCGATCTTGTCGATTTCGTCGATGTAGATAATGCCCTGCTGCGCCTTGGTCACATCGCCGTCGGCGGCCTGCAGTAGCTTGAGGATGATGTTCTCGACATCCTCGCCCACATAGCCGGCCTCGGTCAGCGTGGTCGCATCGACAATCGCGAAGGGCACGTCGAGCATCTTGGCCAGGGTGTGCGCCAGCAGCGTCTTGCCCGAGCCGGTTGGCCCGACCAGCAGAATATTCGACTTGGCCAGCTCGACGTCGTTGCCGCGCGTCCGGTTCATCTGGATGCGCTTGTAGTGGTTGTAGACGGCCACGGCCAGCTTCTTCTTGGTCTGATCCTGACCGATCACGAAGTCGTCGAGGAAAGCCTTGACCTCCTGCGGTTTGGGCAGGTGGCTGGCGGCGGTGGCCGGAACGGTTTCACTCCGGTCGTCCTCGAGAATCGAATTGCAGACCGCCACGCACTCGTCGCAGATATAGGCGCGGGGGTAATCACTGGGAGAAGAAATCAACTTGGCTACGGCGTCCTGCGATTTATGGCAGAACGAGCAGCGCAGCGTCTCTTCCGGCCCTGAGCGCGTTTTCATGTCTAGCTCTCCTTGGCGCGGCGCGTGCTATCCGCGCGGACGATCGATGATCTCGTCCACGATCCCGTACTCTTTGGCTTGCTCGGCGTTCATGATGAAATCGCGCTCCACATCCTTTTCGATGCGGTCCATGGGTTGGCCGGTATGCTTGGAGATCAGCGTGTTGGTGATCTCGCGAATGCGCAGAATCTCGCGCGCGTGGATGTCGATGTCGGTGGCCTGACCGCTGACGCCGCCCATCGACGGCTGATGGATCAGCACGCGCGAGTTGGGCAACGCAAAGCGCTTGCCTTTGGTGCCGGCCAGAAGCAGGAACGCGCCCATCGAGGCCGCCTGCCCGATGCAATAGGTCACCACGTCGTTCTTGATGAACTGCATCGTGTCGTAGATCGCAAGTCCCGCCGAGATCGATCCACCCGGTGAGTTGATGTAGAGCGAGATGTCCTTGTCCGGATCCTCGCCCTGCAAAAACAGCATCTGGGCCACCACCAGATTCGCAATCTGATCGTCGATCGGCGTACCGAGGAAGATGATGTTATCGCGCAGCAGACGGGAGTAAATGTCGTAGGCGCGCTCGCCCCGGCTCGTCTGCTCTACCACCATGGGAACCAATGCCATTGTGTGCTTCTCGCTTGTACGGTGGGGACTCTGGTTGCTCCCCGTCCCATTGTGAGGGCGGAGGCGGCGCCAAACGCCGCATCCACCCGGTTTTTTAGAGCCGCTCGAGCAAGACGTTGGCCGTCTTGTCGCGCAACAGTTGTTCACGGATTCTAATCAGCGTGCCGTTCTGCGTCAAACGCTCGCGTAGATCGTCGATCGGTTCGCGGCTCTGCAGTGCTGCCATCTGCAATTCCTTGTCCACATCGGCATCGTCGACGGTGAGTTTTTCCTCTTGTGCGATCTTGTCGAGGATCAACTGCGCCTTCACTTCGGAGGTAGCGGTCTCGTGCTGCGCCGAACGCAGGCGTTCAAAGTCGAGCCGACGCATCTGCTCGGCGCTCATGCCCTGCGCCGCCAGTGCGCGCAGACCGCGCTCAAGCCGCGCTTCAATCTGTTCCTGGACGAGCGATTCGGGCACCGGGAAGGTGAACTTCTCGCTCAGAGCGGCGAAGAGTTTTTCCTTGGCCTCGACCTCGGAGGCGGTCTTCTTGCGGCCTTCCAGATACTCGCGCATCTTGGTCTCAAGATCGGCCATCGAATCGTAGGCGCCCAGCTCCTTGGCGAACTCATCGTTCATCTCGGGCATGATCCGCTTCTTGATGGCCACGACCGTCAGCTCGTAAGCCACGGTCTTGTTGGCCAGCTTCTGATCGATGTAGTCCTCGGGATAGGTGACCTCGGCCTTCAGTTCCTGACCGGCCTTGGCGCCGCGCAATACGGTAGTGAAGGCCTCAAGGGTCTCCTTGCCGCCCACCTCGACCAGCGAATTCTCGCCGGAGACCGGTGCGGCCTCGGCGTCGCCAGCCACCTGGCCGTTGAAGCTGATCTGCGCCCAGTCACCGTCGATCAAAGTGCGATCTTCCTCGACCGGCTCGATGATGGCGCGTGACTCGCGCAACTCATCCATCTCAGCCTTGAACTCTTCGTCGGTGACTTCGATCGAGGGCTTCTCGACCTTCACGTCCTTGTAGCCCTCGACGGAGAACTCGGGAACGTACTCAAAGACCGCCTTGACGTGCAGCGGCTGGCCGTCTTCGATGGTCAGTTCGGTCACCTGAGGCTGGCCCACCGGGTGCACGCCCTGGTCGGCTACGCTCTTGTTGAAGCGCTCTGGCAACAACGCATCAATCACGTCCTTGCGGATTTCGGCGGCAAAGCGCCGACGAACGACTGCCTCCGGCACCTTGCCGGGACGGAAGCCGGGAATCTTGGCGTACTTCTTGTAATTGGCCGCAATGCGCTTGTAGGTTTTTGCAACCTCTTCGGCAGGAACATCCAGCACCAGTTCGCGCGTGCACTCCGGGTTCAAAACCGGCCCGTGCACATGTGCGTGGCCTTCATGGTCATGATCGTGATCGTGACCTTCATGGTCGTGGGCAGCCTCGGCCGTGGCCGGCTGAAGGTTGTCTTCGAGGGTATCGTTCGGACTCAACGTTTTGCCTTCCCGGCGCTAAGGTGCGCCGTTGCATCGATTTCCTTGGTATTTTCACGCGGCAGTGGTTGAGATCGGCCCGTGGGGTCCGCCGCCTGACAGACGAAGACAAAAATGAACGGCAACGGGGCCGCACGCTCAAGCTCCGCAGGGCCGGGAAAACACCTCTTCTTATGGTAAGAGGGTTTGCGGGCAGGGTCAAACCACGGAAGCGGTCTTTTGGCGGTCGCGCACCGTTTCCGGCACGTTACTGTTCGAAGTCTTCCGGTTTGCGGACATAGGGAACGAAACGCGGATGGGCCGCACCGCAGACGGCAAAATGGCGGCGCGCTTCGGCTAAACTCAACTCTCCATTGACGGTTAGACAGGCCTCGGTGGCGTCGTCCTGTTCCTGGCCGTCATCCTCCCACCAGCAGACCGGGCACAGTTCCATGGCCGCGGGCGCGCAGAGCGTCAGGTAGCCACAGCAGGGGCAGCGATAACGAAAAGCGGTGGGCATATTTTTTTGGACGGAAACTGCCTCCCGAAAGATTACAAAACCAAGTTCAGAGGCGGAATTTACCGGCCAATCAGACCATATCCTGCTTGATCGAATGGGCAATTGAACCGTTTCTGTTCAAAGCGACCCATCTTTCCAGGGGAGTTGAGGCTCATACCCCCCATTCCGTAGTCTCATTCCAAATGCGATTGCCCTGTATCCCGGTCAGAGGCCATGAATGACCGAAGCCGGTTTGGGGTATACTGGACGAAGCCTCCAGGGCAGGGGAATTCCTGTTCGCGTGAGGCAATCTCTGGACTGCGGCAACTAGGGCGGTCCAAATCGAGAAAAAAATGCCCAAGTTGAAGACTCATACGGGCGCGAAGAAGCGCTTCAGCAAGACTGGCACCGGCAAAATCAAGCGTGGCCAAGCCAAGATGCGCCATATTCTGACCTCGAAGGCGCCGAAGAGCAAGCGCAAGCTCGGTAAGAGAGTGCTTGTTTCCGACAGTGATCACGCGAAGGTCGCGCGCATGATTCCTTATGCCTGATCTTGAGTGCCAGCTCCTTTAAGGGAGCGGCGCTTGCGGGTTCTGCAAATGCGTCGCAGAACCGGCTTCCCGGCGAGATTTCGCCAGGGAAATGCCAGAAAAGCAGGCTTGTAGTAAGCGTGTGAAGAGGCCCATAGCGCTGCCCGTAAGGGTGGGCGCCTCCTGCCTCCAGCCGCGTAACCCAGGACGCAAAACGGAGAAACACATGCCCCGCGTAAAACGCAGCACGAAGAGGAATGACCGCCGCAAGAAGATTCTCAAGCGGGCAAGCGGTTATTTCCTTACGAAATCGAAGCTCTATCAGGCAGCCCAGGAAGCCGTCGAACGCGGCCTGAAGTTTGCCTACATCGGCCGCAAGCAGAAGAAGCGCCAGTTCCGCTCGTTGTGGATCGTCCGCATCTCGGCCGCCTGCAAGCTGAACAACACCAGCTACTCGCAGTTCATCAACGGACTGAAGAAGGCTGGCATCGAGCTGGATCGCAAGATCCTGTCCGACATCGCCATCAAGGATGCCGCCAGCTTTACCAAGCTCGTTGAGCAGGCCAAGGCCGCTGCAGCAGCAGCCAAGTAAGCAGCAAGCGCTGTTTTTGAAGTAGATTGAAAGAAAAAGTCAATAGGAGAGGTGCGCATTGCGCGCTTCCTTATTGACTTTTTTCTTTGGATTCGGTAAACCGTTCCCATCGCGGTTTCTTGATTTGCGACTCAGCTCATCTTCCTGCATCCAACCAATAGCGAGGAATTACGATGAACTCCGTGATGCTCAACTATGACGACTTCGATTTGGAGACAGCGACTGCAGATCGCTACTCGTTGCATGACGCTGCTCAAAAGGCAGAAGAAGTACGGAGCAAAAGTCCGGATGTATTTGCGCGCATCAAAAGCGTGGAAGTGGACTCCTTTGTCGTCGTAAAGGTCCCAGTGAGTGATGTTTATGATGAGTGGATGGGACGTATTCATCGCCGTTTGAACCGCATGTTGCGGAAGCGGGCCTCACGATGAGCGAAAAGGAAAGAGTTCCAGGTTCATTGTAAAAAATAGAGGGGACGTCTGCTCCTGAGGGGCAAAGCTCTGCAGATATCGACCCCAAAAATATTCCCATGCCGCCGCCTCAATTTCAGGCGTGGATGGCCCAGTTCACACAAAAGCTAGGGCCTGACCCGGAGACGACGAAGATTCTTGCAGATACGGAGCGCTATGCTGAGGAAAAGCGGCTTGAAGGCTACAAGGCAACCTTGGAGCACAAAGACCGTGAAAATGAACGAAAGCATATTCGGCTTGTAAAGAAAATGGGAAGCGAATCAAAGCGGACATGGGCTGTATTGATCGCCTCGATTGTTGCTGCTGTTGTGGGCGTGTTTTTTGCGGTGACGGGAAAATCCAATCTCGGCATTCCGCTGCTGGTTTTTGCCGGCATTATGATCAAGGATTTGGCAGGTAAGCCCTCTTCCTCTGCGGACACTGAATAGATATTTTCCTGATAGAAAAAACTCCTCAGTTCAGGTGCTGTTCACAGAACACGCAGACTCGTGACGGGATGCACATTGTTTCCTTGGGGGGACTGGTTACTCTGGCAGAAGAACGGGCCAGCCAGCCAGATCTACGACCGACAAAGAGGGAGACTATGTCATCTTTCATCGTTCCACGTATTGTTCATCACGGGGCTGGCAGCCTGGCCCATCTCAAATCGATCAAGGGTACCAAGGCCGTGATCGTCACCGGTGCTGGGTCGATGCGCCGCCTTGGTTTCATCGATAAAACCCAAGCCTATCTGAAAGAAGCTGGCATTGCCTCGGCGGTCTTCGACGGCGTTGAGGCCGATCCGTCGGTCGGCACTGTGTGGCGCGGTTTGGAGTTCATCCGCCAGGAAAAGCCGGACCTGATCGTCGGCTTGGGCGGCTGCTCGGCGATTGACGCGGCCAAGGCGATGTGGGTCTTTTACGAGCATCCGGAATCAACCTTCGAGGAAATCTGCAAGCCCTTCGCCATCAAACCCCTTCGCGCCAAGGCGCATTTCGTGGCCATTCCCTCGACCAGCGGCACGGGCACCGAGGTTACCTGTTGTTCGGTGATCACCGACCACGAAAAGGGCACCAAGTATCCCATCGTCAGCTACGAGATCTGCCCCGATGTGGCGATTGTCGACGGCGAACTGGCCGTGGGCATGCCGCCGTCGGTCACGGCCAACACCGGCATGGACGCGCTTTCGCACGATTGCGAGGCCTTTGTGGCTACCTTGGCCTCGTCGTATAGCGATGCGCTGGCCAAGGAATCGGTCGAAATGGTCTTCGAGTATCTGCCCAAGGCCGTGGCCGACGGCACCAACGTCGAGGTGCGCCAGAAGATGCACGACGCCTCCTGCCTGGCGGGCATGTCGTTTTCGAATGCACTGCTGGGGCTGATCCATTCGATGTCGCATCAGGCCGGCGGCATGTTCGGAATTCCGCATGGCCGCTCGAACGCCATCCTGATGCCGAACCTGATCCGCTACAACAGCAAGAGCACGCCGAAATATGAGATTCTGGCGGATCTTCTGGGCAAGAAGACGGCCGAGGATTTTGCCCAGTGCTGCGATGAGTTGCGCGCCAAGGTCGGCATCGAAAAGAGCTACAAGGAGTACGGCATCGATGCAAAACTCTGGGCCGAGAAGCTCGACCAGATGACCACGCACGCGCTGGCCGACCCTTGCACCAGCGTGAACCCGCGCACGCCGAGCTTTGAAGAGGTGAAAAAACTTTTCCAGGCTTGCTACGACGGTACGGTGGTGGACTTCTAGTTCTTTCACGGGAATGTTTTGGCAAGCGGGCGGCGGGGCAACTCCCTGCCGCCCGCTTGTTTGCGCGTCGCGGTGGTTTATCCTGAACTTTACTCATGATGAATGCAGAAATTCCGAATCTGACGGCATTTGACGAAGCGTCGCTGGGGCAGGCCTTTGCTGCGTTGACGGCACAGGCGCGCGAGGCGGCGGCGACCATCGACGGCGAAGCAGGCGTCGAGCAGTTCCGGCTGGAATGGCTCGGCCGCAAGCAGGGCCGGCTCAACGAGGTCTCCGGCCGCTGGCTGAAGTCCGCGCCGGTCGAGGCCAAGAAGGCTCTCGGTCAGCGCTTCAACGAGTTGAAGAAGACGGTCGAAGGCCTGCTTGAATCGGCTGCGGGCGCCGGACCCTCCGATGCCGCGCTGGCCGCCGAGGCCATCGACATCACGCTGCCCGGCACACGTCGGCTGCTGGGTGCCGAGCATCCGATCACCAAAACGCTCAATGAGATTGTCAGCGTCTTTGCGTCGATCGGTTTTTCGGTCGGCGTTGGCCCCGAGGTCGAAACCGACTTCTACAACTTCGAGAGCATGAACTTCCCGCCGGGCCATCCGGCGCGCGACACCCAGGACACGCTGGTGATTGCCAACCAGGAGCGGCGCACGCAACGCGACCGTCTGCTGCTGCGCACGCACACCTCGCCCGTGCAGATGCGCACCATGGAGTTGCAGCCGCCGCCGGTCCGCATCGTGATCCCCGGCAAGGTGCACCGCAACGACGCGGCCGACGCCACGCATTCGCCGATCTTCCATCAGGTCGAGGGGCTGTGCGTCGACGAGAACATCACCTTCAGCGACCTGAAGGGCACGCTCGATTACGCGATGAAGGCCTTCTTCGGCTCGTCGGTGAAGACGCGCTTCTTCCCCAGCTTTTTCCCGTTTACCGAACCGAGCGCCGATGTGCAGATTAGCTGTATCTTCTGCGGTGGCAAGGGCTGCCGCAAGTGCAAGGACTCGGGCTGGATCGAGTTGCTGGGTTGCGGCATGGTGGACCCGGCGGTCTTCGCCTTCGCGGCGGAAAAACAGCCAGCCTACGACGCGAAGAAGATCTCGGGCTTTGCCTTTGGCATGGGCGTTGAGCGCATCGCCATGATGAAGTACGGCATCTCTGAGATCGGCCAGCTTTATGCCGGCGATATGCGGTTCCTGAACCAGTTTGTATAGCGAGTTAGCGCGCCGATTCGCTGACAGAGACTTTCATGAAAATTCTTTCCAAATGGCTTCGTAATTACTTGCCGGAGATTCCCGTCGACGATCACAAGCTCGCCGAAGACCTCACCCTGCGCGGCATTGCCGTGGATGGTGTCTACGGTCTTGGCCCGGGCAACGGCTCGTATTTTGAGATGGACGTGACCACCAATCGCGTCGATGCGATGAACCACTACGGCGTGGCGCGCGAGGCGGCGACGATCTACGAACTGCCCTTGCCCACGGTGGCCTATGCGCTGCCCGCGGCGCGTTCGAATGCGACGCCGGTGCGTGTGCGCATCGAGGCCGAGGATGCCTGCGGCCGCTACAGCGCGCGCATTCTGCGCGAGATCAAGATTGTCCCCTCGCGCGACTGGTTTGCCGGTGCCGAGGTGACGACCTACTTCGATCTTCTCGATCAGAAGAAGATCTCGAATGCCGTGGATGCCTCGAATTACGCATGGCTTTCGATTGGTCAGCCGACGCACGCTTTCGATTTCGACAAGGTGGAGGGCGGCATCGTGGTGCGCCGCGCGAAGCAGGGCGAGAAGCTGAAGACCCTCGACGGCGTGGAGCGCACGCTCGACGCCGAGGATCTGGTGATTGCCGACGAGGTGAAGGCTCTGGCGCTGGCTGGCGTGATGGGCGGATGGGACTCGATGATCACGCCCGAGACGAAGAACGTGCTGGTGGAGTCGGCCTGGTTTGAACCGATGGCCGTGCGCCGCACCGCGCGTCGCCACGGATTGCACACCGACGCGAGCCATCGCTACGAGCGCGGCGCGGATTTTTCTTCTGCACGGACGGGTTCCGATCTGGTGTCGGCGATTTTGCTGTCCTCGGGTGGCTGGATCGATGGTGAGATTGTCGATGTGCGCGTGCCTGCCTTCGAGGCGAAGACCGCTGGTCGCAAGCCGGTGGCGCTGCGCTTGAGCGAGGTGCACCGCATTCTTGGCGCGACCGTGGACGAAGAGGGCATTACGGCTGCAACGGTCGAAACCGTGCTGGCTGCACTGGGTTGCAAGCTCGTGCGCGAGAGCACTGAGGCGGCAAGCTGGCAGGTGAGCTTGCCCAGTTGGCGGCTCGACGTGGAGCGCGAGATTGACCTGATCGAAGAGGTTGCGCGCGTCTACGGTTACAACCGCTTCCAGAACACGTTGCCCGCCTCGCGTGGCGGTGTGCGCGCTCTGCCGTGGGCCGAGAGCGAAACCGTGGTGCGCGCAACGGCGCGGGCGGCTGGCTTCCACGAGGCGATTTCGATCACCTTCTGTTCGGCGGCCGAGGCCAAGTTGACCGCGCCGCAGCCGGGGCAGGTGGTTCCGCTCGGCAACCCGCTCAGCGAAGAGGCAGGCGTGATGCGGCCCTCGCTGGTGCCGGGCATGTTGGCGATGGTGGCCGGCAATCTGCATCGCGATGTGAGCGATGTGCGGCTGTTCGAGTTGGGCACGGTCTTCAGCGGCGCAACGGAAAAGAGCGGTGCTGTAGAGAAGGTAGATGAGCGTCCCGCGCTGGCCTTTGGCGCTGCGGGCAGCCTGCCGCAGCAGGGAGCATTGCACGCGGGCCGCGCTCTCGACTTCTTTGATCTGAAGGGCACTGTCGAGCAGATCGTCGGCCGCTTCCAGGCGCGCAGCATTTATTTTGACCGCTTCCCGGCCGAGGACGGCATTACGCCCGAGTGGCTGCATCCGTATCGCTCGGCGCGCGTTGCTGTCGAGGGCACGACCGTTGGTTGGTTCGGCCAACTGCACCCGCGCGAGGCCACGGCCCGCAAACTGAAAGAGACGGTGTTGGTCGGCGAGCTTTATCTTGACCGGCTCTACGCGTTGTCGTTGCGCAAGCCCGTTGCGCGTGAGCTTTCGCGCTTCCAGCCGGTGCGCCGCGATTTTTCTCTGGTTTTAGACGAGAGCATTGCATGGGAAAAGATTGACGAGGCTCTGGCGGAACTCGAAGTGCCGGAACTGGTCGACTGGCGTGTCCGCGAGGTCTTCCGCGACAAGAAGACAGAGGGTCGCGAGTATGCGCTGCTGCTTGGCACCACCTTCCAGGCCGCCGATCGCACGCTGCGCGAAGAGGATCTTAATCGTTTCCAGGAACTTATCGTTGCGGCTGTCGGTAAAGTGGGCGCGCGGTTGCGGGGATAAAGATGAAAATAAGTTCACGAATGAAGACCAGGCGCAGGGCTTACAACGTAGATGCGTGGCGGAAAACGCAGGAAGAAAACCCGATCCAGATGCTCTATACTTGCACGGATAGAGCCGCATATTTGCGGCGGGAGAAATGGATGCCGGAGTCTTTTTGGGAGTCTAATGTGGCTGTCGAGACCAAGCCGCAAGCCGAGTCGACTGAAGCCGCGGAACCGCAAGAGCAGCAGGCGGCCGTCTCTCTGAGCGCCGATGAGTTTTCGGCTCTCGAAGAGCGCGTCTTGCGCACCGTGAAACTGGTGAAGACCGAGCGCGAGGCTCATGCCTCAGCCGCTGCGCGCGCCGCCGCCGCCGAAGAGCAGGTGCGCGATCAGGCCAATGTGCTGGATCAGTTGCAGAAGGAAATGGACGCGATGCGGGATGAGCGCGACCATGTCCGCAAACGCGTTGAGCAGTTGCTGTCGCAGCTTGATTCACTGGAATTGTGAGGGGCGCGATGGAGGAGCAGCGTAGTCATTCTGCCGATTTCATCACGGTAGAGATCTACGACCAGACCTATCATCTCTCCGGGCAGGACGAGGATCATGTGCGCAAGCTGGCGGCGCAGGTCGACGCCAAGATGCGTGCCGTGGCCGCCCACGGCCGTACCGTGGATTCGCTGCGCGTGGCCGTGCTCGCAGCCCTGAATTTCGCCGACGATCTTTCGCAGATCAATGAGCACATCGCCGGCGAGGGCAAGGATCGCGCCGCGAGTCTGCGCGGTCTGCTCGACGAGGTTCTCGACGCGCAACAGACCGCATCCTGAATCCCTTCGGGACGTATTCTCCGCTGCTTGCGGGGTAGTTCATTGTTCCAATAAAAACGCGCCTCACTCCGCTTTGGAGTGTGGCGCATTTTTATTGCATGCATCGTTGCGGCTATGGACACGGCGCATTGCATGAAAAATAGTGCATAAGGCGCGTATCTGCGCTGATTCTGGAGCACGGGGGTAAAAAACGCGCCCGTGAGCGTACCACAGCTCCGCTCGCCAGAACAAGACTTGTAATTTTGCGCCGTAGCCCCTACTATCCGCAATAGGAACCGGCCTGCAAAGCAGGTGCGAAGATTACCGCTGGTTGAACCAACATTCATTGAACAGGGACTCGACTCGAATAATCGGTTTTGTGTGCAGTGTCCGCCAGTCCGGAATGCCTAATGAACCGCGGAGAGTTCCACCGTCTTAGGACGGGTTCACCAGCGCATCGACCACGGCCCCGTGGGTCGGCTTCTACCTTTTCTTGCGCAGCTTGCTGCGCAGTGTACCAAAAAATCCGGACAGCGAGGCTGACTCGTTGTCCGGATTTTTTGTGCGCGCCGATGCCGAATACGCATCGGCCGCATACGTATATCTGAGGCGAAAGATCGTCAGTGCGCAACGGGGCTGAGCACGACCTCGGCGATCTGACGGCCGCGGCCGCCGCCGCCAATTCCCGCCGGACGCGTCCATTCGAGCAGCAGCGTGCCGCCCTGCGTGGCGGCCTCGGGAAGATCGTAATCGACTTCTTGCGGATTCGTCTTGCGCGGCATGAAGGGCTGCAATTCGATGGCCCCATTGGCGGTCAGCCGCAGCGGCACTGCATAATCCTCGCCGGCATACACAACGTGCAGACGATAGCGCGTGCCTGTCGCCAGATGCTCGTAGCGCATCTGCAAGGGCTGCTCGTAGAGAGCTTCGGCGTAGGTGAGCTGCGACCAGGGCCAGCCGTCCTCGCTGCTCTTGTCGGCTACGCCGTCGATGGCGGCGTGATACATCTCCGGATCGTCGCCGTAACTTGCGCCACGCACCAGATGCGGTTCGCGTTGTGCAAATCCAAGATCGTCACGGAAGCCGCCTGTGGGTGTCTGGTAGTGCGCAAGCAGCGCGTCCAGCGCCGGGGCCTGCGCACTGGCGGGCAGTGCAAGAATCTCGTCAAAGCACCGTTCGAGCCAGAGGCGGTCGTTGAGCGGAATCGCGATGCGGTCAAGATT
>Ga0224528_1000196_pt1 | contig 50500 bp, 35 predicted proteins | sample CBST25metaG_2_FD_179888 | JGI IMG/M metagenome (GOLD analysis project Ga0224528, IMG submission 179888) | Peat soil microbial communities from Stordalen Mire, Sweden - C.B.S.T25 | ecosystem: Environmental > Terrestrial > Soil > Wetlands > Peat | place: Sweden: Norrbotten County, Stordalen Mire...
AGCACCGGCAATCTTGACCCAATCGGTGTAGAGCGCCGGTGTTAGCGAACATAACATTAGGATGCTCCGTTACGAATACATTAAGATTCGCTCAACTCTTATACCATTGGCGGTCCCAGAGTCCCACAGTCCCACTTGCCCCATCGCCTCATTTCAGCGATACTTAGTTGTTGTGTCTTGCACCGGCCAGACACTCCGTCTGGGCCATCGCTGGCAGGCGCGCGCGGTCAAACGCAGCCCTCCCATCCCGTGACATCCCAGGGACACAAGCTGAGCACTAGGATTTTGAAAGGAACCGTATAGCCGTGGTTATGATTCGTTTGGCGCGCGTTGGCGCCCGCAAGCAGCCCTACTATCGTATCGTGGTCATCGAAAAAGACCGCGCCCGCAATGGCCGTAACATCGAGGTCGTCGGCACCTACAATCCGCGCACCAACCCCACCTCGGTCGACTTGAAGCACGAGCGCATCGCCTACTGGCGCGGCGTCGGCGCCCAGTTGTCGCCCACCGTTGCCAAGCTGGTCAAGAAGTTTCCAGCCGTCGCTGCGGTTGCCGAACCCACCGCAGCCTGAACTTATCAATAGACTTCCCCTGACTGCGCGCTCGGACGCCCGCGCCTCCGGCACGCAAATGCTGACGGCGATGGGTATGTGCTGTTAATATTCGCGCACTGATCCAAGTCGCCATGAATTGGATATGAAACGGTCAGGGGCAAGAGCATGACCCAAAACGATATGGTTGCAGTCGAAGAACTGGTCCGCGAGATTGCGCGGGCCTTGGTAGATGAGCCGACAGCCGTCGAAGTCCAGTCCGTGGACAAGGACGAGAACACCGTCCTCAAACTTAAAGTCGCGCCGCAGGATGTGGGCAAAGTCATTGGCAAACAAGGCCGTACTGCCCGTTCTGTGAGGACTATTCTGGGTGCCGTGAGTATGAAATTGCACCATCGATATACGCTCGACATCCTTGAAGAAGACGAGTAACCCCGGCATGATGGCGATCCGTGCCACCGGCAGTAGCCGGAGGCAGAGATGACTCTATATTCGGATCTCGATACGTGGGTTTGGCTCGCGAGAATTCGCCGCCCGCAGGGACGAAAAGGCGAGGTTTTTGCCGAAATTCTGACCGATTTCCCCGAAAAGTTTGCTGAACGCAAGCGGCTGTGGCTGCTCCGTGAGCCTCCGTCCTCTCCCGTCCAAACTCCGCGCGAAGTCGAACTTATCGCCCATTGGCTTCACAAGGGCGGCGTGGTTCTACATTTTGTCGCGGTCGATTCCATCACGGCCGCCGAAACCCTCGCCGGTCTGGTCGTTGCCATTCCTCGCGAAGGGCGCGCCCCGCTCACCGACGATGAGGTTTACATAGGCGACCTGATCGGCTGCACCTTATTTGACACGGCCGGGTTCGACGCGGCCAATCCAGCTTATCCTCCGGCGGCCATTGGCGTGATCGAAGATGTGGACCGCACCGCCGGGCCCGTACCTCTTCTGGTGGTCCAGAGCCCTTCAGGCGAGATCCTTATCCCCTTCGCCAAGAGCTATCTGCGCACACTAGACCTGGAAGGGAAGCGCGTCGAGATGGTCCTCCCAGAAGGACTCATCGACCTGAATTCCTGACCGTCCGGGCGTGTCTTACACGAAAATGCGGCCTGTCTTACAGGAAACCTCAATTGTCTTACTGAAATGCCAGCGGTTTCCACGCGTTATCCTGCTTCAACGCTAGCTGGATTGGTCTTGGCGGACCTTTCGGGGTCACGGTCACTTCCATCCACAACTCCGAGCCGGCCTTGAGCGGAAGCGGACTCGTCGCATGTTCGGCGATATAAAAGTTAGCCGGATTGGCAAGCCGCATCGCTTCGCATGACTCCTCTGGCATCGCTGAAATCAACTCGCCATCCGTCGGCGGTCCGTCTGTCGGTTGAATTCGAATAGCCGTCAGTTTTCCGTTTTTCACCGTCAGCCGCGCCGGAAACTGTACTGCTATTTGGGCCGCAATGAAGTAAGGCAGTGGTTTGGTCGTTCCGTCGATATTGCGCTGAAACACGGCCTGTTTGGCCGATGGCAACGTACTTTCGCAGCCATTCACCGTGAGTCGCAGGCTAAGATACCGCCCTCGAATCGGCGCTTCGGGATCGACAGCAATCACCCGTGTCCATACCCGCGGACACTTCGCTCTCTGATAGAGATATTTCGCTCCAATCGACGAAATTAAGGACAGCTGAACGACCAGCAGCACCACGGAGACGCCGGATAACTTCAACGATCCCAGCTTCATAGCGCCACCTCGCGACGTTCCTCGGCATGACTCATTCCGCCCAGCAAACGGCGCCGCATTTTCTCAAGCACCCATCCGCCGGCCAAAAACAGCACACCCAGTCCGATCAATCCCAGCGAGCGCCCCACCTTGTCAAAAACGTTGCTGAAATAGAACCATCCCACGACCAGCGCAAATCCCACGGTCCCAAAGTTCACCAGCGCGCGACTAGCCTGCCGCACCCCCCACCAAATGACAGAAACCGCGAAACCGCCGACCAGAATGTGCGCCAAAAACGTCGGCGCCGTCTGAGTCAAGGGACTGCTATAGATGCCGTTGTTGATCATCACCGTCCAACTTCGATAGCACCAGGGCAGCAGAATTGCGACCATCAACGCCACTGAAACCGGCACCAGCGACTTCCGCCATGCGAACAGAGCCACAATTAGCGGCACGACGGCAATCGCAATCCAGCCCCAGATCCTAACCGAGAGCGGCACAAAAGTCTGCTCCTCCGACCACGACCGCCATCCATCCGTCATCAAAGCGATGCTGACAACCGCCGAGATCGCCGCCGCAGCGAACAGAATCCAGCGCACGAATTTTCGCCGCGAGCCTATGAATAGAGTGAGATACAGCACGGCCCACACAAACAGGAAGCGGCCCAGGTAAATGGATTGCCCGATGTGCCGCTCGCTCGAGTAACTCAATTCCGAGAAAATCCATGCCGGCACTAACAGAAACGTGAGCGCCTGCTGCGCCTCATCCCGCAACAGAATCCATCCCGCCAGCGCAGCCAGCGCCCACAACAAAACCGCCGCCGGCCAGTGGTCCTGCATATTGAAAATCTGACCCACCAGCCCGATCGCCGCGCCCGTCGCCACCGTTCCCACCGCATGCAGCGCTGTCGAAAGCCCGCGAAAATCGCTTCGCGCAAGCCCCCCGCCCAGGTGAAAGACGGCGACCATTGCTGCCACAATCGCCAGGCGGGCCGCCGGTCCAAAATCGTCCCAATGTGCTGAAACAAATAGAATGACGCCGCAAGCCAGCAGGATCGCGCCCAGAACCAGCGCCACAACCCCCTGCCAGCGCAAACCGGCGGGCTTCCTCTGTTCCGACTCAAAAGCGCGAATGCGATCCGCCGCTCCCGACTCGAGCACGCCCGCCGATTGCCAACGAATTAGCAACCCTTCAATGTCAGCCATGGCTATTGCCCAAAAGTAAAGCACACTCGGGCAGCCCGTTGCGCAAATATTCACCTATATCATCAAAACAATGGCCATTTCTTACGACATCATCACCATTTTCCCCGACTTTTTCGCGGGATTTTTCGAGCACGGCATCGTAAGCCGCGCTCAAACTCAGGGATTGGTGACCGTGGGCATGCACGATCTGCGTGCCTTCACTCATGACCGCCATCGCACCGTTGACGACCGTCCTTTCGGGGGCGGCGAAGGCATGGTTCTCAAGCCCGAACCCCTCTCGGAAGCATTGATTTCATTGGGCATCGGCCCCAAAGCCGAGCGTCCCCCGGTCCCTCAAACCACCCGCGTCATCATGCTTTCCGCGCAGGGCCGCCCCTTCACCCAGTCCGTGGCCCGCGAACTCGCCACCCTCGACCGCATTGTCCTCATCTGCGGACGCTACGAAGGCGTCGATGAGCGCATCAATGACCTTTACTGCGACATGGAACTGTCCATTGGAGACTATGTGCTTAGCGGCGGAGAACTCGCAGCGGCGGTCGTTCTTGACGCCACCATGCGTCTGATTCCCGGCGTACTCGGCAACCAGGCATCCGGCGAATTCGAGAGCTTCGGTCGCTCTGACGCCTTGATCACCTCTGATACGGACGGGGTTCCTCGCTCCCAGCACGGGGCTGGCGGGTTGCTTGACTACCCCCACTATACCCGCCCCGCGGAGTTCGCCGGCCTTCGCGCCCCCGACGTTCTGCTCAACGGCGACCATCACCAGATTCGCCTGTGGCGGCGTCAGCAGCAGCTTCGTAAGACATTTACCAACCGCCCTGATTTGCTTGAAAACGCTATTCTTAGCGACGAAGACCGGCGTTTGTTAGACGCCATCCGCCTGTCATGTAAGACAAATTCGGAACCTCTGTAAGACAAATTTCAGAGCCCTACTTGAACTGCTGCACCGGCCCCGGTTGCTGGCTGCTGACTTGACCGACCGAGATCGCTGCGACGTAGAAGTTCTCTCCGCGCGTGGGATTTCCGGCCAGCCTCCTCAGCATAGCCAGTTGGCCCACATGGGTAAGCGCGTCGGCGATCGGCCCTTGAAGCAAGGGTTCGATTGGCACTGCAAACGCCTCGGAGGAGGCAAGAAAATCGTCAAACCCCCTGAGCGCCGCAAAAAAACGCAATTGCTCCTCCTCCCAAGCTAGCGGACTAGAAAACTTCCACCGCTCCTGACCCTGCGCTACGCTGAGCGCCCAGTCGAACAGGTCGCCCATGTGGGCCAGAATCTTAACCGGCGTGCGGCCGGCCCCGTCGAAAAGGCCGAACGATTCCGGCGCGCCTTCGAGCGCTCGCGTGGTTCGATACGCCACGGTCGCCAATATATGCCGCAAAAGTACGCGTTCCTTATCCATACGCCAACACTATAATCGGGCCTGGGTTAGGCAAGAAACTCCGTTCTCTGCTAAACTGAAAGTTCTGAGTTCATCAGCAGGAAGAAGCCATGTCAATCCATCCCGTTATGCAGCGCCTGGCCGACAAGCTCAAGCGCACCGACCTCCCCGAGTTTGTGTCCGGCGACCAGATCCGCGTCCAGGTCAAGATCAAGGAAGGCGATAAAGAGCGCCTCCAGGCCTTCGAAGGCCTCGTCATTGCTATCAACCGCGGGCCGCAGGGCACCTTTACCGTTCGCAAAATGAGCTTCGGCCAGGGCGTCGAGCGCATCTTCCCCTTTAATTCCAAGGTGATCGACAAGATCGAGAAGATCCGCAGCTACAAGGTTCGCCGCGCCAAGCTGTTCTACATCCGCGGACTCCGTGGCAAGGCCGCCCGTCTCAAAGAAGTCGAGCGCGAGACCGCCAAGGCTTAATCAGCTTTAGTTCCAAGTCCAAACTACCCCGGCCATCGTCGGGGTAGTTTTTTGCGCTCCAAATCCGGGTGCTATCATCCGGTGTGACAAAAACCGCCAAATTCAGCGCTCCTCTCAGTCCCGCGCGCCATCCCATCCATCGCTTTTCCTTTGAACAATTTGCAGAGCTCGTCGCTCAGCCCTTCATGAAAACATCGATTGCGATCTTCCTGCTCTTCTCCCTTGCTCTCGGTGCCTCCGCCAGCCACGCACAGTCCACCTACCCCGACGGCATTCTAAAGTCGATCGAGAACGCCAACGTCACTCTTGGCGGCGATAAACTCCAGCTCACCGCCAAGAATCCCCACTCACCCCTCGAAATCGTCTTCGACCACTGCCAGGGACTCGGCGTTCACTACGATCACGATCAATGGTGGGTCCTTCCCATCAGCGAAACCGGTGCCGCCATCGACGCCAACCGCGCTCTCTGGGTTCTGCCCCTCGACGCTACCTCGCGGGACCATTCCTGGCACATTGAACTCCACAACGGCACCCTCCACACCCAGAAAACCAACTCGGGGCTCACCGTCACCATTCAGTCCGACAGCGTCACTCTTTCAAGAGCCGAAGCGCGTCCCCACAGCGATTCCTTTGGCAACACCTTCTCGCTCGACTTCGCCGACGGACCCCAGCTCGCCCAAACCCTCGCCGCCTTCTACTGGGGCACCATGCTGCCCTCGGTCGTCGAGCGAACCATGGCCGCCAATTTCCCCTACAGCAGCGGTTACGTTCTCAGCACGCTCAACGTCCACTCCTATGCCGGTTCTTATCCCGCTGTCGATCATGAGTTTCAAATCAAGGGCCGTCTCGCCATGGCCTCCCCCGCCGATCTCGACCTTGTAAAGCGCATGATCGAACTCCAGTTCAAGCTCATGCGCGACGACCCTGAACATCTCTATCGCGCGCCCACCTCCGTCCAGCCCGATGGAACCCGCGAGTACCACGTGCGCCGCAACAGCCTCAACAACAAGACCAATGCCGCCATGTTTCCTCTCACCGGCAACATTGAAGTTATCGAAGAAGCTTCAAACTACTATCTCGCCAGAAAAGATACAGCATGGCTGCGCTCTAACATCGATAACCTCGAACACGCCGCCGGCTGGATCCTAGCCAACACCGATCAGTACGGGCGCGTCTGGTCCGATGTCTATTACGAAGACCAGGTCATGAAGGACGGACGCGAGACTGAAGCCCAGGCCTTCGCCGCGCACGCTCTTCAGTTGCTCGCCGACCTGGAGCGCCGCCTCGACCGCGCAGATCAGGCCGCCCATTTCGCCGCGACTGCCAAACAGATGTCCGCCGTCCTCATCGCGCCTCTGCCCCTCGGCTATTGGGACGCGCCCCATCAGCGCTTTGTCGATTGGATCGATCGCAACGGCCAAGTTCATGATCACATCCATCTTCTCGCCAATGAACTGCCCGTCACGTTCGGCTATGCGACCGCCGGACAAGCCATAGCGGTCCATCGCCTCATCGCCGCCAACGACGCGGAGTTCGAGCGTTTCCCCAGTTTTCTCGCCGTCGACATTGCCGACTACGATAAGTCTGAAATCGGCGATGGCGGACCCTACGATCTTTGTGCGGCCGGCAGGTATTGGTATTGGGATGCCGCGTATCGTCAGTTCGAAAAGCAGCCTGACATGTTACTCGCTCAACTCAAGACCGTTGCCGCCGAAGCCGCCAAAGACAACTACTTCATGAGCGAACGCTATGACATGGACCATGTCTATTACATCGATGGCAAAAACTTTCATGGCGCCGAGAAGTACTATGAATATCCCAACACCTTCGCTGCTGTCTTGATAACGAAGTATCTCGGCCTGACCACTCCCGCCGAAGCCGATCTCGCCGTCGCGCCACTGCTCAAGAGCTACGGCAGCGTGGAGTTTCGCACCCCCGCCTACGCCGTGCGCTATAGTTTTTCCGACAGCGGCTTCGTACTCAAAAATCTCTCCGACCATCCCCGCCGCATCGAAGTCGATCTATCCGGCCTCGGCTCTGCCTCCACGCACTACCGCCTGCAGACCAAGTCAACGAGCAGTTCTGACGTTCGACATTTGGTCTTGACCCTGGCCGCGCAGGAAGAAGCTCGCTGGACTCCAGAGTGATGCGATTGCCGCCCGTTGTGGCTCTCTCCCTGGAAAAGGCCACAACGGCATCCCGGTCTCGGGGCACGGCAATTGGAGAACCGCTTTATCGGTTTTAGTTGATGGTTACCGTCAGCGTATTCGATCCCTTCGCTCCTGGGTTTGTTGCCATCAGCGTTGCGCTTCCAGCGCTCGACAGATCGCTGGAAGGAATCGCCACCGTTACTTGCGTCGCGTTCACGATTGTTGTTGTGCGATACTTTCCGTTCCAGGTCACGGCTACTCCCGGAACGAAGTTCGCTCCCGTGAGAGTGAGCAGTGTGTTGCCGGTACCATGGGTGATTGAAGTTGTCGAACTCGAGGTCAGGCTCGCCGCAGAATTTGTTCCCAGCAACTGCGGAACAACGAACGCGCCGCGCAGCAAATATATGTGGCCACCGCTGGTCAACACTGCGAGGCCATCCTGCCCCCATCTAACCATGTCGACGCCCGTGTAGGTTGTGTTTCCCTCGATGCTCTGCATGTCCAGAGAAACGCTGGAAGTTGGGAGGAAGGTGTTTTGGTTGAACGATTCGATCCCATCCAGCAGGGTATCGCCCGTGCTGCTTCCTGACTGTGTATTGGCGAGGTAGAAAGCGGTCTGGAGCGAAGTGTCCGGCACAAACGCGGAACTCGTGCTGAACTCGCCACCTCCGCTCACCGGGAACAGACCTATCTGCGTGGCCGGCACTGTGGCGGGATTGGCGATGCCGCCCGCATTGCCGAACGCCAACCCACCACTCAATTTGAAGCAGCCAAATCCGTTCAACGTCGACTCGGTGTACTGCGAGTAGTTGTAGTATGTGAATCCGGCCGAAGTGACCGTGTAGTGGTCAAGTGTGGCGCCGCTCGTGTCCGTATCGAAGGCCAACATATCGCCGGCATCGAGGAAGGCCAGGCACGAACCGCTGTACGGCCCCGAGGCCTGACCGACCATCGCGGCCGTCTTGTTCGTTAGATCGAAAGCATAAATTGCGTTACCTGCCCACGATCCTAGATCGATTGCTGCCGTGTCCTCGGTCCCAGGCTGTATCGCAATTCCGCGCGGGGCCGGGCTGGTATCCGTGCCCGTTCCGGGTTGAATGACATACGTGAAATCGGCCGTTTGCGTCAGCATATTGAACAGCGCCACGCTCTGGCTTCCGGCCAAAATCGTATACAGAATCTGACCATCCGGCGTCAGCGCCATGTTGGTTGGCTGGCTGCCGATCGCTACCGGCGTGCCCACGGTTGAAGTCTCCGGCGTGATCGCCACCAGCGAGTTGCCCGTTACCAATGTGGAGTCCGATGCGACGCTCGCCATAATCTTCCGCGAGTAGGGATCATAGAGGATGTGATTGGCGTCAAGTGAGATCACGTTGAAAATGCTGAGGGGCAGAGTGGCCGTGTTGCCTCCGCCAGGCGCAGGCGTAGAGACACTGACAGTCGTCCAGCCCAGAGTGGTGAGATTAGCTGCCGGAACCGTAGCTGTAAGTTGAGTGCTGCTCACTTCGCTGGTGGAAAGCGGTGTGCCGCCAATCAATATCGAAGACGCACTTGTGAAACCGGTACCGGTTACGGTGATTTCAGTGTCGCTGGAACCGGCAAGAATTGCTGCCGGGACAACGGAAACGATCGTTGGCGCGGGACTGTAGTCGCTGCCCGTGATCGTCACCGTTGAGCTGGCTTGATTGTTGGTGAGGTTCGGATCATTCTCCGATCCCTTGACCTGAAGACTGAGTATGGATGCGCCCGTTGTTTGCTGCGAGACAACGAAGGTGACGGTGACGCTAGCGCCGCTCGACAGTCCGCCCAGATTGCAAGAGACAGCGGTTGCGGTGGAGCAGCTACCGGATGAGGGCGTGGCAGATACAAGAATCCCGGTTGACGGAGCGATGGCTGTCAAGGCGATGTTGGTGGAAGCCGATGGTCCCGAATTCTCAATGGTCGCCGTGTAAGTTGTATTTGCCCCCGTCGCAGCAGACCCCGAAGAGACGATGGTCACGCCGAGATCAGCGTTGACAGTCGACAGATCCTGGACAATGCTGGTGCGGAAACTGAACACGCCATTTGCCGCGCGGAATGCGAGTCCGTCGGCACCCCACCGCACCATCGTGTTGATAGGGTTATTCCCATTCAATTCAGTGGCACTGCTGTTTCCCGCTCCGTATCTTGAACCTGATACGGCTCCATTGACTTGCAGTGTGCTAGAAGAGCTGGGCGTGAAATCCGATTCGTTGAAAGCCTGTATCGAAGCCGCAGCCGAGGAGCCGTACGAACTGGTGTTTTCGAGGATAAAGAGCTTGCCCAGACTTGAATCCGAAACCATGGGACCGGTTGCGACCGTCGTTCCGCTACTGTAGAAGGTGCCGAGCAGCGCGCCCGTCTCCGCGTTGAGGGCGACTCCGCTGTCGAGATAAGCAACGCCGTTGTCGACCTGAACAGCCGTTCCGTACACTGCGCTAAAGTTTTCGGTGCCTGTGTTGCCGGCGAGGTTCTGCAGTCCACTTGAGTTGTAACTGAGAACCTGGTATCCGGAATAAAAACTCGTTGCGTACACCTCTGCCTTAGTCGGACTGACGAAGATCGCCGGCAGAGACGAGAGAGTTGAAAGGTCGACAGTGTTTGCTCGAGCAGCACCGCTGTCATAAATCACCAGCATGTCTTCGTATGTGTATTGATTTAAAGCCGAACTTACAACAATTGAATTAGGAGACCCTGGCAGCACTGCAATTGCATGCACCAGGGAAGGATACGCGTAGATTCCGCCATTGTCTCCGAAGGAGAACTGCATACCGGGCACGCCTGTTGTCAGGTTGACTTCGCGCACCGCGGATGCACCATCCAGACCCACCCACAGAGTCGTTCCATCCGAGCTGATCGCGAGCTGATCCGGCTCGCTGCCCACAGCAATCGGAGTGCCTATCGCTCCAGTCTCAGGATCAACCGGCACGACCGAGTTACCATACGGCGCTCCGGCCGAGCTTGGCACGGAAACGTAAAGCAGCCCATTCACTGGGTTAAGGGCCATCGCGTTATTCGGAATAGCGATATATGCGGTGTACGGAAGCGACGCGGTCGTGCCGCCGCTCGACCCTGGAGTCGTCACTGTGAAGTTCACATTGCCCGGCAGCGCAACACTCGATGCGGGGATATCCACGGTAAGTTCCGTCGCGCTGATAACAACTGCCGCTACGTTTGTCCCGTTCATTGCCACGGTGGAGCTATCCGTAAATCCCGTTCCGGTAAGAGTAACCGTACTCGGGGTATTGATCGGCCCCGCGTTTGGCGAGATCGATGTCAACGCCGGTGCCGTAGGATTGGTGTTCGACACCGGATTATTGACAGTCAGCGGCGCAGCGGCCGACGTGCCTCCGCCTGGAGTCGCATTGACAGCGGTCAAAGAGAGGCTGCTTGCGGCGGCAACATCCCCTGCCGTGAGCGCCACGCTGACCTGGGTGCCGCTCACGTAAGTTGTCGTCCGCGCGCTGCCGTTCACATCGATGACTGTGGCCGGAACAAATCCCGTGCCGGTCACGGTAATTGTCAGTGAAGTCGCTCCCACTAGCATCGTGCTCGGGGCGAGCGAACTGATCACGGGAACAGGGTTGTTGACCTGCAGATTGATCGCCGCGGCTGAACCACTGCTCGTTGTGCCGTTCATCACAATGACGGAGAGCGTGGCTCCCCCCTCGAGCTGCTGTGGTGTCACCGTCGCGGTCACCTGGGTACTGTTCACATAGGCCGTTGCATCCGACACTCCGCCGACTTGAACAGTAGTGGTGGTAAGAAAGCCGGTTCCATTCACGGTCAGCGTCAACTGTCCTGAGCCGGCGATCACGCTGGTCGGGCTAATCGAGGTCACCGTAGGAGCGGACTGCGTCGTTGTTGTGGAGGTCGAAGAAGATCCGCCACCCCCGCATCCAGTTAGAAAGGCAGACACAAGAATGCACCAAGACAGGCAAAAAAACTTGTAGTGTTTCATTGTCAGGAAGTGTATATCAAATCTTTCGTATGGAGATGAAATAGAGGAGAGATTTTGAGCATGCAGACTTTCCTGGCTTGGCCCCCACCGAGAGATGGTGAGCGACAAAATGGATGAACCGCGTGATTTCCAGGCGCGAAAGCTGCGGTTTTGACCCCATTTCTGCACAAAAACTCGCATTTTTCCACGCCACAGACTGCATATACTGAAACCATGCCCAAACTTCCCGTATGCGGTTGGAAGCTCGAAAAAGCGGCGCGCAAGCTCGGCTTCATGCGCATCGCCGGATGCGATGAGGTTGGGCGAGGACCGATGTTCGGTCCCGTTGTCGCTGCAGCCGTGATTCTGGCTCCGCGTTGCCGCCTCGATGGCCTCAATGACTCCAAAAAACTCAGCGAAAAGAAGCGCAACGAGCTCGATGTTGAGATTCGCGCCAACGCCGTCGCTTACGCCGTCGCAGCCGTCGATTCCGAAACCATCGACCGCATCAATATTCGCCAGGCTTCGCTGTTGGCTATGCGCCTTGCTGTGCAACAACTTGCCCTTGCGCCTGACTACCTGCTGATTGACGGACTCGACACCATCGACTGGTCTTGCCCGCAGCAGGCCGTCGTTCAGGGCGACGGAACCAGTTTCTCCATCGCCGCTGCCAGCATTCTGGCCAAGGTCTATCGCGATCGCCTGCTGATTGAACTAGATAGCCAGTTTCCCGGTTATGGACTCGCCAGTCACAAGGGCTACTGCTCGCAGGAACACCTGGCCGCGCTGGCGCGTCTGGGCCCAACTCCACTGCATCGCAGGAGTTACAGCCCTGTCTCGCAGATCATGCTGGAGTTTCCCGCGGCCATCGAGCTCGGCGAGTATGAACCTGGATAAGAAGGGAAGTCAGCCATAAACGCGGCCAAAAATACAATTGGGGCGTGACCAGTATCGGTCACGCACCAATTGTTTGGGCAGGGGAGGGAACTTTAGACTTTGACTGCAGGGTGCGTCGCATAGTGCAGCAAAACCGCTACCGCACAACTAGTTAGCCGCGTCTCCGCCGAATCCGCACGGCTGGTCAGGATCACCGGCACGCGCGCTCCGAGAACAATACCGGCAAGCTGCGCTCCACCCAAATACTCGAGCTGCTTGGCCAGCATGTTGCCACTTTCCAGATCGGGTACTACGAGAATATCAGCTTGGCCCGTCACCGGGGAAACTAAGTGCTTGATTTTGGCTGCTTTAGCACTGACGGCAGTATCGAAGGCCAGCGGTCCGTCGAGGATGCCACCGGTGATCTGCCCGCGATCGGCCATCTTGCACAGAGCCGCCGCATCGAGGGTCGATTTGATCTTCGGATTTACCGTCTCAACTGCGGAAAGAAGGGCTACTTTTGGCTCGGGAATGCCCAATGCGTGTGCCAATTCGATGGCATTTTGCACGATGTGGACCTTGTCTTCGAGCTCGGGAACGATGTTGATGGCGGCGTCGGTGATCATCAGGGTGCGCGCATAAGCCGGCGTATCCATGATGAAAACATGGGAGATACGGCGCGATGTGCGCAGCCCGGTGTCGGCCTTCATGGCCGCTTTCATCAACTCGTCGGTGTGCAGGCTGCCTTTCATCATGGCCTGGGCGGCGGCGCTGCGGCACATGGCCACGCCCAACTCAGCGGCTTTGCGCTCCGTGTCCGCTTGCACAATCGGGTAGGCGCTGATATCGACGCCGATCTTTGCAGCCAGGGCCTTCATGGTGGCTTCGTCGCCGATCAGAGTGGGCTCGATCAGCCCTTCGACCGCGGCTTCTACGGTGCCTTTGAGGGCGACGTCAGACTGCGGCCAAACGACGGCTGTGGTGATGGCAGGTAACGCTTTACAGCGCTCGATGAATTGGTGGAACACATGGTAGTCTGCCGGATGTTCGACCAAGGGGTCGACGCTGACATCTTCGGCAAGCGGGGCAAGATCGCTCATCAGGTGCATTCTCCCGGCGGCGCCGATTTAACGACGCGGCCTCACCTTTTCATTCTCGCCCGTGCAAAGCTTTCGACATGTGCGGAAGGTCACAGACCGGCACCAAGTCCCGCATTGAGGGATCGAGCGTGCAGCATCGACACTTTCCTGTCTGGAGGTTAGGCTGCTATGCTCTCTGCGCTAAGGAAAACCGATTTACATCGGGGAGAAACGTATGTGGTTTCTGGGAATGGACGTGGGCACGGGCGGTACGCGCGCCGTGGTTGTGGATGCTGAGGGCAAGCTGATCGCGGGCGCATCGAGCGAGCACGCGGCCTTTCGAACGCCCTATCCGGGTTGGGCGGAACAAGATCCGGAAGACTGGTGGCGCGCCGCCAAAGAGGCGATTCGGGCCGCGCTCGAGTCCGCGCCTGAACCACACGAGCCGATTGCCGCGATCGGACTGACGGGCCAGATGCACGGGGCGGTGATGCTCGATGAAAACGGAGCGGTTCTGCGGCCTTCGCTGATCTGGTGCGACACAAGAACGCAGCCACAATGCGATTGGCTTACGGAGCGGATCGGCTACGAGCGCCTGATTGAGCTGACGTGCAACCCGGCGTTGCCCAACTTCACGCTGACCAAGTTGTTATGGGTCAAGGAGCACGAGCCTGAGATTTTTGCGAAGACACGTCACATTATGTGTCCCAAAGACTATGTGCGGTATCGGCTTACGGGTGAATTCGCCATCGACGTGCAGGAGGCTTCGGGCACATTGCTGCTCGATGTGACGCATCGTCGCTGGTCGAAGGAAGTAGCGGAGGCCGCGGGTATTCCCGAGAGCTGGCTGCCGAAACTCTACGAGTCGCCCGAAGTTTGCGCGCGCATTAGCGAGACTGCGGCGGGACTGACAGGATTGAAAGCGGGCACACCGGTCGTCGCCGGAGCGGGAGACCAGGGCGCGGGCGCGGTGGGCATGGGCATTCTGCAGCCAGGTTCGGTCTCAGCGACTATCGGGACTTCGGGCGTGGTTTTCGCGGCTACGGCGAGCCCGATCAAGGATCCCAAGGGGCGCCTGCATACCTTCTGTCATGCGGTGCCGGGCGTCTGGCATGTCATGGGCGTGACGCAATCAGCCGGCTTGAGCTTTCGCTGGCTAAAGGAGACGTTCTTTGCGGGACAGAGTTACGACGAGTTAACAGCGGCGGCGGCCAAAGTGCCGGCGGGCAGCGATGGTTTGGAGTGGGCGCCTTATCTGCTTGGGGAGCGCACGCCGCATCTTGATCCGGAAGTGCGGGCGGCGTTTGCGTGCATAAGTTCGGGGCACACGGCGGCTCATTTTGTACGAGCGGTGCTAGAGGGCGTGGGCTATTCGCTTCAAGATACGTTCACCCTTTTTGCGGAACTAGGCATTCCGGTGAGCGGCATTCGATTGGGCGGTGGTGGCGCGCGCGGACCACTGTGGCGGAAGATACAAGCGGGAATTTATGGTCATGCCGTCGAGATTTTGACGGCGGAAGAGGGTGGGGCGTTCGGTTGCGCGTTGATGGCGGGAGTGGGCGTGGGACACTGGGCCAATCTCGACCAAGCCTGCGGAAAAGCCATCGAAGTGGCGCAGCGGATTGAGCCCGATGCTGCGGATCTGGCAGCTTACAAAGCCGGTTATGCGAACTGGCGCAAGCTTTATCCGGCGTTGAAAACACTTAGATAAGAATGGAACGAAACAATCCCCAGGTCTCGATTTGAGAATCTGGGTGAAAGCGCATCTTAGTTGAGCGTTAGATCGGCTTGGAGCGGCGTGTTTTCGCTCGAGTCGCCGACGTGGATCTGGAACTTGCCGGGGTCGATAGTCCACTTGTGGGCCGCTTCGTCCCAGTAGCTGAAGGCGCGGGCATCGAGACTGAGCGTGACATGCTTGGTTTGTCCGGGATCGAGGCGAAGCTTTTCAAAACCCTTAAGTTCGCGCTCGGGGCGCTTGGCCTTGGCCGAGGGATCAGAGACATAGAGTTGCGCTACTTCTGCTCCTGCGGTCTTGCCGGTGTTGGTCACGTCGAAGCTGACGTTTATCGTCGACCCGGACGCGGCCGTTGGCGGGACATTGAGGGCCGAGAAACTGAAAGTCGTGTAACTCAGGCCGAAGCCGAAGGGAAACAGTGGGTGCTTTCCGGTCGTTGTCCAGTAGCGATAACCGACCATCAGGCGATCATCATATTCGACGTGGCCGATGGTCAGGTCGACGGGAGGATGGTCATTTTCAACGACATGGAGCGTCGTGTCGCCACCCTTGACCGGGTAGTAATACTTGGCTGACGGGTTTTCATCCCATGTGCGATCGAAGCTGACGGGAAGTTTGCCTTCAGGATTGATTTTGCCGAAGAGCACCTCGGCGATGGCTGTTCCACCCTCCTGTCCGGGATAGAAGGTGTGAAGCAGGGCAGGAACTTTATCAAGCCAGCGGCGGGTGTCGGCTGCTCCGCCAGCGGTCAGAGTGACGACGGTGTGCGGGTTGGCGGCGGCAACTGCCTCGATAAGAGCATCTTGACCCCACGGCAAGCTGAAGGAGCGATCGGCACCTTCGCTCTCAGTGCTGGGGCTAAATCCGACGGCAACGATCGCGACATCGGCGATGGAGGCAAATTTCTTGACGTCTTCGGAGATCATGTCCGCTTCGTTAACCACGCCGAGGCCAAAACGAACTCCCGCAAAACCGGGGCGGTAGTCGGCGACGACTTGGATGGTCTGACCGGCGGTGAGTTCCAAAGACGTGCATTCCGGAACCTGGCCCTCGGCCTGTTTCTGCTCGAGAACTTGCTTGGCGTCGACGGAGGCTGCGAATTTGTCGCTGCCGGAAGCTGCGGCCAGAAGCAGGTACTTGCCCGCCTTTCCGGCCTTGAATTCAGCGGTGTAACGAATCGTGCGCGGTGTTTTATTCGCAGGACCCCACCATTCCTGCTTGTAGTCGGAGACATTTTGCTGCGTGGTTGTCTCTGCCGAGCCGGTGAAATCGTTGCTTGGGAAGGTGGCGACTTTTACCGCGCCTTCCCAGTGAGTGCGCCAAAAGACGTCGGACATCTCGGGTAAGCCGCGTGTATAGAGCACATGCACATTGGGACCGAGCAGGTCGGCGACCCCGGTAACGATGCTGACCGGGGCGAACGCTGTTGCTTCAGAGGAGCCTCCGCCGCCGGGGACGGCTGGCCAGGCATCGGGACCGATGAGGGCAATGGTTTTGATGTTCGCCGGATCGAGCGGCAGGAAATGGCCTTCATTCTTGAGGAGCGTCAGGCTTTCGCGTGCACCTTGGAGGGCGACGGCACGAGCGGAGACCGAGTATGTCGACCGATTCGGATCGAACTGCGGACGGTCCGCGAATCCATAGCGCAGCTCGGTGCGCAGAATTCGTAGCACTTTGTCGTCGATCGTCGATTCCTTAACGGTTCCGGCCTTGACGGCGGGAAGAAGTGTTTTGGCGTTCATAAACTTTGGCGAGGGCATTTCGAGGTCGAGGCCGTTGTTAGCGGCGGCGACGCCATCGTAAGTCGCGTCCCAATCGGACATGAGAATGCCCTGGAAACCCCATTCGCCTTTGAGGACCTTTAGGTTAAGGAACTGATTCTGCGTGGCATGCACGCCGTTAAGCAGGTTATAGGAGTTCATGACCGCGTCGACGTGGCCCTTGGTGACGGCGGCTTCGAATGCCGGCAGGTAAAGCTCGCGGAGGGTTCGCTCATCGACTTCGGAATCGGTGTCGTGGCGGCTGAATTCCTGGTTGTTCGCAGCATAGTGCTTGACGGTCGCGACCACGCCCTCGGACTGAACGCCCTCAATATAGGGGACTACCAAAGTTGAGTTGAGAAAAGGATCTTCTGACAGGTATTCGAAGTTGCGGCCAGAGATTGGTGAGCGTGCAATGTTAACGCCGGGACCGAGGAGAAAATTGACTGAGCGGGCGCGTGCGTCCTTGCCGAGACTTTCGCCCAGTGCTCGCGCAAAGGCCGGGTCCCAGGTAGCGGCTAACGCGGCGCCGCCGGCGTAAGACGTCGTAGGGCCCCAGGTGCGAACGCCAACCGAGGCGTCAGACATTTTCAAGCGGGGTAGTCCAATCGAGGGCACGGCGTGGGTGAACATTCCATCCACACCGCCGATCAGTTCGATCTTCTCGTCGAGACTCATTTTGGCGAGTAGAGTGTGGGCTTTAGCTTCGATCGCGGGTGAGTTCGGAGCGGGACTTTGGCCGCGGATCGGAGCCGATAAACAGATGAGGCATGCCCACAAAATCGATACGAGGCAGGCAGATGTGCAACGAAATCCGAAGTTAGCAGATGCTTTTATGGTGTTTGTCATGACGGCCAGAAGGCTATCGCATTTGGAGGGCGCATGTACAACTAAAGCGTTTTAGAGTAACAAGCTGTTCATGTGCCGGGATTTCAGAGCGAGCAAGTTGTGTGACACGAGTCACAGCGGGGGGTGAATAGTATCACTGCCACATCCGGATTTAGAGTCCAGACTCGGTAACCATGGGCGGGATCAGTGCGTACTGAGCAGGGGCGGTCCATGGCATCAGGAGGTTTCGATGAGCTTTGCCAGTGGTTTGAAGACCATCGTTGTAGCCACGGATTTGGACGGGCGTTCGGAAGCTGCGTTGGAATATGCGAGGAAGCTAGCGACCGGCTACGGGGCACGAATCATATTGGCACACGGTCTAGACCCGCTTGATTATGCAGTAGTTGACTCGGTTCCTGGTCGTGTCTTACGCGGTCTTACAGAGCAGGCGCGCGGGGTTCTGGACCAGATGGCGGCCGACTTACTTCAAGAAGGGATTCACAGTCATTCCGAGATCCGGCAGGGCGCAGTCGTGGAAATGCTGATAGCGGTCGCGCGACAGTATGAAGCCGGCCTGATTGTCATCGGTACGCAGGGCAGAGATGGCGCCGGCCCGGTAGCCGTAGCGTCCATCGCCGAGCAAATGGTTCGCAAGGCACCGTGTCCGGTGTTGGCTGTGGCGGGCGATTGGAATGCCGGTGAGTTCCGCCCTACGCCGGGAGGACCGGTATTGCTGGCGATGGAACGCAACAATGTGGCTGGGCCCTCGGCAACTGTGGCCAGTTCCATTGCGCGGGTTTTTCACCGCACTTTGGTAGTGGTGCATGCACGGGGATCGGCCGAGGTTTCGGCCATTCTCAACCCTGGGGCAACGACGCTGGAGCAGTTTGGGGTGACGCCGAGTGCGACGCTGCCGGTGCGCTTTGTGGTCAAGGACGGAAACCCGACCGACGCGATTGCACAGGCGATTCTGCAGTACAAGCCGTCAATTCTGGTGGCGGGGGTGAAACGAAGGAGCGATTCGCCGGGTCCGCATGGGACCGCTTTTGCCCTGCTGGCAAGTTCCCGCGTACCTGTACTTTGCGTTCCCAGTGAACCTCTGCTGCTGCAAGATCCATTGAACGTGAATGTCTCCGTTCAAGGAATGGAGCGCAATGCGCACTGAATCTGGTGCGCATTGGATGGGAGTGGGGAAGCGCCGAAATGAGATTCGAACAGGCAGTTTTGCCTGCTGTTAGACCAGTTTCTCAAGATCTTCGACGTTGATCGTTTATTTGAGCAGATGTGTATAGGTTTAACGCCATCGCGTAGAACCTGGAGCTTTCGCCATTTATTGGCCGGCAGGTGAGTTGGAAATCCGCTGGACCAACAATGGGCAACGGCAAGGGGAGAGGGAAACATGCAACCAGAGGCAAGACCTAGGCGAATGGATGCCATTGCGGCACACCCGCTTGCGGAACTGTTAGCGTGCCCCCCGGCGACCGGCAGTCTGCTGACCGCCTCGGCAAGGTCTCTCGAGTTCGGTGGGGGAGAGACGGTGTTTCGCCAGGCGGGGCCATGCCTGGGTCTGTATCTGATTGTTTCCGGGCAGTTTCAGCGTAAAACAGAGCGGCTTGAAACGCGTCTCACCCTGGGTGCGGCGCGGGCGGGGGATCTGGTCGAATTGGCTGCAGCCCTTGGCGACCGGCATCACACTTATACTCTTGTTGCACAAACGCCGGGTTCTCTCCTGCTGCTGCCGATTGACGCGTTGCAGCAGGCATTCGACTCCTTCCCGCCGTTGAGAATGAGGCTGCTCGAAGAACTGGCCCGCGAGGTTTCGCGCGCTTATCATGCCTGCAGCGTGTCTACCACTATCAGAACGCGCCGGCGCGGCGTCGGGGAAGTACGAGAGTAGCCTGACCGGGGATCGTTTCTGGGGCAGGTTCGAGAGGTGTCCTGAGGAGTGTCCGTTTTCGTATCCCGGTACCAATGGATGCGTTGGTTGTCGTATTCCGCAAATCATAGCAAGCCCATGGGAAAACTGCGCTATACTTCAATCAACCAGTAGAGAACCCATGGCGTCCTTTCATCCTCATCACCCTCCGGAAGATTGTATAAATTGTGAGCATCGCCATCTGCGAATGTTCTGCAATCTCACCCCTGAGGCGTTAGAGGATTACGACGGCATTGGGATCATGATGAGCCACGCCAGGGGCGCCAAGCTGTTTAACGAAGGCGATCCGGCACGGAATGTGTTTGTGATCTGTTTTGGCCAGGTAAAAATCTCCTCTACTTCACGCGACGGCAAGACGATGATTCTCAAGATTGCCGGTCCCGGAGATGTGATGGGCCTGAGCGCTGTTTTGGCCAACGTCCCTCACGAAGTGACGGCCGAAGCGATCGAGCCCTGCCAGGTAAAGACGGTTCGTAAGCAGGAATTTGTCGATTTTCTGGGGCGCCACGGTATCGCCAGCATGAACGCTGCGCAATCGCTGTCCGGGGAATATCTGACCGTATTCCACGATGCCAAACGACTGGCGCTGTCGGGTTCGGCTGCGGGACGGCTGGCGCGGTTACTGCTCGATTGGGGCCGGTCTGCTTCAAACGGCAAGTCAGAGATTCGATTCACGATGGCACTTACGCACGAAGAGATCGCCAATATGGCTGGCACTTCGCGCGAAACCGTGACACGCCTGCTGAACCAGTTCCGGCGCGACCAGTGGATTTCGATCAAGGGCGCCAGCTTGACGATCGTCAATCCCGACCAACTCGAGCGTCTCACGGCCTAGCTCTTAGACAAATTCTGTCCCAAATATTCCCCAGTAAATAGCGCGCCAAGTCATTCTTGATAAGCGGATTGCGATGCTCATTCGAGGCCCAAACCTCAGTGCATGACCAAGGTGGTTGCCGGCTCCTCGGTCGCGACTGGCGCCTCTCGCAGGGTCAACACCGGGCATTGCGCATGCGCCAGAATCCGATAGATCGTTCTGTCACGGGCCAGATTCACGAGCGCCGATCGTTGTGTCGCGCCCAGGACGATGAGGCTGACGTGATGATGAACGGCTTCTGCAAGAATTTCAATGGAGGGATTGCCGTGAACGACGTGCGGCTCGATCGTGCCTGAGCAGTCGCAGGAGGTCTCCGATGCCAGCGTTTGCAACTCCTTTAGCGCCGCCGAGTCAAGGCCGGTGGGCAGACCCTTTCGCTGCATCTCTTCCATTGGCGGCAAAACGTGCAAAAGAATCAACTTGGCATCAAGTATCGAAGCGATTTCGCAGGCAAGCGCTGCGCTCGGGCGAGAGGCCTCTCGAAGCGTTGTGGCATGAAGGATCACCCGTTCCTGGTGAGCTTCTGCGGTGAGATGAGCCTCGGGTCCCACGGTCATGACCGGGAGGTTTGCCGAGCGCAACACTTGTTCTGCGACAGACCCGAGCAGGAGCTTGCTCATTTTGCCCCTGCTGCGGGTTCCGAGAAGTATGCGATCCGCGTGGAACTGACGGGCGGCTGCCAGCACTTGTTGTGCGGCATTTCCCTCGCGCACGACGGCATCGCAAACGACATTGCGATTACGCGCGATCTGGCAGGAGGTTTCGAGCGACTTGCTGGCGAATTCGATTGCGCCGGCCGGGTCGTAATAAGGCATGCCAACGGCGTCCACAGCCATGGCCTCACTGGCCGCCAGGACATGTAACAAGATCAGGCGAGCACCCGTTCCGACAGCCTGTTGAATAGAAAAAGGGAGCAGCCGATCCAGATCACTTAGATCTGTGGCGACGAGGATCACGGCAGGATGACTCCAGCGGCGGGTGCCTGTATCCGGCATGGCATTCACCTCGCAACAGGATAGGGTGACATCATTTTTGCTTTCGAGATGTGCCTAAGCTCACCGCCTGGAGTGATCCAAATCACACTTACCCAGGGGGCGTCCGATCGAGACGAAATGAAGGAATGGAATTCTGATCGATGTCAGTGTTTCGAACAATTTTAGACCGGACATGACACTGCGATAAGGATGCAGTTTTTTGGATTTCTTTATTGCATCTTTATTTGGTAAGTCACTATCTTTGAGAATGGAAACTCACCCACAGACTTTCCGCTCCTGCAGAAAACCCAAGACAAAATAATACTCACGTGCATTTTTGCGCTCAGATTTTTGTATCGATTTTCCTTTCTTTTGGGCGCACTCACAGCACAACCATAAGTGGAAACTTTCGGAGGATAGGCGCAATGCTTTATCGACTTACTCGAAGTGTATTCGCAGCTCTACTACTGGCGATTGCTGTAGTTATAGCAATTCCGGTAGACAGTTATGGTCAAACATTCCGTGGCGGAATCAGCGGTACCGTGACAGATCAATCCGGGGCTGTGGTACCTGGGGCACAGGTGACCGCGGTTGAATCATCGACCGACACCAACTACAAGGCCGTGAGCTCGAGTGCCGGCGAATTTGCTTTTCCGAACCTGCCCCTCGGTAGCTATACCATCTCGGTGTTGGCAACAGGGTTCAAGGGGATCAAGATCGACAAAGTGCCGGTTGCGGCGGGCGCCACTTATACGCTGCCGGTCAAGCTGGACGTAGCGTCGGCGGGCGAAACGGTAGAGGTCACGGCCAGCGCGCTCACGCTCGACACGGTGACGGATACGCAGTCTACGGCGCTGCCGGAAGAAGTAGTGCAGACGCTGCCCAACAGCGGTCGCGACTTTACCCAGATGCTTGCACAGACGCCTGGATTTGCGGGCCTCTCGACGGGCGGCGGTGCAGGCGTGGCCAGTGTGAACGGTACGCGTTCCAACTCTGTGAACTGGCAGATCGAAGGCACCGACAACAACGATTTGTGGTGGAGCATTCCGGCCGTCAACCAAGGCGGCGTTTCGTCGATTGCCGGCGTGATTCTACCGGTCGACGCGATTGAGAATTTTTCATTTGTAACTGCGGGATCGACGGAACTGGGGCATAACTCCGGTGGCACGGCTAACCTGACGATCAAGTCGGGCACTAACAGCCTGCATGGATCGGCCTATTACTTCAACCACAATGAATTATTCCAGCGTGACAATCCATTTACCGGTACGAAAACCGAAACTCGCAATCAGAATTACGGGTTTTCTGTCGGCGCCCCCATTTGGAAGGACAAGACATTCTTCTTTCTTTCGGGCGAGCATCAGGGCTTCCTGATCGGTGCTGAAAGCAAGGCGACCGAGCCATCGGCTGCATACCAAGCTGAAGCTTTGAGTATCTTGAGTTCCTACGGCATTCCCGAGAATCCCGTGGCAGCCAACCTGCTGAGCGGAAATGGCACGCTCTCGGGCTTGTGGCCAGGCAATGCGCTCACCGGGGCGGCGGCCACGGATAACTACACGGCGACCGGCGATCTGACCGGGCACAGCTTCAACGGCATTATCAAACTCGACGAACAGTTAACGGAGAAGGACCACTTAGCGGCGTCGTGGTTTATAGGGCAGGGCACGCAAACGGCGCCAACGTCCTCCGCTCTCGCGCCTTACTTTGAGAATGCACCGATTCATGTCGATAACTTCTCGCTGGTCTATAACCGGGTCTTGACGTCCAGCATTACCAACCAGCTTTCCGCGGGCGTGAGCTATTTCAACCAGGCATTTGCCGACGCCAGTACGAATTTCAATCCGGTGGGCCTCGGACTTAACACGGGTGTCACCGATCCAGCTCTGGCAGGCTCTCCACACTTGATCATTGGGCCATCCGCGGCCAGCACCGGTCTCACCGCAGGAGGCAGCGGATTTGATCCCATCGGTGTCACCGCTCCCTCGGGCCGCAACGACATCACCGGTCATTTGGATGAGAGTTTTGCCTGGGTAAAAGGCGCGCACCAGTTCAAGTTTGGTGGCGAACTTCGCCAGGCGCAGGTAGACGACTTCTACCAGACCGGTCAGCGTGGAACCATCTATTTCGATGGCTCACAAGGACCGTGGGTCACCTCTTCGACAGCCTGCGCGACTCAGGGCAACGGGAACGCGCCGCTGGCTACCGCACCTTCCGATCCCAACGTTCTGTTTCTCGCCGACTTCATGGCAGGCTGCTTCGACCCGAGCAATTCTGAAATCATTCTCGGAGATCCAAAGCGGCAGGTCTTCGTCAACACCTTTGCGCTTTCGGCGCAAGACGCGTGGCAACTGAACAAGCGCCTGAGCTTCGACTACGGCTTGCGCTATGACTACGAAGGGCCCGTACATTCGGACTATGCGAATCTTTCCGTCTTCGACCCTTCTGTTCCCGGCGGTCTTGCGGTTGCGGGTCAGCAGGTGGCTAATATCTACAGCAAATTCTGGGGCGGAGCCAGTCCCCGCGTCGGCTTTGCTTACCAGCTTGACTCAGCGTCGAAGAGCGTCGTTCGTGGCGGCTACGGTCTGTACTACGACTCGATTTACATGAAGTCGGTGTTGCAGAACAACGGCACAACGAACATCTCCGTCTTCGGTCCTGGCCAGAACCCCGCAGGCAGCGACCAGGTTGCGCAGGCTTCGGGCCTCTCGAATACTGTGATTGAGCCCGGAACGCCGATTTTCCCCACGCTGTCTGCGGCACTTGCACAGCAGGCGGGAAGCTTGGTTAAGATATCGACCTTTGACAAAAACTTCCGTCCCGGCTATGTTCAATCCTTTGACTTTAACCTGCAGCATAGCTTCACACCTTCAGTGGTATGGCAACTCGGTTACATCGGAACCAAGGGAACGCATTTGCTTGGTATGCAAGACATCAATGCAGGCGCTCTTGGATCTTTGAATACGGCTGTACCCTACACGTCGGCTACTTGCGCTCCTCAATACAGTGGCGCAACTGCGAGCAGCCCAGGAAACAATCTGCAGTGCTCACGGCCTTACTTTAGCCAGTTCCCCAACTTCTCGGTGATCGATGAAGCGCGGAGTAACCTGGGCTCGATCTATAACTCACTGCAGACCACCCTTCGCGTGCAGAACTGGCATAGCTTGACCTCGCAGTTGGCCTATACTTGGGGCCACGCTATCGATTACGAAACGGGACTGTTGCCTTACGTGGCACAGGATCCGCTTGATGAAGCAGGGGAGCGCGGCAACTCCGACTTCGATGTGCGCAACACGCTTACCGGCTATGTCAACTACATCGTTCCCAAATTCATGGGTCCGGAGCGCTTGACCAAGGGCTGGGAGATTAATTCCGGCTTCTCCTTCCACGGCGGAACACCTTACACCGTGGTATCGGCAAACAACCCAAGTGGCAATGGTGAGGGCGCCGACCGGGCAGAGCAAGTGATGGTAAACCCGAATAATGTTTCTCACTCCATTGTGAATGGCACCGTGCAATGGTTCAATCCGGCAGCATTTGTGGATGCTCCTTTGAGCACCTATTCGACCACCCGTCGTGGCCAGAACTACAATCCCGGCTACTCCGCGGTGGACGTCGCCTTCATGAAGAACACGCCTGTCATTGAGCGGGTGAGCACGCAGTTCCGCATCGATGTATTCAACATCTTCAACCGCACTAACATGGCGCCGGTCGGTTTCCCGGATGCGGGCGAGGGCGGAACGATCGGCTCTACGCTCGGACCGTACCTCGGCAATCCTGGCATCGGTCCCGGAGAACCGTTGAACGCGCAGTTCTCGTTGAAGGTGATCTTCTAAGTTCAGCCTTCGATTTGTAATTTCAACACAGTTTCTTTACTGGAATTGCGAGGTAGTGAAGAAGTGAAAGAGTGAAGCAGTAGTGAAGAAGTAGTCAGGAATGCAAAAAGCCTCCGTCTCGGCGGGGGCTTTTTGTTTGAGTAGCAACAGAAGAAGAAATGCCGGGCCTCGAAAGAGAGGTTCCCGGCACTTCTTCACTGTCTTTCACTTTACTTCTTCACTACTACTTCACTTCTTCAATCGCATCACGACAGATGCGTAAAGGGCCGTTCCGCCAGCTTGCGAGGTAACTCGGGAGCGACCATGCCCGCGGTCGAACTGGACATGACTTCGCTGAAAGCCTTCTGGAAGGCAAGCATTTCGTCGCGCGTTCCCACTGTGATGCGAACTTGCGTTGGCCATGCGGGCCAGATGCGGCCAATGTAGATTTCCTTGGCTGCCATGGCCGACATCACTTGCTTGCCGGGCCGCCGTACATCGAGCATGAAGCAGTTACTGTCCGATGGAGTGACCGCATATCCCTGGCTCTTGAGCCATGCCAGATTCTCGGCGCGAATGTCCCCGATAAGTTTTTTACGTGTGGGGACCAGGTCTTTATCAAGCAAGCTGGCCTTGGCCGCGGCAATCGCTGTAATCGGCAGGGAATTCTGACCGCCAAGCGGCGTGTATTGCTTGAGCAGGTCTGGCCGTCCGATGGCAAAGCCCATGCGAATGCCCGCCATGCCGTATAACTTCGAGAAGGTGCGCAGGACGATGACGTCCTTACCTTCCTTGACAAAGTCAAGCGAGGGCGTGGCGTCGGATAGATGAATATAAGCTTCGTCGATCAGGATTACCGAGCCCTTGGGCGCGTTGGCAACGGCGTACTCGATATCCTTGCGGCTGGTCAGCGTCCCGGTTGGATTATTGGGGTTGCAGATATAGATCACGCCGGGAGTGGACGCGGCCGCAAGCATCGCTTTAATGTCATGCGTCGCAGCTCCCTTGGGATCGGCCAGCGGCACCTTGATCACCGGCGCTCCCGTTACCTGAGCCGCCCACATAGGTGCTTCGTAGCCGGGATCGGCAATCACCAGCGGCTTGCTCTTGTTGGTAAAGGCCAGCACCGTGTAATGCAACGGCTCGCTCGATCCGGCAAAGGGCATCACCGACTCCGGATCGAGGCCCTCGATTTTGGCAAAGGTTTCGGCCAGATCTTCCTGCATATTGAACTCGTAGCGGCCGCCTTTGGGAAGAATGTCAACCATGGCTTGGCGCGCGCCTTGAGAGGGCCCGAGCGGATTCTCGTTGGCGTCGATGTGAATGCCTTTGTTGGGATCGGCGAACTTGGGGCGCTCAGCCAGGGCGAGGCGAGCTTCCGTGAGGATAGGCAGGCTGGCGAGAGCCGAAGCGCCTGCGGCAAAGCGGAAGAACGAACGGCGCGATAGGCCGCTACAACCTACAGGATCGACAGACGAATTCATGGATAAAACTCCTTCGGACTTGAATAGGCTGACAAGAGAGTGGATGTGACGCAACTGGATTTGAGGGTTGTGAGTGGACCGGAATTCGAAGCGAGGAAAAGAGAGGTCCCATATTCCAAAGTAGCCTTGAAAGACGGTGAATACAAGGGAGAATCCGGACAAATTGAATATTTAGCTTAAGCAATTCGGCAAATCCTTAGACCGTCTTTATGGGGGGATGGCCGGAATGGCATAAGTGGCGACTTTTGCGTACTCAGGGTTAAACCTATCCTTGTTCGCCAGCCCGTCGAAGATGGTGTGATGAAATAATTTTAAAGCAGTAAGTATCCAGAGGTGACACGTGGCGCGTATTCCCAACAGCTCAAATCTCACCCGCGACTTCGGTGCGAATGCGGCCATCGTTTTGCTGCTTGCATTCGGTCTTGGCACGGCAGCGTTGCTCTATACAGCGCTCGACCGATTGCTGCTGAATCCTCTTCCCGGCATCCATGCAGAAAGCCTGGTGCGCGTTGCGGTCAAACGGCCGCAAGTGGTTTCGCGCGGGTTTTCGCTGGATACTTATGACGCTGTGCGGCAGATGAAGAGCTTCAATGGGGTCGCCGCCGAGGCCCAGTTGGACACCACCGTGACTGGCGTTGGGGGTCTTGGACCTGCGGCCGCCACTGTGCCGGAGCGCGTAACGGCTGACATGGTTTCAGGTAGTTATTTCTCGGTCATGAGCGTCTCCGCTGAGCGCGGACGAACACTGAATAACGCAGACGAGCAGCCCGGCGCGGACATTGTTCCGGTAGTTCTCAGCCATCGTTTTTGGCTTCGCCGTTTTGGAGTTTCGCCGTCGATTCTCGGCACGACGATCGCGCTCCAGGGCCATTCTTTCATGGTCGTCGGCATCACGCCTGCGCATTTTTACGGGACCGCTGTCGACGCGAGTCCTGACATGTTTTTACCTTTCGCCGCGCAGGGCCTGCTTTCGAACAAAACTCTACGTGATCCTCAATCGGACCGGGCATTTCACATCATTGCACGACTGAGGCCGGGCGTTACGCGCGCACAGGCCGAGGCTGAGTTTGAGGCTGTTTATTCGGCGCAACGGTTGGCTGAGAAGGATGCAAACCCAGGTCAGGGAATCGTCGAGCCCGTCGCATTTGCTGCCTTCGGTCTGCATGACCAATTCACTCGCGCACTCACGCTGCTTCTATGGGGACTGGCGGCCTTCCTTGTGATCTTGTGCGCCAACGTGGCGGGATTGCTGCTGGCCAGGGCGGTGCGCCGCGAGCGAGAAACGGCGATTCGCGTTGCCCTCGGAGCCAGGCCGGGAACCCTCGCTACCCATGCGCTCATCGATGCGTTGACCCTGGCATTGCTGGGCGCCGCAGGAGGTTTGTTAGCTGCTTACACATGTGCCCCAGCATTGTTGCGGCTGCTCCCTCACGGAACTATGCCGCTACCCGTATCGCTTGCGCCTGACGCAAAAGTTGCCGCGCTCTCCTTTGCTCTTGCTATTGCAATCAGCCTCGTTTTCGGCGTGACTCCGGCGCTTTACTGTCTGCGCGTTGCGCCGCAGCATTCGTTGCGTGGAGGCCGGTCGACACGGCGGGTCGGCTCGACCGGACGGGCTCTACTGACCATGCAAATTGGCCTGACACTTGTCTTGCTGGTGGCTTCAGGGTTGTTGATTCGTACATTTCAGGCGTTGCGCAATACCGGGCCCGGTTTCAATACAGAACATATCGTTACCTTCACCCTCGACGCGAGCATGGCGGGTACGACAGCGCCACCATCGCCCGCTCTGCCGACCGAGTTACAACGTCGCGTACGCAGTTTGCCTGGAGTCGAGGATGCAGGCCTCGCCACAGCGGCATTGATGCGGCGCATCGGGTTGAAAACTTCGGTGGCTCGGCCCGGAGAAAAGATCGCGCTTGAGTCGTTTCTCAATACCAGCTTCAACGATGTTTCCGATTCCTACTTCAGTACTCTGCAGATACCGATCGTCGAAGGTCGTAGCTTCGAAGCCGGCGATTCCGAGCCTTCACAGCCCGCGCCCGTGATGATCAATCAGGCCTTCGCTCGCATGCTGTTCCCTGATGACAATGCTCTTGGAAAGACCTTTGGGCAGGGTGGTCCGGGTGAAACCGCGACCTCGAAATATGTCGTGATCGGAATTGCCGGGGATTCGAAGTACCGTTCTCTGCGCGAAGTGCCGCCGCCGATTTTTTATTCGCCACTGCAACAGCGCCTGGACTGGGACAGCACCATGCTGCTCTACGTTCGTACGAGCGGATCGCCGACCGCGGTGATTGGAGCGGTGAGGAAAACGCTTGTGGCGCTGGACGCACGTCTTCCGTTCTACGACGTGATCACCATGCACGAGCAGGTTGCTGAATCCTTATGGCAGGAGCGATTGCTCGCGGCATTGGCCACGGTCTTTTCGCTTGCATCGTTGGCAATGGCCGCGGCAGGACTCTACGGACTGCTGGCGTACGACACCAATCAACGCACACGCGAGTTCGGCATTCGCGCAGCGATAGGCGCGAGCCGGCGACAGGTAGCGCTGCTTCTGGTCAGGGACATCTTGCGTATCGTTATTCCCGGACTGGTCGCGGGCTTGATCGTATGTTTTTTCCTTTCACGACTTATCGCAGCCACGCTCTATGGAATCCGTCCGTTTGATCCACTAACGTTATCGTCGGCGTTCTTGCTTGTCGCGTCGATCGGAATTCTGGCAGGGTGGCGGCCGGTAATTCGGGCGATGGGGGTCGATCCTGCCATTGTCTTGCGCGACGAATAACAGGAGACGATCAGATCGATGGTGCCGCCGTCTGCTTCGGGAGAAGCATCGACTATGCGTCAGGTCGGAAATGACTGCGCGAAGTTGACGCAAAAGGGCTGCAATCGGAAATATTTCGTCGTGGGGCGAAATGACTCCTCACGGCCTAAGAAGAAGTGGTACACTTCGTCCGGTAAACGCTTTCTGGCTTTGTCGCACCCCAAATTTCTCCGCCCAGCTTTAACGGTCGGTGCAAGGTTCGGCATCTCCGGAAAACATCCTGTTTTTTGACTTTGCTGCTTGACAGATCAAGTAGTAAAGCCATTTACTTAGGGCGACTGTCCAATTGCACTCTAGGCGAAGCTAAATCATTTTTGGGTGAAACATGTTCGAATTTGTCCCATCCTCCATCGCCGCCGGTTCACTAGCTCCCCTTCCGGCTCTGCTGGCCTTCAGCGCTGCACCTCTGGCGCACTTAAGGCTGCTCGACATCATCGTGATCGCCATTTATTTCGGAATGACGATCTGGATCGGCTTTTACCTCAAAGGTAGGTCGAACACCAGCGAAGAATTCTTTATGGCCGGGCGCGAGATGACCGCTTGGATCGCAGGGCTGAGCTTCGTTTCCGCCAACATGGGATCGCTCGAACTGATGGGGTGGGCGGGTTCGGCCTATCAGTACGGTATTTTGGCCACGCACTGGTATTGGGTCGGCGCCATCCCCGCCATGTTGTTTCTCGGCCTGGTGATGATGCCGTTCTACTATGTGTCAAAAACGCACTCGGTCCCGGGCTATCTCGATTTGCGATTTGGCGGGGCTAGCCGAAGCCTGGCAGCTATCTCTTTCGCGGTCGAAATGATCTTGATGAGTGGCGTAAACATGTTCGCCATGGCCGTGGTGATGAAGGTTGTGCTCGGCTGGGACATCACCTTCAGCATCCTCGTATCGTCGGTGGCCGTTGCGCTGTACGTAGGTTTGGGTGGTCTGCGTTCTGCGATCTTCAATGAAGTTTTGCAGTTCGTCTTGATCTGGGGTGGGGCGCTGCTGGTGCCGATCCTCGGTCTCATCCAGGCTGGCGGAGTTGCCGGGCTCAAGGCAAGAATCATCACCAATCTACAGACTGCCAGCCCTAAGATCGCGCCTGACAGTTATCTTCACTTATGGCGAGATACAGGCCACTTTGCCTCGAATCCGATGGGCGTTCATTGGACCGGCATCGTGTTGGGCCTGGGATTTGTGATTAGTTTCGGCTACTGGACAACGGATTTCCTGGTCGTGCAACGCGTGCTGGCTGCGCATAACTTGAGAGCTGCCAAGATGGCTCCGATCATCGGATCCTTCTTCAAAATGGCGGTCCCATTCATCGTCATCCTGCCCGGTTTGCTGGGACTGGTGTTGTTGCAAAACCCTGATGGCAGCCGTCGCCAATTGGTCGGCGAGGATGTGGTAAAGTCCTGCGTGGTAAGCGGCTCGCAAGACGCGGTTGCCGACCCTGGCGCATGTACCAGCGCTATGTCGAAGACCTCTCTATCGCCGGATTATCAGCAGAAGGTTCTAAGTGGCGCGCCCGGAACCGAGTTACACAGTTATAACGAAGCGCTGCCGCTGATGATGGTGCGTTATTGCGGTCCGGGACTGCTCGGCCTAGGAATCACCGCGCTGATCGCGGGTTTCATGAGTGGCATGGCAGGCAACGTGAGCGCCTTCTCAACCGTGTGGACTTATGACATCTATAAGCCACTCATCAACAAGAAAGGCTCAGATAGCCACTATGTGGCCGTAGGTCGAATCTCAATTGTCGTGGGCGTCGCCGTGTCAATCGGCGCGGCCTACCTGGTGATGCATGCCCACGGCATCATGGATTACGTGCAGGCCCTGTTTAGCTTCTTTATCGCTCCGCTGCTCGGCGCCATCCTCATGGGCATGTTCTGGAAGCGGGCCACTGCGCCCGCGGGCTTCCTGGGCTTGCTCGGTGGAATCGTCACTTCAGTGAGCCTGTTTGTGTGGGTCAAGTTCAATCCGGCGGAGTTATCGACGGTAGCTCTTTCACCCGACGCCAAGCCCATGGCCGAGAACCTTTACCGCGCACTCTGGGCGTTTCTAACGTGCGTAATCATCATCTTTGTGGTCAGCCTGTTTACCAAGCCCAGGCCCGTCGCTGAACTGGATGGGCTTGTCTATGGCGCCACAATCTTGCCCAAGGAAGAACCTGTCCCGTTCTATAAGAACGTGACGCTCTGGGCGATTTTAGCCGTGTTTCTGTTCGCGGCACTCAACATAATGTTCTGGTAGCACGAGAGATTTTGAGAGGCGGAATGATATCCGCATCGAGAACGAGAGAGGATCAAAACGATGCATGGTTCCGGAATTCCCATTTGGTTTTTTATCGGAGTGTTGCTGACCATTTACGGGGTCATGATCTTCGGTTATGGAATTGTCGAGTTAGCTACCGGCAGCTATCCAGTGGGCGTGCAACTAACACAATTGCACACGCCTATCTGGTGGGGCGGCATCCTGGCAATCTTGGGTGTGTTGTACCTGGTGAAGTTCCGGCCAGGACGAGTGAAGTAAGTTGGTGACCGCCCCTGCAGTCGATGCAGATCAGAGGTGAACCGGTTGGTTCATTCCTCATCGACGATTCGATAGGCGCGGCGTGCGGTACGCATTTTGAGTAAGTGAGCGCATGGACTGTCCAGGCGCTCAAACCAGTTGCAATTTTCTTGACGGGATCTTAGGAACGACTTGAGTTCTACGATATTCGGCAAGGATCAATCGAGCCGTTGTGGAGACGGCAGTACTATCCAAGGAGCGAAGAAACATGGCAGCGCAACGAACGATGACATTCGGGATTGTGGTCGGAAACCGCGGCTTTTTCCCTGATCATTTGGCCAAAACCGGCCGAGAAGAAATCATCTCTGTGTTGGAGGCCGCGGGCGCGAAAACAATCGTCCTCGGCCCCGACGAATCGAAGTACGGAGCTGTCGAAACCTATGCAGAATCGCAGCGTTGCGCGGAGTTGTTCAAGAAGCACGCGGAAGAGATTGACGGCATCATCGTCACGCTTCCTAACTTCGGCGAGGAACGCGGAATTGTAGATGCGATTCGTCTGTCGGGCCTCAAGGTGCCGGTGCTCGTGCAGGCCACGCCTGATCGCTCCGACGATATGACCATTGCCGTGCGCCGCGATAGCTTCTGCGGAAAAATGAGTTGTTGCAACAACATGATGCAGTATGGCATTCCGTATTCGCTTACTACCCTACACACCGAGAGCCTGCAGTCGCCGGAATTCAAGGCAGATTTGGAGTGGTTTTCGGCTGTTTGCCGTATCGTAAAAGGCCTTAAGAATCTCAAGATCGGCGCTATTGGCGCGCGTCCCGCGGCGTTCAATACGGTCCGCTATTCGGAGCGCATTTTCGAAACCGCCGGTATCTCGATCGAACCCATCGATCTATCCGAGATCTTTGGCCGCATTCATAACATGAAGGACACAGACGATGGTGCGCAGGCTAAGTTAGCCGCCATCAAGGCTTATGTATCGACCGCCGGTATTCCTGAAGCCGCATTGCTCAAGATGGCCAAGCTGGGCACGGTGATCGATACGTGGATGAAGCAGACCAATTGCACTGTAAGCGCGGTACAGTGCTGGACCTCAATGGAAGAGTTCTTCGGCGTTGTGCCGTGCACCATTATGAGCATGATGAGCAATGAACTTATTCCTTCGGCCTGCGAAGTGGACGTGCCCGGAACGCTGAGCATGTACATGTTGGCGTTGGCGAGCCAGACTCCGAGCGCGCTGCTCGATTGGAACAACAACTACGGGACTGATCCAAACAAGTGCGTCTGCTTCCACTGCTCAAATCTGCCCAAGCACTTCTTTGGTGCACCGCCGGTGATGGATTACCAGGCGATCATTGCTGGAACAGTGGGTAAGCTGAATACCTTCGGCACATGTGTGGGACGCGTGAAGGCTGGCGTGATGAGCTATGCGCGTTTCTCGACCGACGATCGCCGCGGCATCATCCGCGGCTATACCGGAGTGGGCAAGTTTACCGATGACCCGCTCGAAACATTTGGTGGCGCGGGTGTGGCGGAGATTCCTCACTTGCAGCGGTTGCTTAAGTACATTTGTCATGAAGGCTTCGAGCATCACGTGGCGGCCAACTTCAGCGACGTGTCGAAGGCCATTCACGAGGCGGCGGTTCGTTACATGGGTTGGGAAAGCCACTATCATCCTGAGTTAGAAGACTAAGTCAGGGTGGAGATACAATGGGCGTTGACTTACAAAGGTCAACGCCCGCTTTACTTTTGCAGTAAGTAAAGGGGAAGGGAATTGCGCTTATGAGTAAGAGGATTTCGAAGCCCTTGGTGGTGAACGGAACTCCGCTGGTAACAGAAGCGGAGTGGAATGCCGAGCTCGAGGCAAAGCACACTAAGATCGTGGAATGGCTGCGAACTCAACACCTGGCCGGTCTGCTGCTGCGGCGAAATGAAAACATCGCATGGCTCACGGGCGGAGCTGTCGAAGAGATTGTTTGCACGGCTGTTGAGACGGCCGTGGTGTCAATCTTGGTGACGGCGGCGGGCAATCGCTATTACTTGACCACCGAGAACGAAGCTCCACGGGCCCACGACGAGGAATTTGGCGCACTCGATTTCGAGCCTGTGCTTTTCCCCTGGTATGCGGATGAAACCACTGCGGCCGCGATACGACTGGCTGGCGGTCCGGTTGGTTCCGATACTCCAGGACCCGACCTCACGCCCGTGAATATTTATCCGTTGCGCCAGGCACTCAGCGAAACCGAAATTGCGCGTTATCGATGGTTAGGCGCAGAGACGGCGGCTGCTACGGTTGAGTCGCTGCACCAGGTTGAGCCGGGATTGAACGAATACGATCTCGAAGCTATTACCTCTGCCAATTTGCTGCGCCGCGGCATCCAGCCCTCGGTGGCTTTATATGCTGTCGACGACCGCATTCTGAAGTACAAGCATGCCGTGCCTCGTGGTCACCGTTTGAAGCAGTACGCGATGCTGAATCTCTGCGCCCGTAAGTGGGGATTGGTGATATCGATTACACGATTCGTGTATTTTGGAGCACTGCCGGCGGAGCTTGCGGCTCGTTTCAAGTCAGCGGCGCAGGTTAATGCGGCTCTCCTTCGTGCCACGCGCGCCGGTGCGAAATCGGCTGACTTATTCCGCATTGCCCAGGCCGCTTATACCGCAGAGGGTTATCCCGGCGAAGAGAAATTCCATCACCAGGGAGGGCCTACCGGATATGGTGAACGCGAATGGGTAGCGACTCCGAATGGCGCCGAGACTGTTGTCGAAAATCAGGCATTCGCCTGGAATCCCAGCATTCTCGGCGGAAAAACGGAAGATACCGTACTGCTACATAATGGTGAAATCGAATACCTGACGGCCACGCCGGACCTACCGGTAATCGAGTCCAGCATCGATGGGAAAACATATATCGCCGCAGGAGTGTTGGTGAAGTAAGTTAGCCCATCCGTAGGAAAGTAAAGAAAAGGCCCTGTTTGGGGGCCTTTTCACTGTTTTCGACACAAATAGAGATCAGAAGCCTTGGTGTTCATCCCATGCCTTGGGTTGGTTCCAGCGTCAATCGTGCCACCAGCACCACTAATGCAGCCCACAGAAAGTCAGCGCCCAACAAGTGCGCAATTTGCAACCACAACGGGGCAAGCAACACTACATCGAGCAAACCAAGCACATATTGTGCAGCCAATAACATCAGCACCAATGCTGAGAGTCCACGATTGTCCCAGTGCGCGGTCCGGCGTGATGCACGCACCAACAACCAGATAAGAAATACACTTGCGAAAAATGCGATGGTCGGGTGCGTCCAGCGCCAGCGCACCAGCCATCCGCTGGTTGCTGAAAAATCCTGAGCCAGGGCCGAACCCAATGATGTGGCGGGGAACAGCGTATCGCCGAGGGCCGCGAGCGAGCCAGTCACGCCAACTATCATCACCACCAACACGCCTGCGATTGCCCCCCAGGGAGCGACCATGCGGACCGTCTGGCGAAGGTATCCATGACGCCTGCTGAGCAAATGCGCCGTCAGCGTGAGCGCAGCCAGCAGCAGCAGTGTATTGGCTAAATGCAGCGCCAGATACGGAGCACGCAGCGGAGATTGGCTCTGTGCTGTAAGCCCAAGTTTCACCAGAAATGCGCCTAGAATGGCTTCAATCAGAGTGAAAGCTACGGTCGCGACAGCCGCGGCCCGCGCCAAATGCCCTCGTATCGTGCCCGCAAACGTCCATACCAGGAGCCCGACTGCTGAGAAAAACGACAGGCCGCTCGTAATGCGATGCGTGAACTCGATCATCGTGTCCACGCGCGGAGAATGCTGCATGACGGTGCCATTGCACAACGGCCAATGATCGCCGCACCCTGCTCCCGATCCCGAAGCGCGCACCAAGCCACCCCAGAGAATGACGGCAATGAAGTATGCCAGCACTCCCCATGAGAAACGTCTTAGCGCAGCAGATGGCATGTGAGGGGCATCGATGGAAGTCGCGGCAACAGGCATAGAAGAAGGCTCCGTAATCGTACCTCCCAGTTTAGAACAAGCTGGGAGGTGCGATTGCAGAACCTTGTCTTCAGATCATAATTTTGCGACGAATGAAGGGTTATGCTCCCAGCAGCCGCACCACGTGGTTCACGATCATCAAGTCTTCGGCAGGGGGAATGACGCGCACAGTAACCGGCGAATTCGCTGCCGAAATAACCGCCTCGCCGCGAACATTATTCCGCGACGGATCAAGCACAATGCCGAGCGTTCCGAGGCCAGCGCAAATCTCCGCGCGCGAAGCAATGTCGTTCTCACCGATACCGCCAGTGAAGACCAGCATGTCGAGACCGCCTAGCTCTGCCACATAACTTCCAATCCACTTGGCAATGGTCCAGGTGAATTTATCCACTGCCAGCCGCGCCTTGGCATTGCCGTCCTTGATAGCATCGCGCAGGTCGCGCATGTCATTTGAAAGGCCGCTCACGCCCAGCAGTCCAGCCTTTTTGCTGGCGACGGTTTCCAGTTTGTCGGCAGCCTCGGTGGCGTTTTCAGTAGTCTCTGCGATCTTGCGCAAGATGAAAAGCAACACACCGGGATCGATGTCGCCCGTGCGCGTGCCACTGATGATGCCGCCCGTCGGTGTCAGCCCCATCGATGTATCGAGACACTCGCCCTTGCGAATCGCAGAAATGGAAGCGCCATTGCCCAGGTGAGCGACGATCAGCTTCTCGGGAACGTCAGGCTGCAACTGGTAGACGATCGACTCGTAAGAAACACCATGCGCGCCATACCGCCTTACACCCATCTCCGCGTACTCATCGGGAATGGGCATGTGCTTTACAACTTCCGGCATGGTGCGATGGAAGTAAGTGTCGAGGCAGACAAAGTTCGGAATGCCGGGAAACAGGCGCAAAGCCTCGCGCATGATGTAAATGGCAATGGGCGTGTGCAGCGGTGCAAACGCGGTGTAGCGCTCCATTTCATCGATAAGCTCAGGAGTAATCCGCTGATTTTCCTGCACCGTCGGGCCGCCCGAAACCATGCGATGACCGATGGCCTTCGGTGCCGGGAAATCGCCGGAGTGCAACGCGTCGGCAACCAATGCAAACGCAACCGCACGGGTGGGCAGCGCAGGAGTCTGATCGACCAGTTTGTTGCCGGCGGCGTCCTTGATCCAGAACTTGCCAAGGTCGGTGCCGATACCGTCAACCGCACCTTCGTGGAGCTTGCGGCGTTCGCCGTTGCCGGCTTCGTAAACAGAAAACTTGATGGAAGATGAACCGCTATTTAATACCAGGGCAGGCAGAGAAGACATTCAACGGGCCTCGAATTTAGCTGAATCTGTGCAAAGTCGGGTGCATCATTTCAGCGAGTCGGTGGGCAAGCTCCGTAGTTCGAAACCTGCCCGGTTATCATGTTAGCGCCAACTCGGATAAGTCATCCGACAAGCCAAAGACTACTTAGCTTTGGGGCCAGCGCCAGTTTCTTATTTCAGGTAAGTCGTCGCCATTTTCAGTTACATAAAGTTTGTGACGTTGGATGGCTTCGGAATACCATTGGCGGGCAGCATCGGCCTTCGCAGCCAAACGCGGCACACGCGTGATCGCATCCAGAGTTAGTTGGAAGCGATCGATGTTATTAAGTACGCACATATCAAAGGGCGTGGTAGTCGTGCCCTCTTCTTTGTAACCGCGCACGTGTATGTTGTCGTGATCATGCCGGCGATAAGTAAGCCGGTGAATCAACCATGGATAGCCGTGGAACGCAAAAATCACGGGCTTGTCTTTGGTGAACAGCAGGTCGAATTCCTCATCGGCGAGCCCATGAGGATGTTCGGACTGAGGCTGCAACGTCATCAGGTCGACGACGTTGACGACGCGGATGCGAATATCCGGAATCTGTTCGCGCAGCAGAACCACGGCGGCCAATGTCTCGAGCGTTGGCACATCGCCGCAGCAGGCCATCACGACATCAGGATCGACGCCGTCGTCGGTCGAGGCCCACTTCCACACACCCAGGCCCGCGGTGCAGTGGCTTATGGCCTCATCCATACTCAACCATTGGGGTGCAGGCTGCTTGCCCGCCACGATGAGGTTGATATAGTTGCGGCTGCGCAGGCAGTGATCGCCGACCGAGAGCAGCGTGTTGGCATCGGGCGGAAGATAGATACGGACAACATCGGCTTTCTTATTGAGCAGGTGGTCGATGAACCCCGGATCCTGATGCGAAAATCCATTGTGATCCTGGCGCCACACCAGCGAAGTAAGCAAATAGTTGAGCGAAGCGATCGGCTTGCGCCACGGTATCTGTCGCGTCACCTTCAACCACTTGGCATGCTGATTGACCATTGAATCCACGATGTGGATGAAGGCCTCGTAACAAGAGAAGAAGCCATGCCGACCCGTGAGCAGATAGCCTTCCAGCCATCCCTGGCACATGTGCTCACTGAGTATTTCCATCACGCGGCCGGTCTCGGAGAGATTCTCATCCACCGGCAATGTGGAGGCCATCCACGCCTTTCCGGTTCCGGTGATCACATCGCCGATACGATTGGAAGCTGTCTCATCCGGGCCCACAACGCGGAAGTTCTTATGGTCGAGATTTGCCTGCATGACCGCATGCAGCAAATGTCCCAACACGCGCGTCGACTCTGCGTCGGTTTGGCCGTGACCTTCCAGCTTTACTGCGAAATCGCGGAAGTTCGGTACCCGCAGGGGCTCAAGCAGCAAACCGCCGTTCGCATGGGGATTCATGCCCATGCGTCGCCGGCCCTTGGGAGCGAGTTCTGCCAACTCTTGACGGAATGCGCCTTTCTCGTCGAATAACTCCTCGGGCTTGTAACTGCGCATCCACTCTTCGAGCAGGCGCAGATGCTCGGGATTCTCGCGTACTTCACTGAAGGGAACTTGATGAGCGCGCCAAGTATTTTCAACCGGTTTGCCATCGACGAATTTCGGTCCGGTCCAGCCTTTCGGCGTGCGCATAATCAGCATCGGCCAGCGTGGGCGCTCGGTTGAACCCTCTTCACGGGCAGCCTTTTGGATAGCGGCAATGCGGTCAAGCATCGTTTCAAACACTTGGGCGGCTTGTTGGTGCATGACAAACGGATCATCGCCCTCCAAAGTAAAAGGCTCATATCCGTAACCGCGCATCAAGTCTTCAAGCTCGGCGTGAGGTATGCGCGCCAGTACCGTGGGATTGGCGATCTTGTAACCATTGAGGTGAAGAATGGGAAGGACCGCGCCGTCGGTAAGGGGATTGAGAAACTTGTTGGAATGCCAGCTCGTCGCCAACGGCCCTGTTTCAGCTTCGCCATCGCCGACAACGCAGGCAACGATCAAATCGGGATTGTCGAAAGCCGCCCCGTACGCATGGACCAGCGAGTAGCCTAATTCGCCGCCTTCGTGAATCGACCCTGGCGTTTCAGGAGCCACGTGGCTGGGAATGCCATAAGGCCAACTGAATTGGCGGAACAAGCGTTTGATGCCGTCCTTGTTCTGCTCAATGTGCGGGTAGACCTCAGTATAAGAGCCTTCAAGATAAGTGTTCGCGACCAAACCCGGTCCGCCATGCCCTGGACCGATGACGAAGATCATATTCAGGTCGCGTTCGCGGATCAGCCGATTCCAGTGCACATAAAGAAAGTTCAAACCGGGCGTAGTTCCCCAGTGCCCAAGCAGGCGCGGCTTCACATCCTCCAGGGTCAGTGGGCGTTCCATCAGAGGATTGTCTTTGAGATAGATTTGGCCGACCGAGAGGTAGTTCGCAGCCCGCCAGTAAGCGTTCATCCGTTCAATTTCTTGCCTGCTCAGTAGCTCTTCGGGGGCAGATGCGGTCGTCGTGGCTTCCATTGTCGGTACTTCGCTCATGGTGCACCTCGCAAGGGGGAAATTGCGTGACATTCAAGGCTAGCAGTCGCGGATTACAGTCTTGAGTGATTGATGTCACAGTCAGGTGATATGTTGGTTTGGCCGCCGTGCCGACTGCCGGCAACAGGGCGTAGTGAACGAAGAAGATGCTGCTAGGTATTAGATTGCGACGATAGGTTTTTGGGTGTGGATTTCTGCGAAGTGGGAGCTAAAAATAGCGTTTCAGGCGCAGAATGCGGGATTCGAACCCATACCAAAGCAGCGTAGCCGCAGCCGTTGAAGCGACAAGGCGGAATAGAACCACGGCCAGATTGCCGGTCGTTCCATAGGCATCCATGCTCCGGTCAAACCAACCAAAGTAGATGAAAACCATGATATGCGTCATATAAAGGCCATAGCTGATGCGTCCGTAGAACGCGAGCGGACCTCGACGGAGCAGGGCATTGAATGGAGTGCGCGCACCGGTCGAAGCGATCGATGCCAAGACGGCCCCGGCAAATCCTACGGTCAGGGCCGAGTCCAGAAATGCGGTTCCGCCGGCGATAGTCGCAACGGCTGAAAACCCAAGAACAATTCCGGCGAGGCCAAGCCCCAGCCAGACCCTTCGCGCGATAGGAAGCGTGTAGAGTCCCAATGCGAGCAGGCTGCCCATGGCGATTCCGTCCAGGTGCGTCAGCGTATGCGTGGGCGTGATCCAAGCAAAGTGGCTCATCCGGAAGATCGGCGCGATCATCAGCGCTCCCACAAGCACGATCGCCGGCATCCATGGGCGTTTGAGGAACCGGACGAGCGGGGCCCATAGGAAGTAATACTGCTCTTCAATGGCCAGCGACCAGGTTGGGCCGATGGATGGCGGCAATGCCAAGTGGAACAAATTTTGCAAGAACAGCAGGTATGCCCACCATGGAGCCGTCCTGATTGCCTGCGGAATCGGCAGCCCCACAAACCATGGCGCATTCAAATAGCAGATCGCGAGTACGAGTACGTATACCGGCCAGATACGCAACGCGCGGCGGCCGTAGAAATTGCGAAAGTAATGCGGCTTGTTGCGAGCATCAAGCAGGATCGACGTAATCAGGAATCCCGATAGCACGAAGAATAAGTTGACCCCGGCCCATCCCCACAACGAGGCATAGGAAAACGGCGTGCCGGCAAGCCGCGGATGGCAGTGGTAAATCACCACAGCTAAGACCGCGAGCCCGCGCAGCCCTTGCAGTTCCGGGATATAGGAGGGCAGCCAGGATGGTCGTTGAGTAGGCAAATCTATCTAGCCGGCTGCTAACTCCTTGGCTCGCTGCGTAGCCCGCATAACGGCCTTGATGAGCGTAACGCGCAGGCCGCCCTCTTCGAGTTCCAGTATGCCATCGATGGTGCATCCCGCGGGCGTGGTCACAGCGTCTTTGAGCAACGCTGGATGATAGCCCGTCTCAAGCACCATCTTGGCCGCGCCAAAGGTAGTCTGCGCAGCTAGCTGCGTCGCAATCTCCCGCGGCAAGCCAACCTTGACGCCCGCTTCCGCCAACGCCTCAATGATGATGTAGATATAAGCCGGACCCGACGCCGACAGACCGGTCACGGCGTCCATGTGCTTTTCATCGACCACTACGGTTCGGCCGACTGTCTCGAAGATGCGCTGCGCCAGCTCCATCTGCACAGTGCTCACGAAGCGTCCACGGCACAGCCCGGCCGCGCCCGCTCCCAATGCGGAAGGCGTGTTCGGCATGGCGCGAATAACGCCGATTTCCATCCCCGCGGCTTCTTCAATCGAACGCGTCTTCACCGACGCCGCAAACGATACAAGCGTCTTCTTGGGAGTAAGTGCCGGTCGTATTTCCGCAATAAGATCTGGAACCTGAAATGGCTTGACACCCAGCAGAATCAAGTCCGCCTGGTTAGCTGCCTCAAGGTTGTTGGTGCTTACGTCGACCCCCCACTGCGTGCTCAACGCCACCGCGCGTTCGTGATGCCCAACAGTGGCGTGAATCTGGTCGGGAGCAAAAAGATTCTGCTTGAGAAATGCCTGCAAAAGAATGCCGCCCATTTTGCCGGCGCCAAGCACGGCGACCCGCACCTGGGGCAACTGCGCGGGTACTTCGGTGGCCTCAACGGCTATCTCCGACATGGTTTTCCTTGTCTTGAGTGAGAGTCATGGTGCTGCGTCAAGAATACGCGCATGGCTGTGTGCATGGCCATCCGTTCGCTTCGCACAATCTTATTTCTGGCTCGCAATCCATGTGTTGATGCGCTCATCGAGCACATCGAGAGGCAATGCACCCGCGTCGAGTACCTGGTCATGGAATGCGCGAATGTCGAACTTATCGCCTAATGCTTTCTTGGCCCGATCGCGCAATTCCAAAATCTTAAGCTGACCGATCTTGTAAGCCAACGCCTGGCTGGGCCACGCTACATAGCGATCAACCTCGGCCTGAATGCTGGTCTCATCAATGGCCGAATGATCGTGAAAGAAATCAACCATCTGTTGACGCGTCCAATGCTGCGAATGAACGCCGGTGTCGACAACCAAGCGAATGGCGCGCCAAATGTCGCCCTCGAGCCGTCCATAGTCGGAGTACGGATCTTGATAAAAGCCGACATCTTTCCCCAACCGCTCGGAATAAAGTCCCCAACCCTCGGTATATGCCGTGTAGAAACTGAACTTGCGAAAAGTGGGAACATCGGTCAGTTCTTGAGCAATCGAAATCTGCAGGTGATGGCCCGGCAAGCCTTCGTGGTAAGCAATGGATTCGACCACATATAGATTGCGGTCCGTCGCGTTGTAAGTGTCGATACGCAGGCGTCCGGGACGGCTGCCGTCGGGCGTTCCCGGCTCATAGTACGCAGGCGCCGACGTCTTTTCGAGATAATCCGGAACCGCTGCGACCTCGAAGGGCGCCTTGGGCAAGCGTCCAAACAGTGAAGGCAACTTTGCTTTCATCGGGCCCAAATAACCGCGATAAGCATCAAGCAATGCATCCGGCGAAGCAGCCTTCAACTTCGGATTCGCCTTCATGCTGGCGCGAAAGCTCTTCAAGTCCTGAAAGCCGAGCTTCTGCGCAATCGCCAGCATGTCGGCTTCATCTTTCTTTACTTCGTCCAAACCAATCTGGTGAATCTTCTCCGCCGACAAGTCAGTCGTCGTGGTTTGTCGAATCAGAAATTGATAGTATTTCGCTCCATCCGCGAGCGCCGAAATCCCCGGTTCCTCGCGCCCCGCGGGAATGTAGCTCACTTCAAGAAAGCGAGCAAATCGCAGATACGCGGGCAGCACCTGCTTGCCGATCACCCTCAACATTTCCTCGCGAATGCGCACCTGTTCCGCCGCATTAATAGACGCCGGAAACTTTTTCAGCGGCAAAGCCAGCGGCGAGTCTTCCGGCTTTTGATTGGCAAGTTGTTTCACCTGCTCCAGCGTCTTTTTCAGCAGATATTTCGGCGGAACCCGATGGTCGTCCATGCCAATCGCCATGTTGGCCGTCACCTGGTCAAACGCCGTGGGCAGCGCGCGCAACCGTGCGATCCAATCGTCGTAGTCCTTCGTTTCCGTAAAACTCAACTCCGCGACCAACTGCGGATATTCCGAATAAATGCCGCCCATCTGATTGACCGGCATCTCCCACTCTTTGAATTCCGAAGCTTCGAGGTCATCCGCAAATCGACGCATCAGCAGTTCGCGGCTCGTTTTTTCCTGATCGCTAAACCCGGCAGGATCGATCGCCGCCAAACGCATCATCAGATTTTGTTCGCGGGCCAGCCACTCATTTTCGGCCTTCACCGTGTAGTCGCTGATCTTGTCGTTGTAGCGCTTGTCGCCCAGGGTCGAAGCGAACTCCGGCGAGTGTTCCAGGTTCTCATCCCAATACTGCTGGAAAAGGGCATTAAGAGATTTACGACGATCGTCCAACGGAGCAGCGGCAGGCGATTGGGCCGGTAGTGCGGGCGCGAGAAACACTACGGCGCACAGGGCAGCAGTCAACATGGGATGAGAGATTTTGGTCAAAGGAAACCGTCCTCGCGGCGAAAATGCCGTTCCGTCGAGTTTAGTGCACGAGGGCGAGGGATGCTTGCGGCGTTTGCGAATCCGCGCTATGAGGGGGGATTGAGTACGGCATTGATAAGAGTCTGCGGGGAGGTCGCGCTAACCACCATGGTCGCACAAGACTCGCAGCGAATGCAGCGAGTCGAGGCGGAGGTTAGCGGGCAAGAACGGCTTCGTTGCCGAGGATCCTATAAAGCGTGGAGCGGCTGATGCCAAGTTGGCGCGCGGCCCGCAGCTTGTTGCCGCGATTCAAGTCGAGCACATATTGCACGTGATGACGAATCACTTCATCGAGTGTCAGATTGCCTGCGCGTGCAACAGGCGTCGCCACATCGTCTCCGACTTCCGCGCCCACGGGCAATGACAGATCGCCGGGACGGATAATATCGTTGACGGCTTCAAGCAATGCTGATTCAAGCACACTGGCCAGTTCACGCACATTGCCGGGCCACGCATGTTGCAACAACCGTGCCAAGGCACCCGGGCCTAACGATACCGGCCTATGCTGATAACGTGCGCAGATACGATCCAGCAATGCCTGCGCCACAGGCGGAATATCTTCGCGGCGTTGACGCAGCGGCGGAATCGCAAATCGTACGGCCGTCAGCCGAAATGCAAGGTCAGGCAAGAAGAGCCCTTGACCCGACATCTGGCGTAGGGGAGTTTGCGACGAAGCCACCAGCATCACTTTGCCCGCAGGTCGGTCTTGCAGACCCTTCAGCACGCTCAGCAATAATCCCTGTCCTGGGGGTGCCAGCAAGTCGACCCTATCCAGATAGGTGAATCCAATCATCGTGGCGGCGTCGCCATCCGTCGCCAGCCATTCCCGGGCATCGTGGCGTTGAAAATTGGTGCCAACCAATGGCGAGTGGGTGAGCAGGTATCGAGCCAGCGTCTGCTTGCCCGTACCATGTTCTCCCTCAATAGATGCCACTTGCACATGAGGGGCGGCCATATCCGCCTGCATCAGAAGTTTGCGCCATGCCGCACTCACCCCAGCAACCTGGACGTTTGAGATCGACTCCATCTCGACGAGCGAAAAGCCCGAGATGGAAGGCTGAGATTGGACTTGAACTGAGTTCTGCATCGCTCTCAACGCGCCTCGCCTACATGGCCCAAGAAGCTAACTGGCCAACAGTTGTCTCATCGGCGTTCGCGTCAAAAACATGAGCCGAAGAGATTCATCTCTCCGGCTCAGTCGGTGGAAAACTCACAGTTAATAGTTACTCAGCGGAATCGCTTGGACGGCTCGTCAGAGAATATCTGACCGTCACGAATATGAACCACGCGGTGCGCATATTCGGCGATATCCGGTTCGTGTGTAACCAGCACAATCGTGTTGCCCGTCGCATGCAGGCTGTCGAACAATGCCATGATCTCGACGCCGGTCTTCGAATCAAGATTGCCCGTCGGTTCATCGGCCAGGATGATCGATGGCCGGTTAACCAATGCCCTGGCAATAGCCACGCGCTGGCGCTGGCCGCCCGATAGCTCGTTGGGCTTGTGGTTCATGCGGGACTCCAACCCCACATTGGTCAATGATTCCTTGGCCCGTTCCAGCCTCGCCGCGGCCGGAGTGCCGTTGTAAATCAATGGCAGTTCGACATTGTGCAGCGAGGTCGCGCGCGCCAGCAAATTAAATGTCTGAAAAACGAACCCGATCTCCTTGTTGCGGATGCGGGCCAGTTGGTCATCATCAAGTTCGCTGACGAGCTGGCCATTAAGCCAGTAGCTGCCTTTGGACGGCGTATCCAGGCAGCCGATCAGGTTCATCAGCGTCGATTTTCCCGAGCCCGAGGGTCCCATGATCGCCACATATTCGTTGTGCTTGATGCGCAGGGAAATGCCACGCAGCGCGTGCACCTGCTGCTCCGAGCCCATGTCGTAGGTGCGCCACAAATCCTCGACAACAATCACGTCGCCACTGGGCGGCGCTGCCGGTTGCGCTACATCTTCGGTGCTGATGCTGTCCAAAGCCATCCCCATATCATCCTCTACATCCGGTTTTTGTGCGAAACTGTGAAGCGCACACTGCCCGCGATGCTTTCAGCCTGCGATTCCAATTCTTGGACTGCTGGGCCTGCAATTGGTGAATACGCCGTTACTTCTTGCCGTCTTGACTGCTCGTTGGAGATTAGGAGTTTCCAGGTGCTGGCGTAGTTGGCTTGACTGTGTCGCGCTTCACAAGCGAGCCGCTCTTGAGACCGCGCAACGTTTTGTAGGGCCCCGTTACGATTTCGGATCCCTCATTAAGGCCAGAGACAACTTCGATGTCGGTCGCTCCCGTTATGCCGGTCGTTACTGGAACGAACTTGGCACGCAGCTTTCCGTGCGCGTCCTTCTCCACCACATAGACGCCCTGCGGCGGCGGAGTGTTCGAAGGCGTGCTGGATGCTGCCTGCACATTGCTGCTGCCCGCGGCCGGTTCTGCCGGCTTAATCGTCAATGCCTGGATGGGAAGCGAAAGCACGCTTGCCTTATGCGCTGTCGTTATCTTGGCCGTGGTAGAAAGCCCAGGTCGCAGGTCGTCGGAAATCGTATCCAACGTCACCACTACTTTGAAGTCCTTGGCCTCTTCCGTGCCGGTCGTCGACTGCGAGGTGGCAATGCCGGTCGAGCGCAAAATGGCCTGATCGCCCACCAATGTTACATGGCCTTTGAATGTCTTACCGGGCAACGCATCAACTGTGACATCGGCCGGCTGACCGATTTTGATGTTTACGATGTCCGTTTCGTCTACCTTGACCTCGGCCGTGATCACGCTCATGTCCGCCAGGGTCATCAATGTGGAACCCTCTGTGTTCTGAATGCCTTCGACCACCGTTTCACCCTCGCGCATGGGCTCGTTGGTGACGATTCCGTTAAAGGGCGCGACAGCAAGTGTCCGGCTCAACATGTCGAGATTGGCACGCAACGTCGCTTCCTGGGTATGCATGTGTCCCCGAGCCGAATCCGTATTGGCCTTGGCTTGGTTCAGACCAGCCACCGCTTGGGCGAGAGACGCCACATCGAGATCGTAGGCCGCCTTTTTTGCGTCAAAATCCTGCTTGGCCATGATTCCGGCTTTGTAAAGGCCTTGCGCGCGATCCCAGTCGAGCTGCTTCTGCTCGAGGTCCGCCTTGGCGTGTTCGACGTTGGCCTCAGCCGTCTTTTCCGCAGCAATATAAGAGGAGATGTCGGTTTTGGCCGCGGCGATGGCCGCTTGCTGCCCCGAAACCGTTGCTTCCTGCTGCACGTTCTCAATACTGGCTACGGTTTCGCCCTTGGTAACCCGGTCACCCTCCTTCACATAGAAGTGGGTGATGCGGCCCATGGCCGTGGCTCCCAGGTTAACGTATGTCTTCGGCTTGATCTGGCCCGTCCCGCTCACCACTGTGGCCAGATCCTGGCGAACGATCTTGCTGGTCAACACCTTGGTATAGCCCGACTGCTGCTTGACAACCATAAAGGTCACAAGCCCGGCCACCACTAAAACTGCGAGAACGATCAACAGTATCTTTTTCATTGTCGGTGCTTGCTCCCAGGTCTCCCCGATGTCAGTTTACGCAATTGGTGTTCGTCCGGTTCCCGATGCCGGCAAAGATTGTTCCCCAGTTCAGGTCGGGCGTTCGGCCCGTCGGATCTTGGTTTGGTCAAAGTGCTTTGCCAGACAGCGGCTAAGCGTCGACTTGGAATCTTAGCGAAATTCTACCCGACACAATGTGAATTCGGTAGGCGAAAAGGGCCTGAATGCCCATGGAAAGTGTCTCAAAATCAATGATTTTAGAGGTTTTTTCGCTTGTTTTATAGACGTATTTTGCGGGTGGCGGGTTTCAATTCCCGTCGCAAATCCCGCTGGATGTGGAAGATAAAGTTGTCTGTAAGACAGATATTCGAACGTAAAGTTGCCTGTAAGACAGATAACTTCGGTGATTTCGCCGCGTCTAACAGCTAGCCAAACTCCACTTGGAGTCTTGCCCGGCGGTGTTTAGACCCGTAGAATGAAGGCATCCAGGAGTTTTCAACGCAATGAAGTTCAACCGCGGTCCTTTCCTTCCCGTCGCAGTAGCCTGCGGCCTCGTTTTTCTCCCCGCAGCCGGGCTCACCGCCCAGCAGTCCTCAAACCCAACAGCACAGGCTCAACCGGCAGGTACCCAGGGACAGGACGCAGATCCCCTCAAGCGGGAGCGCTCGGACAAGGAAAAGTTTGCTGCGCAGAAGGCTGTAAGACAGGAATTGAAGGGCGCTTACAAGACATGGTTGGAGCAGGACGTGTCTTACATCATCTCGGATGAAGAGCGTAAAGCCTTTAAAAACCTGAGCAACGACGAGGAACGCGAATCGTTCATCGAAAACTTCTGGCTGCGGCGTAATCCCAATCCCGATTCTCCTGATAACGAATTCCGCGAAGAACACTACCGCCGTATTGCCTATGCCAACGAGCATTTTGCGGCTGGCAAGCCCGGCTGGAAGACGGACCGCGGTCATATCTACATTTCGTTTGGCAAACCCGACTCGATCGATTCTCACCCATCAGGCGGATCCTACCAACGGCCCATGGAAGAGGGGGGCGGTGAAACGTCGACCTTTCCTTTCGAGACTTGGCACTACCGTTATCTCGAGGGCGTAGGCGAGAATATTGACCTCGAGTTTGTTGATACTTGCCAATGCGGCGACTACCACTTCACCATCGATCGCGGCGAAAAGGATGCCTTGCTCCACGTTCCCGGCATGGGTCAGACCCAATGGGAAGAGATGGGACAGGCCAAGAAGGCAGACCGTTTTAAGGGTGGCCTCGAAAACCTCGGAACCGGCCCTATGTCTTCATCGCAGCAGTCAAAACAGTTTGACCGCATCGAACTTGCCGCCAAGATCTTTGCACCGCCGCCCATTAAATTCAAAGACTTGGAGGGTTTCATCTCCGAGCACACCTTGCTAAATGGTCCGGTATTTCCGTTTGATGTTCGCACCGACTTCATTAAGGTTACTGAGAATACGGTTCTGGTCCCGATCACCATCCAATTAAAAAATCGCGATATTACGTTCGTGACCAAGGACGGCGTCTCCAAGGGCGTCGTGAACATCCTCGGCAAAGTAACGACTCTTACCCATAAGACTGTGCAGACCTTTGAAGACACGGTTGAAGTAGAGCAGCCCGCCGAATTGCTCGAAAAGTCGCTTAACAGGCAATCGGTCTACTGGAAGGCCCTGCCACTGCTGCCTGGTCTATATCGACTCGACATTGCCATTAAGGACGTCAACAATCCTGACCATATTGGTATTTATGGCCGCGGAATCGACGTGCCAACTTATCACGACGAAAAGCTGGCGACCTCTACCCTCATTCTTGCCGACCAGATGAACGCCGTGGACTCTCATTCAATCGGTGAAGGAAACTGCGTAATCGGCAATACCAAAATATGCCCTCGTGTAAGTCCAAATGCCGCCACGCCGGTGAGCTTTAAGCGTAATCAGGACCTGAATTTCTGGATGCAGGTCTATAACCTGGGAATCGACGAAACCAGCAAAAGTAACCTGGCCACGGTGACCTATCAGATTATTGATACGGCTACTAACACGGTTGTGTTCGAGAAAAAGCTGGATTCAAAGGACTTAGGCGCTCATAGCGACCAGTTAACAGTGGAAAAATCACTGCCCATGGCTGGACTGCAGCCGGGCAAGTATAAGGTGACGATCAAAATAAATGACACAATCTCGAAACAAGAGATTGCGCAATCGGCCCCTTTTGTCGTGGAATAGTATGCATCGTCCTGCGCAGTACGGTCACCGGACTTCAGATCTCGGGATCAGCGTGGGTCAGCTTCGAGGAATTTCCGCCAGGGATGCCGCCCGGTCACACAAATTAGTGATTAAGAGCAGGCTCCATTTCGCGTTGTTCTCTCTACTGATCGCCATTGGATCCGTTCCTGTCCAAGGAACGACTCCAGCATCGGTATCAGGGTTAGTGTGCGATTCTGCGGGCGTGCCTCAGATGGGGGCCGTCGTCCAGTTGCTGCGACCCGACATGACCGTCCTCGCCAGCGTCTACACCAACAGCAAGGGTCGCTTTTCGTTCAGTACGGTGCTTCCCGGCCATTACGCGGTAAAGGCGATGGGAACCTCGTTCCTCCCTTCGATGCGTGAGAACGTCCGAGTTCACGCCACCACGGTTGTCAATCTCACCCTTAACACTCTCTACGAAGTAACGAAGTGGCTACCGGCCGAACCGCGCGCCGGCAACGCTCAAAAAGATGACTGGGCATGGACTTTGCGCTCGTCCGCCAATCGTCCACTTTTACGCTGGCTTGAGGATGGTCCGCTGCTGGTCGTTTCCGACGGCCCCGGAACCACCCCCAAGCTCAAGGCGCGGCTCGTAGCTTCAGGCCAACAGGGTACCTTTGGCGAAAACGGACAGCGAATCACAGTCGAAATGGAAGATACCCCATCCGACAGCCGGGAATTACTGGCTCGGGTCGATTTCGAACCCGGATCCGACGGTGGCATTGAATCCATGCTTGGATTCCGCCAGGAACTGGGCTA
>Ga0224528_1000198_pt1 | contig 50415 bp, 49 predicted proteins | sample CBST25metaG_2_FD_179888 | JGI IMG/M metagenome (GOLD analysis project Ga0224528, IMG submission 179888) | Peat soil microbial communities from Stordalen Mire, Sweden - C.B.S.T25 | ecosystem: Environmental > Terrestrial > Soil > Wetlands > Peat | place: Sweden: Norrbotten County, Stordalen Mire...
GGCCGAAAAGCAGGTTTCTTGCCAAAGACTCGGTTCAAACCCGCTGGTCAACGATCAAAATGCCGGGCCAGAGGAGAAAATCCCCTTTTCCACCTGCCGGTTGGGGGATTTTGCAAGAGGCTCAGAGAATAAACATATCCGCGTAATGCGGATATACAATATCGATGTGTATCCGGGGGTGAAGGATGAAATTCGCGAAGTGGGGAAACAGCGTAGGCATTCGCATTCCTGCCGAAATGGTCGCTCAATTGGGCATCTCTGCTGGCCAGGAGGCCGAGATCAAAGTGACGGGGGAACACTCTTTTGAGGTCACACGCGACCGCAGCCGCCAGGAGGCGATTGAGAAATTGCGCAAGTTGAGATTTGTGGTTCCTGACGATTATGTCTTCAACCGTGACGAAATCTATGATCGCTAAGGCGTTCTTCGATACGAATATATTGATTTATGCGCTTGCAGTCCGGGCAAGTGCTCTGCGCGATCCCCGGACCGAGACTGCCGAAGAGATATTGAGCCTTGGCGGCGTGGTCAGCGTTCAGGTTTTGAGCGAGTTTGCCGACGTTGCTTCGCGCAAGTTCAAATTGGACTGGGAAAGAGTTGGCCAGTGCCTTGAAGTGATCGACGCGCTCTGTGGACGCACAATTTCATTGACGTCAGAGACTCACGCGGCTGCAATCGATATTTCCAGGCGCTATGGGTTTCGTATCTACGATTCGCTGATTCTCGCGGCGGCACGACAGGCCGAATGCACAACTGTCTATACCGAGGACTTGCAGCACGGCCAGATTCTCGAGGGCTTGCGCATCAAGAACCCATTCCGTTCAGCCTGACCCCTGATCTCTGAACCCTGGCCCCTGATCGCTACCGCGCCCCGACCAGCTCCCCGCTCTTGGCGCCCTGTCCGTAATGGCTCTCGACGTACTGCTCCAGAATCTGCTGGAACTCGGCCACAATGGTGTCGCCGTGCAAGGTCTTCAAGAGCTTGCCGTCCACGTAGACCGGCGCCTTGGGCTCTTCGAAGGTGCCCGGCAGGCTGATGCCGAGGTTGGCGTGTTTCGATTCGCCAGGCCCGTTCACCACGCAGCCCATCACCGCCAGCTTCAACTCCTCCACGCCGGGATACTTCTTCCGCCATTCCGGCATTGAGGTCCGCAGAAAGCTCTGAATCTGCTCGGCCAGCTCCTGGAAATAGGTGCTCGTGGTTCGCCCGCAGCCGGGGCAACTGGTCACCTGCGGCGAGAAGCTGCGAATCGAGAGCGATTGCAGAACCTGTTGTGCGGCAAGCACTTCTTCGGTGCGGTCGCCACCCGGCTTGGGGGTCAGGCTCACGCGGATGGTGTCGCCGATTCCGGCCAGCAAGAGCGGCGCGAGGCCGGCTGCGGAGGCGATCAGCCCCTTCACACCCATTCCCGCCTCGGTCAGTCCCAGGTGCAGCACGTAATCGCAGCGCGCGGCCAGGTTGGTGTAGACGTCGATCAGGTCGCGGACTCCGCTCACTTTAGCGGAGAGAATAATCTGGTCGTGGCCCAGCCCGTAGCGTTCGGCGGCGGCGGCCGATTCCAGAGCGCTCACCACCATGGCTTCCATCATGACTTCGCGCGCGGGCAGAGGATGAGCCTCTTTGCTGTTCTGGTCCATCATGCGCGTCAGCAGCGATTGATCCAGCGAGCCCCAGTTCACACCGATGCGCACCGGCTTCTGGTTTTCGATGGCGCACTCGATCATGACCTGAAAATTATCGTTGTCCTTCTTGCCGATTGAGGCATTGCCAGGGTTGATCCGATACTTGGCCAGTGCCCGCGCCGTGGCGGGGAATTTCTTGAGCAGCAGGTGGCCGTTATAGTGGAAGTCGCCCACAATGGGAACGTGGATTCCGCGCTTTTCCAGGCCTTCCACGACGTAGGGAACGGCTGCCGCGGCGTCCTCGTTGTTCACCGTAACGCGAACAATCTCCGAGCCGGCCAGGGCCAGAGCCTCGACCTGCGCGATGGTGCCCGCAATGTCCGCCGTGTCGGTGTTGGTCATCGACTGCACGACCACCGGGACCGCCCAGCCGACGCGAACCTGCCCGATTTTGACCGTGGGTGTTTTCCTGCGATTGATCTCCGCCATGGCTCAATTTTACTCGTTCAACTGCGCAAAAGGAACGGCGGGATCGGGCCACTCCAGCCCTTCTCAGGTGTCGGTTGCGGGTTCCGGCTTCCGGTCCGTGCGCCGAGGGAGTGCCGGACATCACTGCGGGCGCTCACAGATCGGGGTAAATCTCGTTCAGGGCGATAGAATGAGCCGTCTTTTTCCGGCACCCAGGGAGAACGCCCATGTGCACAACCCACAGCGACAATCAAGACGCGCAGTTCATCACCGAAGCCAGGTTTTACCAGAAACTCGCCAACCTCAAAATCAAGTGCAATCTCTGCCCGCGCCAATGCACGGTCGGCGACAACGAGCGCGGCCACTGCGGGGTGCGCGAGAATTGCGGAGGTATCTTCTACACCCTGGTCCATTCGCGCATGGCCGCGGCGCACGTCGATCCCGTCGAGAAGAAGCCGCTCTTCCACTACCTGCCCGGCTCGGTTGCTTTCTCGCTGGGCACGGCCGGCTGCAACGTCAACTGCAAGTTCTGCCAGAACTGGGAGATTTCGCAGTCGCGGCCCGAGCAGGTTCCCGCCGAGTACGCTCCGCCGCGGCGGGTCGCCGAACTGGCCAAGCAATATAACTGCCCCACCATCGCCTTCACTTACAGTGAGCCGGTTGTCTTTGCCGAGTATCTTATGGACACCGCAGACGCGGGGCACGAAGCTGGCGTCCGCAGCATCGTCGTTTCCAACGGCTACATGCAGGAGGAAGCGCTCAAAGCCGCGTACGGCAAGATGGACGCCGTCAAAATCGATTTGAAGTCCTTCTCCGAGTCCTACTACAGCAAGGTGGTGACGGGCCAGTTGAAGCCGGTTTTGGAGACGCTGGTGACTCTGCGCAAGATGGGGAAGTGGACGGAGATTGTTTACCTTGTGCTGCCCACGCTCAACGACAGCGATCAGGAAATCCGCAACCTGGCGCAATGGATCAAGGCCAACCTGGGCCCGGATGTGCCGTTGCACTTTACGCAGTTTCATCCGCAATACCTGATGAAGAACCTGCCCATCACGCCGGTGCCCACTCTGGAGCGGGCCAAGGCGATTGCCGACGCCGAGGGGCTGCACTTCGTCTACATTGGCAATGTACCGGGCCATCCGGCGCAGAATACATATTGCCCCAAGTGCAGGAAACTGCTCGTGGAGCGCGTTGGCTTTACGGCAAGCAAGATGTTGATTCGCAAGAATAGCTGTCCTTTCTGCCAGGAGCCGATTCCGGGCGTCTGGCATGTTTGAGGCAGCGGAGGTTGTGAGCATGAATATTGCCATGGTTCCAAACGCCTGCTGGTTGGTGCCGCCGCTCTTCGCATTGCTGGTGGTTACGCCGCTGAAGCATGTCCTTGCGTCCAATGCGCAGACGGCGAACCCGGAAAAAGTGCGTCCGGCCGCCGTCGCAGGCAGCTTCTATCCCGCCGACCCCGCTGAACTTACCAGCATGATCGATGGATTGCTGGCGCAAGCGACTCCACAGCCCATCACCGATCCGCTGCTTGCCGTCGTCGCGCCTCATGCAGGCTATCCGTACTCCGGACCCGTCGCCGCCTATACCTACGCCACATTGAAGGGCCGCAAATATGCGCGTGTCGTAGTGATTGCGCCCTCGCACTACGAGGGCTTCGATTTCACGTCGGTCTATGACGGCGATGCTTATGCAACTCCGCTGGGGAAGGTTCCCGTTGACAAGGACTTCGCCGCAAAACTGGTCAAGATGAATTCCACCATGCAGCTTTCCGGCCGCGGACACAATGCCACTGCGGCGGGTGGCGAACACGCCATCGAAGTACAGTTGCCCTGGCTGCAACGCGTGCTGGGAGATTTCGAAATTGTGCCCATCATCATGGGCGATCAGAGTTATGAGAGCAGCCGCGCGCTGGGAGTGGCCTTGGCCAAGCTGATCAAGAGCGATCCCAAGGGCGGCGAAACGTTGGTGCTGGCCAGCTCCGACCTCTCCCACTACCACCCCTACGATGAAGCGGAGAAGATCGACCACAAGACACTCAACGCGCTGGTGGCGTGGGACTACTTCAGCATGTCGCGCAACTTCCAAACGCGGATATGGGAAGCCTGCGGCGGCGCGCCCATCGTGGCCACCATGATTTATGCCGAGCGCATGGGCGCGAACCAGGCGCGGGTGTTGAAGTATGCCAATTCCGGCGATGTCACCGGCGATCACGCCCGCGTGGTGGGCTACAGCGCCGATGTTTTCGTGAAAGCTCATAGCGACAAAGTTGCGGAAACGCCCTTCTCATTGAGCGACGCAGAGAAGAGCGAACTGCTCGCCCTGGCCCGCAAGTCGGTGGAACATGCGGTGGGCGAAGGGAAGCCGTTTGTTCCCCAGGAAAGCTCGAGCGAGGCGCTGAATCAGGAACGCGGCGCCTTCGTGACGTTGACCGAGGCCGGCGCGCTGCGCGGTTGCATCGGCTACACCTCCCCGGTCAAGCCGCTTTACATCACCGTGCGCGACACGGCCCAGTTCGCCGCATTGCGCGATCCCAGGTTCCAGGCAGTCGGGGTCGCGGAACTGCCGCATCTCGAATATGAAATCTCCGTGCTCTCGCCGTTGCGGCGCGTGACGGATACCGCGCAAATCAAGGTCGGCGAGCACGGGTTACTGATGAAGAACGGTGGCTCCGAGGGGCTTTTGCTTCCCCAGGTTCCGGTGGAACAGAAATGGGACCGGCAGACATTTCTTGAGCAGACGTGCGTCAAGGCGGGAATGCCACAGAACTGCTGGAAGGAAGAGGATACAGACATTTTTCTGTTCACCGCTGTGGTCTTCAACGAGCATGGGACCAAAAGACTATAGGCGCGCCGTCTTTGCCTTTTGGGGTTCTGCTGGCTCGCCAGCCAAGTGACGCACATCACTGCTTGTACCCCCTGCGAAGCTCAGACTAATTCGGGCTTTGGGGGGAATTCACCCATGATTGCCGCTCGGGTCCCTGTGACGGAAAATCCGAAGTCCCGGCTTCGCAAGCGCGTATCGACCTTGCCGATCCGCAGTTTCTGAACGAGTTGGAAGACTTTGCCGTGCGCGCAGTATTTGGAGCGCAAGGCTGTGGTGGCCGCCTGAGCCCGATGGGCGTGGCCGGCTAAGAGGAGCATCGAATGGAAGTTCAAGTGAAGCGCGACCGGGGCTTGTTGCGGGTCGACGGGGAAGAGTGCAAGGGGTGCGGGCTGTGCGTGGAAGCCTGCCCGCCCAAGGCGATCCATATGAGCGAGGGCATGAATCACTACGGCTATCGTACGGCAACCTATGCGGGCACGGGCTGCACCGGTTGCGGCATCTGCTTCATGGCTTGTCCTGAGCCGGGCGCGATCACGGTGCTTCGCCTTGTGAGTCCTGCGGCGATGGCGGCACGCGGGGCCGAAACGAAGATTCTGGGAGCAAGCCAATGCGCAAGCAACTGATGAAAGGGAACGAAGCGATTGTACGAAGCGCCATCCTTGCTGGATGCCGCGCTTTCTACGGGTATCCCATTACGCCGGCCAGCGAGATTACCGAGGCAGCGGCGCTCTATATGCCGCAGGCCGGCGGAGTTTTTCTGCAAGCGGAAAGCGAGATCGCGTCCATTAACATGCTCTACGGCGCAGCTTCTGCCGGGGTGCGTTGCATGACGGCTTCGAGTGGACCGGGAATCAGCCTGATGCAGGAAGGTATCAGCTACATGGCCGGCGCCGAGCTGCCTTGCGTGATTGCGGACGTCACCCGCGGCGGGCCTGGCTTGGGCAATATCGGCTCTGAGCAGGGCGATTATCACCAGGTGGTGAAAGGCGGCGGCAACGGCAACTATCGCACCATCGTCCTGGCGCCGCACTCCGCGCAGGAGATGGCGGACCTGACCGCTCTGGCCTTCGAACTGGCGGACAAATATCGCAATCCGGTGGTCGTGCTCGCCGATGGATTCGTCGGCCAGATGATGGAGCCGGTGGAGTTTCCGCAGCAGGCTGTCGCGCCGCATCTGCCCGAGTGGGCCGTGGCCGGAACTGCCGCTTCGCGCGGCAATCTCATTACTTCGCTGCACATGGACAGCAACGATCTTGAAGCCCACAACCGCAAGCTGGAAGCCAAGTACAAGTGCGCGGAGCGCGATGAAGCGCGCGCGGAGGAGTGGGATACGGACGACGCGGAAATCGTGCTGGTGGGCTACGGAATTGTCGGCCGCATCCTGAAGGCAGTCACCGCGGAAGCCCGCGCCCAGGGTATCCATGTGGGCGTGCTGCGGCCCATCACTTTGTATCCCTTCCCCAAGCAACATTTCCAGCGTCTCGCCAAACACGCGCGTGTCTTCGTGGTGGTGGAGATGAGCAACGGCCAGTTGCTTGAAGATGTGCAATTGGCGTTGAACGGCGTGCGGCCGGTCGAGTTCCTGAATCGCATGGGCGGCAACGTGCCCTCGCATGATGAAGTGCTTGAACTGGTGCGCAAACTTGCGCAGCGATCTCCGGCGACGGCGCCGGAAGAGGAGCGGATGGCACATGTCTAGCGAATTGGTTTCCGAGTACACGGTCGTCCACGCCAAGTCCAAGGCCTTTTACGATCGCTATGAGCGCAAGGAAGAGCTGAAGCATCAGACGCATTTTTGCCCCGGCTGCGGGCACGGCATTGTGCACAAGATGCTGGCCAGCGCCATCGAACAGTTGGGCATCCAGGACCGCACCATTCTTGTCGGCCCGGTTGGCTGCTCGGTGTTTACTTATCACTACTTCGACGTGGGCAATGTCTCCGCCGCGCATGGACGCGCGCCAGCCGTTGCTACGGCGATGAAGCGCAGCCGGCCGGAGAGCATCGTCATTGGCTACCAGGGCGATGGAGATCTTTCGGCCATCGGGTCGGCGGAGATTTTGCATGCGGCCAATCGCGGCGAATCCATCACCGTGATCTTCGTCAACAATGCCATCTACAGCATGACCGGCGGACAGGTGGCGCCCACTACGCTGCTGGGGCAGAAGAGTTCCACCACCCCGAACGGCCGCAGTGCGGCCAACGAAGGCTATCCGCTGCACATGAGCGAATTGCTGGCCACGCTGGAAGCTCCGGTCTACATCGAGCGCGTGGGCCTGGGAGACAACAAGCAAATCGCGCAGGCAGCGCGCGCCATTCGCCGGGCTGTCGACAACCAAGTGCGCGGACTGGGCTTTTCGCTGATCGAAGTGCTTGCACCGTGCCCCACTATATGGAAGATGCAGCCGGTGGAAGCGCAACATTGGGTGCGCGATGTGATGGAGAAGACCTATCCCCTGGGCGTTTTTCAGGATCGCACCAAGGATCGTGAGCCGCGTCCCCAACCTCCGGCAGCGCCAGCGCTTGCAGATCTGCCGCGCATTCTCGGCGTGGCCGATGAAGACCTGCCGGAAGGTAACTCTGACGCGATGAAATGTGCCTCGGACGTGGATATTCACGTGCGCGTGGCCGGCTTTGGCGGTCAGGGCGTTCTGCTCTTGGGCGAGATTCTGGCGGAGGCCGGATTGGATGCGGGGCTTGAAGTTTCCTGGCTTCCTTCCTATGGTCCGGAAATGCGTTCGGGAACATCGAATTGCCACGTCCGCCTCTCCAGTCAGACCATCGATTCGCCGCTGGTCACGGTGCCCAATCTGCTGGTGGCCATGAACGAACCGTCGCTGCGCAAGTTCGATACCACCGTAGGTTCCGGCGGTTGGATCATCTACAACGGTGACAGTTTTCCGGAAGACTGTAAGCGGGACGGCGTGCATGTGTTGGCGCTTCCGTTCACGCGCCTGGCCGATGAACTGGGCAGCGCGCGGGCCGGCAACATGGTGATGTTGGGCGCGCTGCTGGAGATCGCGAATGTATTGCCGCAGGCCAGCATCGACGCTGCTCTGCGCCGCATGGTCAAGAGTCCAAAATGGCTGGCTCTCGACGAACGCGCTATCGAGCTTGGCCGCCAACTCTACAAGGAGTCGTGCATGGAGGTGTGAGATGAAGGCTGACGGAGATCCGAACCTGCCGTCAATATTTTCAGGTGGCGCGCTACATCGATTGCAGCGCGCCATTTTCTTTGTGCCCGGCAGTGCGGCTCAGGCATTATCATTGCCGCCATGGACAAGAAGATTCGTTGGGGAGTTCTGAGCACCGCCCACATCGGCCTGAAGAAGGTTCTGCCCGGCATGATGAAGGGGCAATACACCACCATCGCGGGCATCGCCTCGCGCGATCTCGCCAAGGCCCAGCAGGCGGCAGCCACCCTCGGCATTCCGACCGCTTACGGCTCGTATGAAGAGCTTCTCGCCGACCCCAATATCGATGCGGTCTACATTCCTCTTCCCAATCAGCTCCATGTCCCTTGGACCATCAAGGCCGCCGAGGCGGGCAAGCATGTTCTCTGCGAAAAGCCACTCAGCCTCACCGTGGCGGAAGCCAAAACGCTGCTTGCCGTGCGCGCCCGCACCGGCGTCAAAATCGGCGAAGCCTTCATGATCCGCAACCATCCGCAATGGCGTCGGCTCCGCGAACTCTTGAGCGAGGGGCGCATCGGCGAACTCCGCGCCATCCTCGGCTGCTTCTCCTACTTCAACATCGATCCGGCCAACATTCGCAACCAGGTGGATTGCGGCGGCGGCGCCCTGATGGACATCGGCTGCTATCTCATCCACGCATCGCGTCTGGCCTTCGCCCAGGAGCCAAACCGCGTTATCGGCTGCATCGATCGCGACCCCAAGATGCACATCGACCGCCTGACCTCGGCGATTCTCGATTTCCCCAGCGGCCATGCCGCCTTCACCTGCAGCACGCAGTTGACTCCCTACCAGCCCATCCAATTCCTCGGCACCCGCGGGCGCATCGAGCTTCAGATTCCCTACAACGCGCCGAACGACCGTCCCACCCGGATTCTGATCGATGAAACAGGCGACCTCTCCTCGAGCGGCACGGTCACGGAGACCTTTCCCGTATGTGACCAGTACACCCTGCAGGGTGACACGTTTTCACGGGCCATTCTGGAGGACACCGAGGTCCCCGTGCCCGTCGAAGAAGCCATCGGGAATATGGCTGTGATCGAGGCTGTCTTTCGCTCGGTCGACTCGGGCCAATGGGAGACGCCACAGCGCTGACGGTTATCAGAACGCTGCTGGCTGGTTCCTATTTCTGCCACTTGTCGAAGGGCTGCTTGTCCGTGATCTTCGGCCGGCTCTCGGCCTGGAGTTCTTTAGAGACCTGCTCGACTTCGCGGAAGACGCGGAGGAGGTTGCCGCCCAGGATTTTGCGACAATCATCGGCCGAGTAGCCGCGGGCCATTAGGGCTGCGGTGATCTTGGGCAGGTCGGCGGCGGAGTCGATGCCTTCGGGAAGCTGGCCTCCGACGCCGTCGAAGTCCGAGCCCAGGCCGACGTGGTCGATGCCGGCCACCTTGGCGATGTGGTCGATGTGGTCAATGAGCAGGGAGAGCGGCGGGCGAGGAATGCGGTCGGCGAATTGGCGGCGCACTTTCTCGATGTCGGAGGGAGTGACCTCTTTGCCATCGGCCTTGGCCTTGTCCTTCAGCTCTTGGACAGCCTTGTCGGCCTGGGGTTCGACTGCCTTCATTGCGTCGCGGTAGGACTGCGAGAGGAACGCGGAGTAGAAATTGACCTGAACGACGCCGCCCTTGGAGTTGGGGCCGCCGTAAGTGGCGATGGCGCGCAGCATGTCGTCGCTCATGTTGCGGGGTGCGTCGCAGAGGGCGCGGGCAGAGGAGTGGGAGGCGATCACCGGGGCGCGGCTGATGTTGAGCGCGCGGTAGAAGGTGCGGTCGGAAACGTGCGAAACGTCGACCATCATGCCCAGCCGATTCATCTCGTAGACCACGTCCTTGCCGAACTCGGAGAGGCCCTGCTCGGTGTGGGGAATGGTCTTGTCGTCGATGTCGCCGGAGGAGTCGGCCCAGCCATTGGAGTTCATCCAGGTGAGCGTCATGTAGCGGACGCCGAGGGTGTAGTACTGGCGCAGGAGGGGAATGGAGTTCTCAATGGAGTGGCCGCCCTCGATGCCCATGAGCGCGGCCAGCCTGTGTTCGCGGTGGGCAGCTTCGATGCCGGCAGGGGTGGTGACGAACTCGATCTGGCCGGGGTGCCTGGCCGCCTGCTGCTTGACCGCGTCAATAAGCTCCAGGGTGCGGTGGGCGTATTGACCCTTGTACTCGACCGGCTCGACCCAGATGGAGAAGAACTCGGCGCCCAGGTTTCCCTTGCGTGCGGATTCCAAATTAAGATTGCCTCCCCGCAGGGGGTCGGCAAGGTCGAAATGCTCATCGACAAAACGCTGCGGTGTGTCGGCGTGGGTGTCGATGACGAGGGCGGAGCGATGGACCGCTTCTGCAGTCTGGTGCTTTGGAGTCATTTTGGAGTTGGATGGGGCCGGAGACTGGGCCCAGACGAAGGCCGGAAGAGCAACGAGCAAAAAGGCGACAGGGATATGAGTCGACATAGGCTTGCGATGAGTTTATACGAAGGCAGTCCCGTGCGGTAAACGGAGGTGGCCCTACAGTGCCGAGCTCAGATCGGTGTGGACGAAGTCGTCGCCCTTCGAGAGAAGCGGTTCGCGGAGGACGCGGGCCAGGGCGTAGCTGAAGCAGTCGCCGAAGTTGAGGTTGGCGGCGTGGCCGCTGCCTCTGCCGTATTCGCGATAGGCCTGCCGGGCGATCTTTGCCTGCTCCACGGTGACTGGCTCGATGACCATCTCCAACTCCAGCAACAGATCGTCCAGCTTCGCACTCTGGACGGGATTGTGAAGTCGATCCAGAACGATTGCGGTTTCAAGGTAGGAGGCTGCTGAAATGCGCAGACAGTCCGCGGACTCCAACTTGTGCGCGAGGAGCAGCCAGTCCGGTTCGCGCTTGATGACGGCGACTATTGCCGACGAGTCAACGATCATTTGGGTAATCCTGTTTCTTCATCGTAGAGGTCGTTGATCAGTTCATTCCCGCTGCGGCCGTCCTTGAATAGTGGCGCGCACTGCTCAGAGAATCTCGTCAGGGCTTCCAGGCGGTTCTTGCGCTTGAGCGGGGTTTTCTGCCGCTCCAGCCGCTCCCTGAGAGCGATGGTGACGGCCAGAGTGACGGTCTCGCCGGTTCGCTGGGCTAACTCGCGGGCCAGACGGTGGGTTTCTTCATTCTTGATGTTCAGGCTCATCGGGTCCACCTTTCCACCAGTCGTTTCCACCATTCTACTATCACGAGCGTTTTTCGGACGGCACGCAGAGCCCATCTTTGGGGGCAAGGGGGAGCGCCAGCAAACCGCTGCGGTGAAATTACTTGACTGGAATCTCAACCGCCCCGGTGAGGCTGGAGACGCGTTCGACATTGTGGCTGCGGCACCAGGACTCGAGGCCGTGGGCGAGGCGCTCAGTGGCGCAGGGGTCGGCGTAATTCGCTGTTCCTACCTGGATCGCGGTGGCGCCGGCGAGAAGGAACTCGACCGCGTCTTCCGCAGTGACGATTCCGCCCATGCCGAGGATGGGAATGGTGACGGCGCGGGCGGTCTCATAGACCATGCGCAGGGCGATTGGCTTGATGGCCGGGCCGGAGAGGCCGCCGGTGACATTGGTGAGGCGCGGGCGGCGGGTTTCAACGTCGATGGACATGGCCATGAAGGTGTTCACCAGGCTGACGGCATCGGCGCCCGAGCCGGCGGCGACCTGGGCCATATGGGAGATCGAGGTCACGTTGGGAGAAAGCTTGACGATGAGGGGACGTGTGGAGACGGATTTGGCGCGGCCCACCAGGTACTCGAGCGAGCCAGGGTCGGCGCCAAACGCCATGCCACCAGCGTGGACGTTGGGGCAAGAGACATTCAGCTCATAGGCATCGATGCCCTGCGCCTGGTTGAGCCGCTCAATCACCCCGATGTAATCGCCCACCGTATAGCCGAAGACGTTGACGATGACCTTGCAGAGTGGATAGCGGGCCATTGGAGGGAGTTTCTGCTTCAGATATTCTTCGACGCCCATGTTTTGCAAGCCAATGGCGTTGAGCATTCCGGCTGCTGTTTGAACGATGCGGGGCGCGGCATGGCCGGCGATGGGTTCCAGAGAGATGCCTTTGGTGACAAAGCCGCCGATGCGCTCGAGAGAGACGATCTCTTCAAACTCGATGCCGTAGCCAAAGGTGCCGCTGGCCGCGATGACGGGGTTGGTGAACTCCAGCCCCGCCAATTTCACACTCATGTCGGGTTTCACGCGCGGCAATCTTCCTTTTCAGTGGCGGAAATCAGTGATCGGTGGAAGCCGCCGGTTTGATCGCCTCGTTTAAGATGCGCCCAACTGCCGCGGAGGGCTGATTGATGCCGGCAAGCGAGGCAAATGTGGCCGCCAAATCTACAGGGCCTACACGCTCATGATACTCGCCTGGCAGAAACGGCGCACCGTAGAAGGCCAAAGGAACATGGCGGTCGTAGGACCAGGGGCTGAAGTGATTTGTGCCCGCAAAGGCGCTGCGGCCTTCCATCTGGTAAGCCTCCAAAACCAGCATGACGTACCAGTTGCCGTGCTCGGAGTAGCTGTGGGAGAGCAGGCGTCCCCATTCAGAGGGCGGCAGTTCGCCATGAGCGAGTTGGAGGCGTGTATAGATGCCGGCCACCTGGGGCGCTGGAGGAAGCCGATGCTGGAGGGGAAGCGGAGCGTCGGGTTGCGGGGCGAGGCTGGCAATGGCGGCGGGAAGGAGCGCGGCCACTGTCTCTTCGGCGGCCTTCTCGTCGATGCCGGCCTTCTCAAAGGCGCGGCGGTCGAGAACGAGATAAGGCAAGTCCGGACCCGGCATCAGGTATTGCACCTGCTTGCCGGCGGAGTAGCGCTTGTTTAATGCAGCGTTCAGTTTTTCGTAAACCGTTTGCATATCGACGGCGGCGGAGTGGATGCCGAGCTTGGCGGCTTCGCCGGGAACCGGGGCAATGCCGTGATCGGCGGAAAGAGCCAGCCAGACGTTCTTGAGGCCGACAGACTGATCGAGCCAGGTGAAGAAGCCATCCAGATCGCGGTCCAGGCTGAGAATCATCTGCTCCTCGGAGTCGGAGTCGGGACCGAACTGGTGGCCCTGGATGTCATTGGGAGAGAGAGAGACGACAAGCAGATCGGTGACGCCGTTCTGGCCGAGTTTTTCGCCGGTGATGAGAGCGCGGGCGAAGTCCAGTTCATAGCGGTTGGCGGCGGGCGTACGGCCGACCAACTCGTAGAACTGGGTGGTTCCCTCGACCTGTGCCTCACGGGCCGCCTCGGCGATGCGGCCGCTGGCGTTGAAGGCGGTGGCCCACTCGGGCAGGTGCTCCATGTAGTAGGTCGAGGTGGTGAACTGGCCGCTGGACTGGTCGATCCAGAATGCGCCGTTGGCGGCTTGGCCCGAGGGCAGAATGGAGGCGCGGTCCTTGAGAGAGACGCCGTAGACGCGGGCGCGCCCCTGGGTGGCCAGACGCAATTCATCGCCCAGTGTGGTGGCGCGCAGATTGCGGGGCGAGGAGCCGATAAGAAATTTGGCCGCGGAGTCGGGAGCGCCGGGCTGATTGGCGGGAATGGAAGCGGCCGGCAGATCGACCAACTGGTAGCGCTCGTCCTCTACGGAGCTGACTTTATGGTCGTAGGAGCGGGAGGCGTCCCACCACTCATTGGATTCAATGCCGTGGCCGTCGGAGTAGGCGCCGGTGCCGAGGGTGGCGTGGCCGGGGGCGGTCTTGGTGTTGGCGTAGTCGTAATAGCAATCGGTAAACCATGCGCCCTGCTCGGTAAAGAGGCGGAAGCCGCGGCCCTTGAATTCAGCGCGGTCGCGATTCAGATAGTCGCCGCGGAACTGATCGATCACCACGAGGACGATCAGCTTGGGACGGCCCACATAGGCCTGCGCGGGTGACGCGACCGGGATGAGGACGGCAAAAAGCGCAACGGCGAGAGAAAGGAACAGGGAATTCAAGAAGCGTGCGGACGATTGCATAACTGGATGATAACAACGGGAGGCATGAAGTCGAATGCGCCCCACGCTCTCCATTATGAATGGTGCATGAAAAGCCGCGGGTGGGCAGCGAAGGGTTCGCACAACCCGGCGTGTTACTTCCAATCCGGTTCGGAGCAATTATCGGTTGTGTATCTCGATGAACAGGCCTTTCGCTTCGGCCAGAACGTGGCCTCTGGCGCTGAGGATTTTCGCTTCGGTCCAGTGCTTGCGGCCCTCGCTGCGAACCAGGCGGCCTTCGAGCCGAACAGGTTCGCCGGAGAGGACCGGGCGGAGGTACTCGATCTCCATGTGGCGGGTCACCGCCGTCACTCCCAGCACGCGGACCGACTTGCTCATGGCCTCATCAAGCAGCGTGGCAATAATGCCGCCGTGCACGTAGGTGGCCGGTCCCTCGAAACGCTCTGGAACCGTGGGGAAGCTAACTACGCTCCCGTCTTCGGCGCGCAGGAATTCAAGTCGCAGACCGTCGGCGTTATCCTGGCCGCAGCCGAAGCAGCGGTTCTGAGCGCTGTGGGCGATGGGTGTCAATTGTTCTGAGAATTCGGTCATCTTTTTCCTATAAGCAAAGTTTACTTGACCTTGCCGGCCTCTCCGCTCAGACTGATGAGGCGAATTGTCGACGCCGGAATCGGCCGGCGCCTGGCATTCCGAACCGCAGTTCCCCGGAGGAGATTGTGCCCCTACCCAAGGTCAATCGTCGCACCGCCATTCTACAGATGGGCGCCGTGGCCAGCGCCGCGTTGCTCACGGAACCCCTCGGCGCCGAAGGATGGCCGGCAGGCCAGGCCCCGGTTGCCGCCGCCGTCGCTCCGCCCGCCGGACCTTTCACGCTGCCGCCGCTGCCCTACGCCTACGAAGCGCTCGAACCGAGCTTCGACGCCGCCACCATGCATCTGCACCACGACAAGCACCACCAGGCCTATGTGAACAACCTGAACGCCGCCGTTGCGGCGCATCCAGAGCTGGCCGGCAAAACCGTCGAAGAGCTGGTCACGAACCTGGGCTCCTTGCCTGAAACATCCCGCACAGCGGTTCGCAACCAGGGTGGAGGGCACCTGAACCACTCCTTTTGGTGGCCGACGCTGGGCAAGGGCGGAGCGGCGCCAACCGGCGAACTGGCCAAGGCCATCGACAAGAAATTCGGCTCGCTCTCCACTTTTCAGGACAAACTGACCGCCGCAGCTATCGGCGTCTTTGGCAGCGGGTGGGCCTGGCTGGTGAAACTGCCCGACGGAACGCTGGCCATTGAGACCACCCTCAACCAGGACAGCCCTCTCGCCCAGGGCCACAAGCCGGTGCTGACCGTGGACGTTTGGGAACATGCCTACTACTTGAAGTACCAGAACCGGCGCGCTGACTACGTGAAGGCGTTCTTCCAGGTGGTCAACTGGGACTACGTGAGCGGGCAGTTCGCCCAGAAAGCCTAGGCGCGGGTGAGGGAACTGGTTCGTCGGAACAGTGGCTGGACGTTTGGATGGATAGGGTTGGCGCTCAGCCTGAGCTTGGGCGGCTGCCACAGGGCGCCGACTCTTACGCCGCAACAGGCGGAAGGGAAGCATCTCTATCAGGTTCGTTGCGCTCACTGCCACGAGGAGAACGACCTGGCTCTCAAGAAGGTCCCGCCGGCTCTCGACGGGCTTTTCCGCCGCAGCAACCTCCCCAGCGGTGCTCCTGCCACCGATGCCGAGGTGCGGCGGGTGGTTCTGGCTGGCAAGGGGATGATGCCTTCGTTTTCCGGCCGATTCAGCGAGGAACAGCTTTCCGCGCTGGTCGACTACCTTCATGCGGGAGGGCGCTGAGGTCTGGCGTCGACAGCCAAATCGCTGCCCAAACTGCGCTCACGATATACTTGGAAGTGCGATGGCAACCGAGAAAACCTTCTACCTTGAGACCTTCGGCTGCCAGATGAATGCCCATGACTCGGAAAAGGTCATTGGCACATTGGAGCAGCAGGGCTATCTGCAGGTCGAATCGGAAGAAGATGCCGGCCTGATCCTCTACAACACCTGTTCCATCCGCGACAAGGCGGAACAGAAGGTCTTTCACCGCCTGGACGAATACAAGCGGCAGCATCGCGAGGGAAAGCGCTTCGCTGTTCTTGGCTGCGTGGCCCAGCAGGAGGGCGAGAAGATCTTCGAGCGGGCGCCCTATGTCTCGCTGGTTTCGGGTTCGGCCTCGTACCGCAAGTTGCCGGAGATGCTCGCCCGGCTGGAAGCCGGCGAAACCCGCATTACCGGCCTCGACGACCGCCAGACCGACGAGACCTTCGAGACAGAGTTTACTGCTCGCAAGAATCCCTACCGCGGTTACATCACCATCATCGAGGGCTGCGACAAGTTCTGCGCCTACTGCGTGGTGCCCTATACACGAGGCAAGGAGCGGAGCTGCAAGTCGTCCTCCGTGCTGGCCGAGGTGCGCCGCATCGTGGACCAGGGTTATAGCGAAATTCAATTGCTCGGACAGAACGTCAACAGCTACCGCGATCCGGAAGGGAAGTTGAGCTTTGCGGAGTTGTTGGCCGCCGTTGGCCAGGTGAGCGGTGTGCGCCGGGTTCGCTTCACCACCAGCCATCCGCGCGACTTCACCCGCGACATTGTCGAAGCCATCGACGCTGTTCCGACCCTCTGCGACCACGTGCATCTGCCGGTTCAGTCCGGCTCTTCGCGCATCCTCAAGGCCATGGCGCGCGACTACACACGCGAGTGGTATCTGGAACGCATCGCCTGGATCAAGGCGGCGCGCCGGCCCATCTCGCTTTCGACCGACATCATCGTCGGCTTTCCCGGCGAAACCCCGGAGGACTTCATCCAGACCATGGACCTGCTGGCCGAAGTCGAGTACGATTGCGTTTTCGGATTCAAGTATTCGGCGCGCCCCAATACACCGGGTCTGACCATGATCGACTCCCTCCCGGAAGCGGAGAAGGCAACCCGGCTTCAAGTGCTGCTTGACCGTCAGCGGGAGATTCAGCGCGTCAATTACGCCAGGCATATCGGGCAGGTCATGGAAGTGATGGTCGAAGGCCAGCACCCGGCGCGCGGCCAGGTTTCCGGGCGCAGCAGCCAGAACACGCCGGTGAATTTTACTTGCGCACAGCCCATCGCTCCGGCGCCGGGCAGCTATCTGCAAGTGAAAATAACCGCTTCGCATCCGAATAGTTTGGTCGGCGAATCGGTCTAAGATAGGAACGGGCCAGGAGAGAACAGCATGGATGTGGAAGTACGAATTCGCGGACTGATGATGGACCCGGCCACCAATATGCCCATCGTGGTGCTGAAGGATGTCGCTTCGGAGACGGTGATGCCGATCTGGGTGGGTATCTTCGAGGCCAACGCCATCGCCATCGAGATCGAAAAGGTGGCCATTACTCGGCCGATGACCCACGACCTGACGCGAAATCTCATCCATCACTTGAACGCGCGACTGGAACGTGTTGTGATTTCGGAACTTAAGGACGACACGTTTTTCGCCGTTCTTTGGCTGCGGCAGGGAGACGAACCACTCGTAGTCGATGCCCGCCCCTCGGACGCCATCGCCCTGGCTCTGCGCGCCGACTGCCCTATCTATGTCGCGGAAGAAGTCATGCAGACCGCCAAGCTGAACACCACCGGCCCCCCCGAAGGCCCCACGGCCGAGCAGTTGCGCGGCTGGCTCGAAGGGCTGAACGACGAGGACCTTGGCCGTTACAAGATGTAGGGAATCGACCCAGGGCTATTCCGCCCGCACCTTCTCCAGTACCTTCAAATATGCCCGTGCCGCCGCGATAATCTTCTCCGGCGTTCCCTGGTCTATCGCGGCCAGGTTTACCAGGTCGCTGCCGACGCCCAGCGCCCGCGCGCCTGCGCGTAGAAAGCTCTCTGCGGTATCGAGGGTGACTCCTCCGGTGGGAATCAGCTTCAGGTGCGGGAAGGGCGCCAACAGGGATTTCAAATAACTTGCCCCGCCCATCGCCGAGCAGGGAAAAACCTTCACGTAATCCGCGCCCAGGCGCCATGCAGTAATGATCTCGGTTGGGGTGAGTCCGCCGGGAATGGATAATTTCCCGCTCGCCTTGGTTGCGGCGATCACTTCTGGATGCAGGCTAGGGCTGACCACGAACTCCGCGCCAGCTTCGATGGTTGCTTCGGCCTCTTCCGCGGTGGTGACGGTGCCGGAGCCGAGCAGGAGCTTCGCTCCGTATTCCTGCTTCAGTTCTTTCAGCACATCGAGAGCGCCGGGGACGGTCATGGTGACTTCGACGACCGTGACGCCGCCGGCCATCATGGCCCGCACCACGGCGTGAGCCTGAGCCGCATTGCGGGCGCGGAGTACGGGAATCAATCCGGCGTGTTCGATGATTTGGGCTGTCGTTTCAGTCATTTTGCTCCTTTATCGTGCGATGCGCGCGGAGCCGCCCAGCATGGTGCGCTCGACTTCGGCGAGGGTGACCATGCTGGAGTCGCCGGGGGTGGTCATGGCCAGCGCGCCGTGGGCTACGCCGCAGCGCAGTGCCCACTCGATCGGCTTGCCCGCCAGCAGGCCGTAGATCAACCCGGAGGCAAAGCTGTCGCCGCCGCCGACGCGGTCGTAAATCTCGATTTCGCGCGGGGAGACGAGCACAATCCTATCCTGGTAAAGAGCGATGGCGCCCCAGGTGTTGAGGCTGGCGGAGGGCGCCGTGCGCAGCGTGCTGGCGATCAGCTTGAGATTGGGAAAGGCCAGCGCCACTTCGCGCAGCATCTCTTCGTAGCCGGCAATGGAAATGTGGGAGGCGCCTTCGCCGACCCCGTGGATCTTGACACCCAGCCGCGCGGAAAAGTCCTCTTCGCTGCCCAACAGCACGTCCACTTTGCGCACCAGTTCGCGGCTCACTTCTTTTGCTTTCGCATTGCCGCCGATCGACCTCCACAACGATTCGCGGTAGTTCATGTCGTAGGAAACCGGAGTGCCGTGGCGGTGTGCGGCGTCCATCGCTTCGCCAGCCACTTGTGCGGTTGTGGCCGATAGCGCGGCGAAGATGCCGCCGGTATGGAAGCACTTCGTGCCGTTTTCTGGCCCGAAGATCGACTCCCAGTCAAAATCGCCGGGCTTGAGCTGGCTGACGGCGGTGTGCCCGCGGTCGGAGCAGCCCTGCGCGGGACGAGGCCCAAAGCCGCGCTCGGTGAAATTGAGGCCGTTGCGCGCCTCGCGGCCAACGCCGTCGTAGGGAACCCACTTGAGCAGCGAAGTATCGACGCCGCCTTGCAGGATCAGGTCTTCGACCAGCCGCCCGACGGGGTTGTCGGCCAGAGACGTGGCAATGGCGGTGCGCAGGCCGAACGAGCGGCGCAGGCCGCGGGCCACGTTGTATTCGCCTCCGCCCTCCCACACCTGAAAGTTGCGCGTGGTGTGGATGCGGCGGTCGCCCGGATCAAGCCGGAGCATGACTTCGCCGAGCGACAGCGCGTCCCAGCGACGGGAAGAATCGGGAATGACGAGAGGGTTCATGGCTTGGTTCCAACCGTTCCTCTGAACTTTAACGCATTGGGCCGCGACTCGGGAGCAAGGTGCGGGACAGAGGTAAATCGGCTTGGGCGATAATGTTGGGGGCGAGCGCTCGCCGCGGAGACCGTTGCGAAGCGCATCCGGCAAGCGGCAGCAGACCGGGCGTTCCGAAAGATGAGGAGAGCGATGAGTCAGAGCCTTTTCGATTTAAGCGGTAGGGTTGCCGTAGTAACGGGCGGAACAACGGGGCTGGGTCACGCCATTGCTCTGGGCCTGGCGGGCGCTGGGGCCGACGTGGTGCCCAGTTCGCGCCGTCTGGAGCAGGTAGAGAAGACAGCCGCGGAAATCGAGGGCTTGGGCCGGCGCTCCTTGCGTGTGAGCAGCGACGTGCTCAACCGCGCATCCGTTCAGGCGCTGCACGATGCAGTTATCGCCGAGTTCGGCAAGGTGGACATTCTGGTGAATGCGGCTGGCGTGACGCACAAATCGGCGACGCTGGAAGAGGACGAGGAGAATTGGTCGCGGGTCATCGAGACCAACCTGACTGGGACGCTGCGCGCCTGCCAGATCTTCGGGGCGACGATGGTCAGGGCGGGCTACGGACGCATCGTGAACATCGCCTCCCTGACCTCGTTTGTGGGTTTCTACCAGGTAGCGGCTTACGCGGCCAGCAAAGCGGCGGTGGCTTCGCTGACCCAAACCCTGGCGGTCGAGTTGGCCCGGACCGGCGTGAATGTGAACGCCCTTGCGCCGGGAGTCTTTCCCACGCCCTTGAATGCATCGCTGATCCAGGGCACGCCGCGCGGCGAAGAGATCCTGATGCGCACACCGATGGGTCGCTTTGGCGAGGCGCGCGAGCTGGCCGGAGCGGCCATCTTTCTGGCTTCGGAGGCGGCATCGTTCGTCACCGGTGAGGTCCTGGCGGTGGATGGAGGTTATTTGGCCAGCGGAGTGAACCGGTAGGCTGCAACCGTGGCCTTTGGACCGCAACGGAACGCCAGGCGCTTACCGCAGGCGGCGGCGGATCAGGTCGAGAGCCTGCTGGGTGGCCCACTGGCGAACGCGGTCGCGGTCTCCGCGGAAGTTCTTTTCGACCACTTCGGTTTTCTGTGCGTCGGAGAGGGCGATGTAAACCAGGCCAACCGGCTTGGTTTCCGTTCCACCGGTTGGGCCGGCAATGCCGGTAACGCCGAGGCCGAGGGTGGAACCGGTGCGCTGGCGGATGCCCTTGGCCAGGGCTTCGGCCACTTGCGGAGAGACGGCGCCATGGCTGGAGAGGGTGTCGGGCGGGACGTTGGCGAAGGCGATCTTCAAAGCATTGGAGTAGACGATGGCTCCGCCCAGAAACGACCGTGAACTGCCGGGGACCTTGGTGATGCGCTCAGCGATCATGCCGCCGGTGCAGCTTTCGGCGACGGCGAGGGTAGCCTGGCGCAGGCCGAGATAATAGAGAACGATCTGCTCGAGGGATTCGCCTTCAGAGGAGTAGAGCCAGTCTTCGAGAGCCTCTTCAATGTGGCTGGCCAGCTCGTCGACGCGCTGGCGGGCAGCTTCGGGGGTGGACTTGGCGCAGAGCAGGGAGAGCTGAATGTCGCCGGTGTGGGCCAGGATGGTGGTTTCGACGTCGGTGTAGGGCTTGTAGATGGGCGCGAGGAGTTTGTCGGCCTGGGACTCGGGAATCATCGCGGCCTTGAGGGTGCGGGTGGCGATGTGACGGACCGGCAGGACGGCGCGCAGGCGGGGCACGCACTCGGACTCAAAGAGCGGGCAGCACTCGCTGGGAGGGCCGGGGACGAGCATGAGCAGCTTGCGATAGCCGGAGTGGGTGGTGTCGATCCACTGGCCGGGAGCGCTTCCGTTGGCGTTGGGAAGAATCACCGCGCCTTCGAGTACATCGGCCTGCTTGAGGTTGTTTTCCGGCATGGGAATGCGCCAGGCGGCGGCGCGGACGTGGAGATTGGCGAGCTGATCGGCATCGCGATGCAGAGAGAGCGAGAGGGCTTCGGCGACGGCTTCGCGGGTGAGGTCGTCTTCGGTGGGGCCGAGGCCACCCATGAGGACGACAATGTCGGTGCGGGCAAGTGCGGTGCGGATGGCGCCGACCAGATCCTTGTGACGGTCGCCGACGATGGTCTTGAAGGCGACGGTGACGCCGAGGTCGTTGAATTTCTCGGTTAGATAAAGGGAGTTGGTGTCCTGGCGGAAGGGGGTCAGCATCTCGGAGCCGACGGCGATGATTTCGGATTTCATTTTTCTGCTCGTTGCTCCTGGCTTTCAGCTTCCCGATCGCGTGAATGGGGACCCTCAGTTTTGCTTTCCCAGGTGCCCAAAAGCGAGGCACCTGGGGCACCCGTGACTGGTGCAAGAACAGGCGGTCAGAGACCTGGCATGAACGATGTGGGGAAAAACTGGAAGCTAAAAAAGATTCAGCCCCTCGGCTCCCAAGTCCACATCATAAACCGCTTCGTTGGAGGCCAGGATAGCAGTGCCCAGCGGGGAGAAGGCCAAGCCGACCAGATTGGTGCCGGCGAGCACGAGGCTGGCGTCTCCGCGCGAGGTGACACGCACGATGCCGCGCTGGCCATGGAGGCAGGCGGCGAGGTAGATGTCGCCGTTGGTGGCAAGCGCCAGGCCCTGGGGACGGCCCAGGCCGCGATACCAGGCGCGGGCTTCGCCATGGTTGTCGATGGCCCAGATGGCGTCGTTGGAACTGAGCGTAGGCCCGGTGACGAAGAGAACTCCCTCGGCGTTGACTGCGAGGTGATAGGCGGAGATGCTGGGCTCAAGGGTGGCGTAGACGAAGATGCTGCGTTGGGGATCGATTTTGAAGATGGTTCCGCTGCGGTCGCCGACGAAGAGGTTGCCCTCGGCGTCGAAGGCCGCGCCTGTGGCCACGCCCATGCCCTCGGCATAGATGGAGGATTCACCGGAGGCGTCGATCCGATAGACGTTGCCTTCGGCGCGCGAGGTAACGAAGAGATCGCCGTCGGGGTTGAAAGCCAGGCCGGTGGCGTTGAGGATGCCGGTGACAAAGGGCGTTCCGCGGCCGTCGGGGCTGACCCGCACCACGGAAACGGGGGTCTCTTTGCCGCGCGGGCCGGAGATGGTGGCGTAGATCATGCCCGAGCGGCTGACGGCGGGGTTGGTGACCGGGTGCAGGCCCTCGGAGAGCTGGTGGGCGATGCGCAGGGGCGCGGCATTGCTGGAGCCGGCGGCGTTGCGTACTTCGATCATGCAGGTGGAGGCGTCTTCCGGCACGCGGAGCGCGAGGCGGGAGGGGCGGCTCATCAGCACCTGAGCCGGTTCGCCATCGACCAGGACGGCAGGCGCGCCGGAGGAAACGGGGCCGAGATTGGCGCCAATCAGCTCGATTTCGCCCAGCGGCAGTGCAGCCGCAGGCACAACATCGTCGATGCGTGGCGCGAACAAGGTTTCAGCGGATTGAGTGGTGGTACTAGGCATATTCCGACCTAAACCCAAAGATGTAACAAGGATGCTACACCCAAAGCGTAGAGTCCCGCTGCCACATCGTCGAAGACAATACCCCAACCTTCGGGAAGCGCTTCGAGTTGGCGAGCGGGAAAGGGCTTGGTGATGTCGAAGAGCCGAAAGAGGATGAGGGCGATGAGGGCATGCTGCCATGTCGGGCGGCTGCCAAGCAGGGCGATCCACTGGCCGGCTACTTCGTCGACGACTACGAAGCCGGGGTCGTGGCGGCCGCTTTCGCGTGCGGCGATGGTGGCCGCCGGGACGCCAAGGGCGATGGAAACGACAATACCACAAAGCAAAACAAGAAAAAGAGTTTGAGGCGCGGGATGCATGCCCCAGGCAAAGGCGGCCCATAGAAGCAAGGCGGCGACGGAACCCCAGGTGCCGGGGCCAGGCTTACCCAACCCTGCGCCGAAGAAAGTGGCAACGGTCCAGGCCCAAAAGGTCTTATGCTCGGCAGGAGTGGAGGTGGGGAAACTAGTCTTCATCGTTGTCTCCGCTCATGCCGGGGAGGTTTTCCAGGACCTCAGGGTCGAGGATGGGGGAACTGATCTTGTAAACGCCCATGGCCCATTTGCCGAGGTCAATCTTGCGGCAGCGGTCCGAGCAGAATGGGTAGTCCTCGTCTTTGAGGCGGACTAACATGCCGCAGGTGGGGCAGCGGAGGAGTTTTGCGGATTTTTTCTTGGCGGCCATTGGTACGATTGCTGCTCGTAGGCAGCGCTCCTTCTCTATGGTACAAGGTGAGCCGCTTCCGCGGGGACGGCATGGCTATTGGCGAAGGAAGATTCCCATCCAGAATTGCTTGGCTGCGGGAAGGGCTTTGCGGGTTTCGTGGACGAGCTGAAAGGAATGCACTTCAAGCGCTTCGCGGAGAGCCACGGGATCGATCAACGAGAAATGAGAAGCCAGCTTCTGTATGGAGGCAATGCCGCTGCTGCCTACATCCTGGCCGGCGTTGCCGGGAAGTTGCAGAACGACGGAGAGAGAGCCACCGGCGGCGACCAACGAGATCGCATTCTCCAGAGCGCGGTCCACTCCGGCGTGCTCAAAGATCAAGGCAGCGTGGACCAGTTGCACGGGCTCGAAGTGGATTGTTTGTTCAGCCAGATCGATGCAATGCAACTCCAGTCCGGAGAGAGTGGCATAACGTTGGCGCACAGCGTCCAAATAGTGTGGGTTCAGATCCAAACCCACTACGCGGCTAACGGCTTTCGCATCGATCCGTTCGAGGCCGTTTCCGCCTGCGACTCCGAGAACAGCAATCGATGCCGGATGGCGTAACGCGATGGCCTCTGCGAAGAGGTCCGAGAGAGCCTCCAATTGCAGGACTTCCGGCGCACTCATGTGTCCCTCGTAGTCGGCGAGGGGTATATCACTCCAGGGGTTGGACATGCCTTTGATCTTAGCGCGGCTTCGGCCTAGAGCGCCTCAGAGACGATGCGGGCCACCAGGTCGTAGTCGTGGGCCTCGGTGATCTCAGCGCGATAGAAGCGGCCGGGCTCCAGTGCCCCCAACGCGCCGAAGTCATTGATGTAGACTTTGCCGTCGATCTCCGGGGCGTGGAACTGGGTGCGGCCTTCCCACAGAAGCGGCGTCTCTTCGCTTTCGCCTTCGGCGAGTAGAACCAGTTCGCGGCCCACCCATTGCTGCTTGGCCCGCTTGGAGATGGACTGCTGAAGCTTCATCAGGCGGCGCTTGCGGGATTCGATGGTGCGCTTGGGGACCTTGGCATCGAGCGAGAACGCGCCCGATCCCTCTTCGTCGGAGTAGTTGAATACGCCCAGCCAGTCAAATTTCGCTTCCTTGATGAACCCTTCTAAAAGTTCAAAGTCCTGGGGCGATTCACCGGGGAAGCCGACGATGAACGAGGTGCGCAGAGCGATGCCGGGGACGGTGGCACGGACTTTTTCGAGGGTCTTCAAGAAAATTTCAGCGCCCGCGCCGCGCTTCATGCGCTTCAGAAGATCGGGTGAAGCGTGCTGCAGGGGAACGTCCAGATACTTGCAGATGTTGTCGTGCTTGGCGATGGTTTCGAGCAGCCGCTGCGTGACGCGGTTGGGATAGGCGTAGAGGAAGCGCAGCCAGCGCAGCCCGTCGATGCGGGCCAGAGCGTCGAGCAGGTCGGCGAGACCGTCTTTCAGACCCAGGTCTTCGCCGTAGCAGGTGGTGTCCTGGCCGATGAGGGTGATTTCCTGAACGCCGCGCGCCACGAGCTGCTGCGCTTCGGCCACCACCGACTCGAAGCGGCGGGAACGGAATTTGCCGCGCAGGTTGGGAATGACGCAGAAGCTGCACGGGTGGTCGCAACCCTCGGCAATCTTGATGTAGGCCGAGGACTTTGGAGTCGTCAGGAAGCGGGGAGTGGATTCGTCGTAGAGATAGGTGGGCAGAAGATGGGTCGCTCCCTCCCAGTCGTCACGGCGGAAACGGCCCTGCTGCTCGCGGAGTTGGCCTTCGGGACGGGATGCATGAGGCTCGGACTTGTGTGAGCCGGAGAGCGATTCCTGGCCGGGACGGGCATCGGCCGCGGCTCCGGTGAGGATTGTGAAGGGCGAGGGCGCGGCAACGGGGGCTTCGAGGCCAGCGGCTTCGAGAATCGCTTCCAACTCGCCGGTGCCGACCACCGCGTCCACTTCGGGAATGCTTTTGCGGATCTCGTCGCGATAGCGCTCGACCAGGCAGCCGGCGACGATGAGCTTTTTGGCCGAGCCGGAGACTTTGTGCTGGGCCATCTCCAGAATCGTGTCGATCGACTCCTGCTTGGCGGTGTCGATAAAGCTGCAGGTGTTGACGATGAGGATTTCGGCCTCTTCGGGGTGAGAGGTCAGGCGCGCGCCGGCGCGGTCCAGCAGGCCCATCATCACCTCGGAATCGACGAGGTTCTTGGGGCAGCCCAGAGAAATAAAGCCCACGGTCGGAGCCGGGGAAGGGGGAAGTTTGCTCACTTTTCTATTGTACCGGGGATGCGATTCGCGGCAGGGAAGGGGGCGGCTTCCGAGTCATCCACTATGCGGAAGAACCGGGACCGCTTCTAGTGTTAAAATCGACCATGCCGGGTCCTACGCGACGTAATCCCGCAAATCCCGCCAGGTCCGGAAGGAAGCAACGGTAGTGGGCTAGTGCGTGTGCAGTGGGTCACCCGGCGCTTTTATGCGCCGCGTGTGCATCGACTAAAAGCCCGAAAACGAATTCTGACCGACCAGCGCCGTGGCGATCTTCGCCGAGGCGCTTTTTTCATGGCGTCGCGCGGCTGCAGAGGCGATTTTGAGCCCGGCTGCGTTACAGCCCAACGGCCGAACCTTTAAGATAAGGAACGGCAGGCGAGGATTCCCCTTCGAAGTCCGCGCCGCAAGGAGAAAGCATTGACCCTGACCGTTCGCCCCATTGTGGGCTGCCGCGCCAAGATTACGGCGCTTGGAACCTATGTTCCCCCGCAGATTCTGACCAATAAAGACCTCGAAAAAATGGTAGACACCAACGACGAGTGGATTGTGTCCCGGACGGGCATTCGCGAGCGGCACGTGCTGGCCAAGGGGCTGGGCGTGAGCGACATGTGTGTGGAGGCGGCCAAAAAATGCCTCGCGATCAGGGGCATTGAGGCCAGCGAGATCGAGTTGATCATTGTGGGCACGGTGACGCCGGACATGATGTTCCCCTCGACTGCCTGCCTGGTGCAGGACAAGATCGGGGCCAAGGGTGCGTGGGGATTTGACGTTTCAGGCGGCTGCTCCGGGTTTGTGTATGCGCTGCAGGCGGGTGTGAAGATGGTGGAGAGCGGAGCGCACAAGAAGGTTCTGGTGTGCGGTGGCGACGCCAATACCCGTATGACCGACTACACCGACCGGACCACCTGCGTTCTGTTTGGCGACGGCTGCGGAGCGGTGCTGATCGAGCCCTGCGAAAAGGGCGAGATCGGCTTCATCGACTACGTGCACGAGGTCGACGGCTCAGGCGGCGTTTCGCTGAACCTGAAGGGCGGCGGAAGCCTGAACCCTTCCACCCACGAGACCGTGGACAAGAAGATGCACTACATCTTCCAGGACGGGCCGGCGGTCTATAAATTTGCCGTGCGCAAGATGGCCGAAGCCACCACGAAACTGCTGGAGCGCAATGGCGTGACCGGCGCCGACCTGGGCTGCTTCATTCCTCACCAGGCCAACAAGCGGATCATTACCTCGACCGCGGAACGGCTGGGCATGGATCCGGAGCGAGTGATTATCAACATCGAGAAGTACGGCAACACTTCCGCCGGGACGATTCCGCTGGCCATGGAGACGGCCGTGGAAGAAGGCAAGCTGAAAAAGGGAGACCTGGTGCTGCTGGCCGCCGTGGGCGCGGGATTCACAGTGGGTGCGGCGCTGCTACGGTGGGAAATCTAGAGAAGCAGCAAGTCAGCGATTCAGCGGGCCGGTCCCTTCGGGATCGGCCTTTCTTTGTCTGCGCGGAAGATGGTGTTGTGGGTTTGGTCCTGGTGATCCGCTGGTTAGCCGATGGAGAAGCTGTATTCCGGCAGTACGCCACATTCCGTAGCCATGCGGAAGAAACCGCGCATGCCTTCCACGCATTCCTCGTCCAAGGTGTAGTGAATGTTGGCGGAGAGATAAGTGCGGATGGTGTGCTCGGAGATGGGAAGCTTGTGGGACCACTCGGCCGCAAGCGCCTCAATGTTCTGCAGTCCGTGGTCGCGGGAGCGAACGAAGTCATCAGCGATACGTTCGTCCAAAAGCACGCTGCCGGCAACGCCCCAGATGGCGGAGACGAAGGGAAGGCCGGTTTGGATGCGCCATTCCTCGGCCAGGTCGTGGTAGATCAACTCTTCGCCGGTGCGCTCGAAGCGGTTGGCGCGCTCTTCCAGGGCCATCAGGGCCGGGTCGCCAATGAGAATGGCGGCGTCTGCGCGGTCGAGCATGGCATCAAGATCGGCAGCCATGGGCAGGAACGGAACCTGCGGGTTGCCCCACTTGTGGAAGAGGATGCGGGAGTAAGCGATGGTTGTGCGGCTGGCGGTGTCTGCGGCTACCGAGCGCAGAGTGGCTATCGGATGATGAGCGCGACGCACCAGCAGCAGCGAGCGCACTCGGCTCTTGGAAGCGATGGTGCAGCCGGGCAGGATGCGCAGGCCGGGCGTGGTTGCCAGCGCTGCAATCGGGATCAGCCCGATGTCGGCTGTGCCCTTGGCCAACCGGTCGGCGCACTCGGCGGGCAGCATCCAGTCGATCTGGTAGCGGTCAGCGAGGGTAGAGTTGAGCGGCGGATGGTCGAAGTCCCACATCAGCGGGGCAGGGTTGAGAAAGCTGATGGCGGCGATGCGCAGGCGGGGATGGGAAGTCGAACTCACGTTCTCTTAGAGTACTGGTGGGGTGCGAAGGATTCCGCAGACGTATCTGCGACGCCAACAGCGGCGTATTGACTTCTGCAACGGACGGCGGTAACTTGGGCGCAATTACCGCAGAGTCTGGGTTTGGTCTTCTGTGAGGAAAGCCCTGCGGTGCGATCTTCGGAGATAGGCGTGAAGGGATGAGCTCGTTACCTCGGAATGTGGAGACTCCTGCGGTTCCTCTCTTGGATGAGGAGCGGTTGGCATGGCTAGCGTTGTCATTGGCGCCTGGGCTGGGGCCGAAGCGGATTTTGGACGCGGTGAAAGAGTTGGAGGCGGCCAGCCAGGTTTTTGCGCTACGGTTGACCGAGCTTGAGGGGTTGAAGCTACCGGCGCAGGCGGCGCAGTTTATCTTCGACGGCAAAGCGCGGCAGGCGGCCGAGCAGGAGTGGGCGCGTGTGGCGGCGCAAGGGGCGGAGATTTTGACATACGGCTGCAAAGACTATCCGGAGCGGCTGAAGGAGATCTACGATCCGCCTCCAGTGCTTTGGGTGCGGGGGCCGGTGGAGCTGCTCGCACGACCAGCCATTGCCATTGTGGGCACGCGGCACCCGTCTCCCTACGGTTCGGGGATGGGGGAGATGCTGGCGCGGGATCTGGCGGTACGGCGACTGCTGGTGGTCAGCGGGATGGCCAGGGGCATCGACACCTGCGCCCACAAGGGAGCGCTGGCGGCGCGTATGCCTACCGTGGCCGTTTGGGGCACCGGCATCGACGTGGTCTATCCAAAAGAAAACAAGAAGCTTGCTGAGGACATCCTGGCGACGGGCGGGGCTATTGTGAGCGAGACGCCGATGGGAACCTTCCCGGCGCCGCAGAATTTTCCCCGGCGTAACCGGATTTTGAGCGGCTTGAGCGTTGCGGTGTTGGTGGTGGAGGCGGCGGAAAACTCGGGGACGCGGGTGACGGCCCGCTGCGCAGCGGAGCAGAACCGCGATCTTTTTGCGGTGCCCGGCAATGTCACCAACAAGGGGTCGTGGACGCCTAACACATTGATTAAACAGGGGGCCAAACTGGTGGCGACCTGGGAGGACGTATGGGAAGAATTGCCCTCGCAGGTGCGACTGGAGTTGGAGGCCGAGGCGCCCGCTGCATCCAAATCCGATACCACCGCATCTCTATTGCCTGATCCGGTGCTGCGACCGGAGGAGGCGATGGTGCTGGAGGTTTTACACGCCGACCAGAGTTTGCAGATCGACGAGATTCTCGAACTTCTGGAGACGCAACTGACCTCCTCCGAGGTATTTACGGCACTCTTCGAACTTGAAATAACCGGGCGGGTGCGGTCTTTGCCAGGGAAAAACTACGTGCGGACGATGTAGCGGCCGGTTCTTTCCCCCGTCCAATCGGGCGTGGGTCTCGGATGGAAGTCCTTTTTGCGGGAACAGCGGAGGCTTCGCGGGCATTTTCTGTCCGGGAAGGAGTATTGCTGTCGAAAAGTGGGATGTTCTGCGAAGAAAAAATTGCCGAAAGTGGAAACGAAGCGGTGTTCCGTGGTAGCGTCCAATCTTTGCGGTCACTTTTTCCGGGAATGGAAAAGCGACGAAATGCGCGGGCAGAATTTGGCCTGCATCCAAAGAAAACGAAATGTGCCGCATCCGAGTCCAACCGCTCGGACAGCGTAGAGTGAAATTGGTAATAAGGATGGCAATGAACAGATCACTGGTAATCGTCGAGTCGCCCGCCAAGGCGAAGACGATCGAAAAGTATCTTGGCAAGGGGTTCGAAGTCCTGGCGTCGGTCGGGCACATCATGGACCTGCCCAAGAAGGAAATCGGCGTGGAACTGGAGAATCGGACCTTCGAGCCGACGCTGGTGGTCACTCCGGATAAAGAAAAAGTCGTGGCCCAGTTGAAACGGGCAGCGGCCAAGGCCGACGAAATCTTCCTGGCGCCCGATCCTGACCGCGAAGGGGAAGCGATCGCCTACCACCTCGCGCTGCAACTGGGGACCAGCGCCAAGGAACGGAAGAAGATCCGGCGCGTGACCTTCAACGAGATCACCAAGAAGGCCGTGCAGGAAGCCTTCAAGCATGCGCGGGACGTGGATCAGAACCTGGTGAATGCGCAGCAGACCCGGCGTGTACTGGACCGGCTGGTGGGTTATCAGATTTCGCCGCTGCTGTGGGACAAGGTGCGGCGCGGACTCTCGGCCGGCCGCGTGCAGACGGTGGCGGTGCGGCTGATTGTGGAGCGGGAGCGCGAGATTGGCACGTTCGGTCCGGTCGAGTACTGGACGCTGCATGCACTTCTGCATCCGGAGATGCAGGCTGCCAAGACGATCAAGGCGCGTTTTGTGGGGATCGACGGTGAGCCGGCGCGGGTTGCGAATGGCAAGGACAAGGACGGTAAGGAGCAGTTCATCGGCAACGCGCTGGCCGGCGAGAAGGCGATGAAGGAGGTGCTGGCAGCTCTTGAGAAGGCGAAATGGTCGCTGGCCTCGGTGCAGGCGCGGGAACAGCAGCGCCGGCCACTGCCGCCATTCATCACCAGCCAGTTGCAGCGGGATGCCTCGAGCAAGCTGGGCTTCAACGTGCGCCGCACCATGGGCGTGGCGCAGCGGCTCTATGAAGGCGTGGACCTGGGGCCGGAGGGCACCACGGGCCTGATTACCTACATGCGTACCGATTCGCCGCGTGTTTCGCCGGAGGCCGTGCAAGGTGCGCGGGAGTGGGTCACCACGCAGTTGGGCGCGCAGTATCTGCCCACGACGCCGAACGTGTACAAGGGCAAGAAGGCCGCGCAGGACGCCCATGAAGCCATCCGCCCGACCGATCCATCGCGGACACCGGAGTCGATTGAGCGCTATCTGACTGAGGAGCAGCTGAAGCTCTACCGGTTGATCTGGCAACGCTTTGTCGCCTCGCAGATGTCGCCGGCGGTTTTCGATGTGACCACGGCGAAGATCGCGGCGGTTGCGGCGAAGACGGGAAAGACGTACGACTTCCGTGCCTCGGGTTCGGTGCTGCGCTTCGACGGCTTCCTGAAGGTCTACGAAGTAGCTGAAGAAAAGAAGGACGAAGAAGACGAGTCATCCAACAAGCTGCCCAGCCTGGACGGCGTGAAGAAGCTGGAACTGGAAAAGCTGGAGGATGAGCAACACTTTACTGAGCCGCCTCCGCGTTACAACGAAGCATCGCTGGTGAAGGAGCTGGAGGAACGGGGCATTGGACGGCCCTCGACTTACGCGTCGATCATCTCGACCATCCAGGACCGCGAGTACGTGGTGAAACATGGAGGGTCGCGCGGGCGCTTCTATCCCACTGAGATTGGCGTGGTGGTCTGCGACCTGCTGGTGAAGAACTTCCCATACATCTTCGACACCAAGTACACGGCGCGCCTCGAAGAGGAACTGGACGACATCGAGGAGGGCAAGGAGAGCTGGACCGACCTGCTGAATGGCTTCTACGGGCACTTTGAGGCAGAGCTCAAGGACGCCGGCACGAAGATGGAAGACATCAAGCGGATGGAGCAGGCGACGGACGAGAAGTGCGATCTGTGCGGGTCGCCGCTGCTTTTGAAGTGGGGCAAATTCGGCAGCTTCTTTGCCTGTTCGGCCTACAACAAGAAAGACAAGTCGAGCTGCACGTTCACCAAGGAAAACACCGCCGCCAAGCCGGACATGAATACGCCGGAGGCCCAGGAGGCGGGCGATACCGAGGAGTACTGCGAGAATTGCGGACGGGTGATGGTGCTCAGGCGCGGTCCGTTTGGGATGTTCATGTCGTGTCCGGGGTACAACGAGGATCCGCCCTGCAAGACCTTCCGCAAGCTGAGTCAGAAACAGCAGCAGAAGCAGTCCACGCCGCAGCCGACCGGCGAAGACTGCCCGCAATGCGGCAAGCCGCTGGTGCTGCGCCAGGGAGCCTACGGAGAGTTTGTCTCCTGCTCCGGCTACCCAAAGTGCAAGTACGTGAAGCAGAACCTGATTGAAGGGCTGAAGTGCCCTAAGTGCGGGCAGGGCGACCTGGCCGAGCGCAAGGCGAGACGGGGGAATATCTTCTGGGGATGCACCAACTATCCCAAGTGCGATTTCACATCGAACTACAAACCGGTCGCCAAGGCGTGCCCGGAGTGCAAGAGTCCCTATCTTGTTGAGAAGACGTTGAAGGATGGCATCTACCTCGAGTGCCCGAACAAGAAGAAGGCAGTGGAGGAAGGAGCCGCACCGAAGAAGCGTGCGAAAAAAGCAACTGCTGCGGAGGATACGACTCCTGCGGTGATTTGCAGCTACTCCAAGCGGATTGGGGACGCGCCGCCACCGCCCACGGCGGAGACGCATGGGCCGGTGGCGGAGGGCGACAAGAAGGAGCTGCAACCAGCGTAAGCGGCAGCGAAAATCTGACGATGTGTACCTGCGCCGCAGGTACCGCGAAGCGAGCATCGCCGGCTGCGTTTTGAATCGCTCTTTGTCTATATGTGTCTATAGAACAATCGCTTTCGCCCCGCCGGTGTGGGGGCTGCTCAAAATAACACGAAAGTACCCTAAAATTTCTTTCCTCTTCTGTCGATAGAGCGGCAACGTTCCAATTTGAAAGGGGACTATTATGTCTATCTCCTCAGTTTCATCGACATCGCTTCTGGATAGCACGCTTGCAGCAGCACTGACCTCTACGGCGAGTACGACCAAGACCACGTCAACGAGCGCCACCACGCTGAGTTCCACCTCGACTGCCAGCAGTTCCAGCAGTTCGTTGGACAAGCTGACGCAGGACATGGTCTCGCTGCTCAAAGACTTGGCTTCTGGTGATGTCACCGGAGCAAAGGCCGATCTTGCCAAAATCAAGACCGATCTGGCTGCAGAGGAAAACAAGACTAGCACGGATAATCTTTCCAAAGATATGGTTTCGCTGCTCAAGGATCTGACTTCAGGAAATAGCTCGGCTGCAAAGACAGACGTGGCCAAACTGAAGACGGATTTGCAGACTGAGGATGACTCGTCGTCCACCAGTTCAACCAGTTCCACCAGCTCATCCAGCGCGCTCGATACTCTGGTTACCAAGTTGTCGGACGCACTCAGTTCCGGGAGCACGCAGAGCGCTTTGCAGGATCTGGCCACCTACCTGGTCCAGAACGGACAGGGTACAGGAAGTCTGGTCGACACGACTGCTTAACACGCTCCCTCCCCCAGAGGCGACTCGGTCATCGGGCAGAAAGTTCCTAAAGGTTTTCGAAGATTCATCACTTTCTGCTCAATGACGGTTGCTGTGGGGAAAAGCCGGGACACAGCGCGATCCGGCTGAATCCGGTAGTATGAGGCAGCGGAGAAACCCTAAATGGAACGTATGCTCGCAACCCCTGCCGATGCCGAAATCATTCTTAGACTCTATGAATTGCGCACTGAAGCCGTGATGCGCGAGGCGCGCGCGTGGATCACGGGCGAGTTCTGGCCAACCACTGCCGAGGAATTCTTCGCCGTGGCCTCAAATCCCGGCGATCCGCATAATGCGTGGCTGCGCCAGGTGCTGAGCTACTGGGAGATGGCGGCGGCCATGGTGCTGCATGGTGCCGTCTCCGCAGAGCTCTTTGTCGATTGCAATGGGGAGGGCTTTTTCCTGTTAGCCAAGTTCGCGCCCATCCTGGAAGGCATCCGGGAGAAGAGCCCAGGATTCCTGATCAAGACCTCCGAGCTGATTAATCGGTTTTCGGCAGCGTCCCAGCGCTACGAGGGGACGCTCAAGAGTGTCGAAGCCCGACGCAACTGCCCTGCAGCCCGGTAGGAAGCGCACGGACAGTATTTTTATCCGACCGAAGCCTGAATCGGAAAACTCTTGTCGAAATCCCCATGGCTGGAGCATGATGGAGGCTGAACGAGATTCCCCCATTCCCCAGGAGGTTTTCGTGAAGCGTACCCTAACATTGCTCGTAGCTGTCTTTGGGCTGACCGCAGCGGCGGCTGGCGCTGCGGATGCAACCAAAATCAATGGATGGATCTCCGACTCGATGTGCGGCGCCAAGCACGCAGGCGAAGGCGCGGCTTGCGTCAAGAAATGCATCGATGGCGGCATGACTCCGGTTTTCGTCGACGAAGAGAAGAAGGCCGTCTGGACCATCGACAACCCCGATGCCGTGAAAGCTTTTTACGGCGAGCACGTTACGGTGACTGCGACCGCCGACGCGGACAAGAAGAGTGTCCACGTCGACGCGATCGCCAAAGCGGAATAGAAGCGGCCGGAATTTTAGACGCTTGGGGCAGGGCTGACCAAGCCTCGGTATTTGAGGCGGATTGAGCCCTGCACAAGCCAAGGCGCGGCGCCTACTCCCAGGTGACAACGCTTCCGACCGCTTGATCGATCCGCTTGAGCACGTCTGCGGGCAGCACAATGCCCACCGCACGCACATTGTCGGCAATCTGCTCGGGTCGCGATGCCCCGATGATCGCCGAAGCCACCTCGGGCCTGCGCAAGACCCAGGCTAGAGCCATCTGGGCCATGGTCAGCCCGAGATCCGCGGCAATCGGTTTCAGTTGCGCAACCGCCTCGAGCAGGTAGTCCGAGCGGTAATGGCGTCCTGCCGTCTCCATGAAGAGATTCATCTGTTCATTGGCGGCGCGGCTGTCCGGTGGCGGCGGCTGTCCCGGCGCGTACTTTCCTGTAAGAACACCATGCGCCAGCGGTGAAAAAGCTAGATTGCCGATCCCATGCTTGTGGCAGGCAGGGAAGACCTTTGCTTCAGGCTTTCGCCAGAGCACGGAGTACTGCGGCTGGCTCGAAGAGAAGGCAGTGAGGCCGTTGGCCTTCGCAATCGCCGCAGCGGCTTCAATCTGCTCTCCGGTCCACTCGCTGAAGCCGATGGCCCTCACTTTGCCTGACTTGACTGCCCGATCCAGGGCGGCGAGAGTCTCTTCGAGCGGCGTCTGCTTGTCGTAGCGGTGGCATTGGTAAAGGTCGATGAAGTCTGTTCCCAGGCGCTGGAGGGAACGGTCGAGCTGTTTTTCGATCTGCGCCGCCGAAAGTCCCTTGTCCGGCTCGTCGCCCACCGGGAAAAAGAGCTTGGTCGCGATCATGTAGCGGTCGCGGGGGAAAGCCTCGAGCGCTTCTCCCAGTACCCGTTCCGCCTCGCCTGCGCCGTACTGGTTGGCGGTGTCGAAGAGCGTGATCCCATGTTCTACCGCCGCCTGAATGCAGTGGATCGCCTGCTCCCGCCCGAGACCACCGGCCACCGTCAGCCAGGTTCCAAAACTCAGCTCCGAAATCTCCAGCGGCCCATTTCCAAGGCGGCGCTTGCGCATTTGAATCTCCTTCCAATCCATTGTTGCAAATAGGGGAGCAATTGCAGGTGGAGCTGGCAGTTGCCGGGCGAATTCAGCCGAGGGTAATGCGGCGAAGTGGCACTGCGGGCAGCCAGCGCCCTACAATCATCTCTTGCTCCCTCAAACCCAACGCGACCGTCTCAGCGTGGTTCTGGTTCGCCCGCGCAACCCCCTCAACATGGGGGCTGCCGCCCGCGCCATGGCCAACTTCGGCTTTCAGCAACTATCTGTCGTGGCGCCTTGGGCGCCGCACTGGCGCGAGGCGCGCTCGGCAGTAGGTGCACCTGAACTGCTGCAGTGCGCAAAAGAGACAGCGTCTCTGGCCGAGGCGGTGGCCGATTGCACGCTGGTGGTGGGCACAGGGACACTCACCTACCGCAAGGCCGAACAGCAGGTCGTCCAACTGCCCGCGCTTGCCCCGCTAGTCGCACGCGAACTGGCGCGTGGGGGACGGATTGCGGTGGTCTTCGGGCCGGAAAAACATGGGCTAACTCGAGATGACCTCTCGTACTGCCACGCGCTGGTCGAAATTCCAACGGACGCTCGGCAGCCCTCGATGAACCTGGGGCAGGCGGTGGCTGTCTGTCTCTACGAGCTGTCTTCCCGTGCCTTCGAGACCGCGGAAGACTTTTCCGCGGACAACTCCAATTCCACGAGACTTTCCCTTGAGGCTTCGGCTGCTCCATCGGGCACGCTTGACCTGCTCTCCGGGCTCATCGAAGAGACCATGGGTGCGGCAGGCTACTCCCCGCGCTCGATGCAGGCTGCCAATCGCCATGACCTTCGCCTTCTGGTGCGCCGCCTGGGATTGAATCCGGCGGACTCACGGCGCGTGCTGGGGCTTTTCCGCCGCGTTCTTTGGCGGCTGAAGCGGCCTCCTGGGAGCCAGAATGAACCCGGCTAACTCAGAGGTGCGATTTCCTTCCTTTTGCATGATGTGAATGAAATCTTGTTAAAGTGGCGCTCAAAAGGTTTCTCCCAATGCTTATGTTCGTATTCAGATTTTGCCGCTGTTGTTCGGTTCCGGTCCGATCTGGCGTTCTGGTCTGCATTGCAGCCTTCCTGCTGACGGTGAGCCAGGCCACCCTGGCCGAGCAATCCGCACCGCAGGCGCCTGCGCCCGGAGCGCCGGAGACTCCGCAGGCAGGCGGCATTACGGAAGAAGAGCTGAAACAGATGCTGGTGGGCAAGGCGCTTTATCTGCGCGGCGGCTTTGTCGAAAACACGCTCTCTTTTGACGAACACGGGCGCATCGCCGGACACTCCCCGCAGGGCTCCTACACGCTGAGTGGCATCCAGATAGACCATGTGCGGCTGAGCAAGCACAAGGTGGAGCTGGAGGGCGGGCGGTACGGGCTGCACTTTGTGGGGCAGCAGGCGTATGAAGACCCGACCAAGGCAGTGGATCGGGTTCGCATCACTCCCAAAAAGAAGTTCGTGAAGATCACCATCGATCGCGAGATGGTGGTGAAGGCGAAGAAGCAGAAGGAAGCGGGGAAGAAGGGCGGATCGATGACGCCGGCAGCGGCACCAGGTCCAGAAACTGCCGAGTTGAGCGAGGCCGAGCAGCTGAAGGCCTCGATTACCTCGGCGCCCGAAGCGGAACGCCCGTCCGACCCGAAGAGCGTAACGACCACAACTTCACCGGCCCACGCCACTCGGGTGCTGAAGGACGCTCTCGACCAGGTCTTCGCCCAGGGACTGGACGAGCGGATGATGGCGGCCATGCCGGAGTTCTGGAAGCTCTATTACAAGGCGGTGGCCGAGCGGGCCGATTACCGACCCAGCGATCCAGCCATTTTTCGCCAGAACACGGTGGACAAGAAGGCGCGTCTGCTGACCACCTTCGAACCGGACTCGAACGAATTTGCCCAGTCCAACGGCGTGGCGGGGGTGGCGCTTTATCACACGGTAATCGGGGCGGATGGAAGGCCACAAGAGATTGCGATAGGCCGGCCGATTGGCTTCGGGCTGGACGAAAATGCGGTGGCGGCCATTCGCAAGGCCAGTTTCGAACCGGCCATGAAGGACGGCAAGCCAGTGCCGGTGCTGCTGGACCTGGTGGTACAGTTCCGTATTTTTTCAAATTCGACGGCGGTTCACGGGGAGGCGGCGCCAGCGGAGAAGCCGGCGACGCCGGTGTTACCTGGCCCCTACAGTCTTCCTCGCCCGTAAGACATTTTTTCTCGATGCAGATATGTCTTGCTTTCGTCTTGCAGCCGTCCTACGGCTGTCTGACGGTTGTAAGACATTCGCAAGACAGATGTAAGACGGTGCAAGACAAAGCAATGTGGTGGTCCCACGCCCTGTCTTGCACGCACTCCTGTTGTCTTACGCTGTCTTACGCCCCGGATCGCTTCATTTCATCGGCATGGGTTCCCACAACTCCACACGGTTGCCCTCCGGATCCCAAATCCAGGCAAAGCGCCCGTAGGAATACTCCTCGCGTTTGGGGTCGATGCTCACCCCGGCAACGGCGAGATCGGCGAGCAACTGATCCAGATCGTCCACCCGGAAATTGAGCATGAAGGGCTGCTGGCCGTCTCCGAAATACGTGGTGTTCTGGGGAAAATGGGCAAAGACGGTCATTCCGGCCGCTTCCGGGCCCTTGAAGACCAGTGAATCTTCGTCGGAGCGGGTGATGCCCAGGTGCGCAGCGTACCAGTTGGCCAGGGCCAGGGGGTCGCGCGCCTTCAGGAAAATACCGCCTACACCTACTGCTTTGGCCATGACTACTCCTCCTGGCGAATGGTCTCTTCGAGGTTGGGTTTGTGTTTGATCTCGCGGCCGGTACGCGGCTCGGTGTCGATCACGCGCGCGGGTTTGGGCTGGCCGACGCGCTCCCGCGCGTTGGCTTTTACCGCCTTGCTGGCAGAGAATGTTGCTGGCTTGCGTTTCGTCATGGCAAAGCTGAGTATGGAATAGATTCTTCCGAAGTGGAAGAGCGGAGAAGCAGAAGGCGATGGAAGAGCGGGATTTTTTCAACGAAACGACGGAGCAACGTACACATACCCTGGTCTGTCCCAAGTGCGGTCAGGCAGGGGAATACAAGGTAACATGGGTGGTTCGGCGCAAGCGGGCGCAACTGCCGCGCGGAGCCGATGAGCGGGACCGGGCGCGTTTCGCCAAGGCGCAGTCTTACATGGTAAGACGCGATGACAAATTGTCTTGCGTCAACGTCCGCTGCCGCAAGCCATTCGACATTGCGGGATTGCAGACGCTGGCGTTTCTGACCGAGTAGCCTCAAGCCACGGGGCCGGCCAGCGTTCAGCCGGCGCCGCGACAGTTTTTGCAGCCTCTTCTTCCCCTTGATTCGCACACCCACGGAGGCAGGCGTGCACAACCGCATCCTTCGAGGTGAAATCATGAGCATTTCCTCTCGTTTCCCCTGTTTGAGAGTCTTTCTTTCCTCCAGCCTCCTGGTTCTTTTGCTCCTTGGCGCGTCCGCCTTGCGGGCTCAGGAGCTGAAGCCCATCCAGTTGCCCAAGCCCCAGATCACGGCCGGTATGCCTCTGATGCAGGCGCTTTCTCAGCGCAGGACCACGCGCGCCTTTCGCGAACAGCCGCTGCCGTTGCAGACGCTCTCGAACCTGTTGTGGGCGGCGTTTGGCGTGAACCGTCTGCGCGATGCAAAGCCGGGGCTGGGCCGTACCGCGCCCTCGGCGATGAACAGCCAGGACATCGAAATCGACGTGGTTTCGCCGGGTGGCGTCTATGTCTACGAAGCGGAGGCCAACAGCCTGCGCCCGGTTGTGGCAGGCGATCTGCGCGTCAAGATGGGTGCGCCCCCTGCGGGGCAGGCGGCGGTGACGCTGGTTTACGTGGCCGCGGTCAAGGACGACTGGGCCCAGGTGGATGTGGGATTCATCGGGCAGAACGTCTATCTGTTTGCCGCCTCCGAGGGGCTGAATGCCTGGTTCTATGCGCTGCATGGCCAGCAGGACGGGCCCTCTGTGGCGGCGGCTCTGCAACTGCCCGCGAGCAAACGTCCGCTTTACGCACAATCGGTCGGCTATCCGCCCAAATAAACAAGGGATCGGGCGCGGCTCCGAAGTCCGGGGCCGTGCCCGATGCGGATCTCGGCTGGCGCTGAGCCGCTGCCTTGTGATTGAATCGAGAGAGTATGCGGCCGGGCCGGGAGGCCGAATCGACGGGCCGCAAGGAGATACGCATGGCAAATACTCTTCTTCCCCCCGAGGAGCGGAATCTGGCCCCCGACCAGGTGGAAGCGCTGGACAAGCGGCGCGACCTGGGCCACACGTTTCTGGTGATTGCCGGCCAGTTTGCGGTGATTGCCGCCATCCTGCTGCTGTGGGTGGGGCAGGATTTGAGCTATTCGCCGGGTTGGGCGCATCCGATCGCCTACTATTTTGCGGTTGCGGTCGCCATCATTCTTGTATTCGGTGTGGCAGGGATTGTGCTGCGCCGGGGCACTCCGCGGCTGGACTAGAAGCTGCAATTTCTTGAATCTGCTCATGGCTGCGATCTCCCCTGTCGTCTCCATTCCGGCTGCGGTGCCTGCGCGGCTGACGGATAGTCATGGGCGCGTGATCCACGATCTGCGCGTTTCCATTACGGATCGCTGCAATTACAGATGCGTCTACTGTCGCACCGGCGAGCACGGCGCGGAGTATCCCGAGCTGGAGATTGCCGACTACCTGCGGATGATTCGTGTCTTTGTGGGCCTGGGCATCACCAAGGTTCGGCTGACCGGCGGTGAGCCGCTGTTGCGCAAGGGTCTGCTCGATCTGGTGCGGGAACTGGTGCGTATGCGCACCCCCGAGGGCGAGCCGCTGGAACTGGCTCTGACCACCAACGGCCATCTGCTGGAGGGGTTGGCTGTGCCGCTCAAGGAGGCGGGTCTCCACCGCGTAACCGTGAGCATGGATGCGGTCGACGCGCCCACCTTCGAGCGCATCACGCGGGTTCCAGGCAGCTTTGAGACTGTACTGAAGGGCATTCGCGCGGCACTCGCGGCCGGGCTGACGCCGCTCAAGATCAACTGCGTTCTGCTGCGCGGCTTCAACGACGGCCAAATTGAGGAATTTGCCCGATTTGCGCGCCGGGAAGGCGTGGTGGTGCGGTTCATCGAGTTCATGCCGCTCGAAGAGGGCCGGCTTTGGACGCCGGAGATTGTGGTGCCTCTCAAGGAAATTGTCGAGCGGATCGGGCGCGTACTGCCGCTGGTGGAGCTGCCGGCCCGCGAATCGAGCGAAACGGCGCGGCACTATGGATTTGGCGACGGGGTGGGCGAAATCGGCATGATCGCGCCGGTGAGCCAGGCGTTTTGCGGCGCGTGCAGCCGGGTGCGGCTGACCTCGGACGGCAAGATTCGCACCTGTCTGTTTTCGCAGGTGGAGCACGACCTCTATGGGCGCTTGCGGGCAGGAGCAAGCGACGCGGAACTGGCCGGCTACATTGCCGCCACGATTGCGGGTAAGGAGGCGCGCCACCATATCGGCGAGCCCGGCTTCCTGAAGCCTTCGCGGTCGATGGTACATATCGGCGGTTGAGCGTCATGCCCTGTGAACGGCGTATGCTTGCAGCGTTGAGGCGAGAGCCTTAATATGCTCCCCAAGAACAACATCACCCAGGATCGCCGATAAATTCCAGAAAATGGACTCCAGAATGACCAAAGGTACGGAAGGCCGTGTCCCTCTGGAAGACCTTCTTGTCTTCCACAAGGTGGCGCGCTCACTCACTTCGAGCTTTGATTTGGACGCCATTCTGCGCACCATCATCGAACACATGGAGCGGTTCATCGAGGCGGATTTGTGGACCCTCCTGATGCTGGACGAAGAGCGCCAGGAGCTTTACTACGCGATTGCCGCGGGTGGAGAAGAGGAGGCCCTGCGCGACGTGCGCGTCAAAGTGGGCGAGGGCGTGGCCGGCTGGGTGATGGAACACGGGGAGACGCTGATCGTTCCCGATGCAGATGAAGATCCAAGGCTGGAGAATACGCTTGGTGCCAGCAAAACGAAGGTGCGGTCGGTGATCGCGCTGCCTTTGCGCGGGCGCAAGGGGACGCACGGCGTCATTGAGATCTTCAATCCCCGCTCCGACCGGTTGGACGACTATACCATCGCCTTTCTTCACATCCTGGCCGACCACGCCGCCATTGCCATCGAGAACGCACGGGACGTGGCGCGCATCCAGCAGTTGACCATCACCGACGACACCACCGGCCTTTACAACGTGCGTCATCTCTACGAGGTATTGGGCAGGGAACTGGAGCGGAGCAAGCGCCTGAAGTTGCCGTTGAGCCTGGCGTTTCTCGACCTGGATCACTTCAAGCTGGTGAACGACAGGCACGGCCACCTTGTTGGAAGCGAACTGCTGGCCAAGACCGGGGAGCGGCTCCAGCAGTTGAGCCGCAAACACGACTGGTGCTTCCGCTATGGCGGTGACGAATTCGTGATTCTGATGCCCGAAACCGGGGCCAAGGCCGCGTTCGCCCTGTCAGATCATCTGCTGGCTGCTTTGATGGATACCCGCTTCCGTATGAAGAACGGGCTGGAACTGAGTGTGAGCGCCAGCGTTGGGCTCTCCACTGCTCCCGCTGATGGCACACAGGTCCACGCTGTGATCGGCGCCGCCGATGCGCGCATGTACATGGTGAAAGCCAGCGGGCGGGGAACCGTGCGTGCGGCCTGAGAGCCGCTCGTGCCGATTGCGCGTCTTGCGATGGTTTCCGAAAGACATCCAGAACGGCGAAATGATCTTCGATGCCAAAGAATTGAGCGAATTGTAAAACTGCGGTTAACATTACGTGGATAAACTGGCGGGTGTAGCTCTACATGAAGGTCAGGAGCGTTCCCCATGGGCGATACAGGCGAACTCGTAACGCCATTCAGCATCCGGCAGATGACGTTCAACGACATTCCTGCGGTGATCGAATTGCAGAGGCGCGCATTCCCGAGCCAGATGCCGTGGAAAGCAGAGCAGTTGGCGCGCCACCTGGAGGTCTTTCCCGAGGGCCAATTGGTGGCTTGCGACCTGTCGGGCCGGGTTGTGGGCTCCGCCAGTTCTCTGCTGATCGACTGGGACGACTATGCCGAGTCGGCCAACTGGTCATCGATTACCGGCGACGGCACCTTCGAAACCCACAACCCGCTGGGCAAGACGCTCTACGGCGCCGACATGGGCGTCGATCCGAAAACGCGCCAGCAGGGCATTGGAACTGCTCTCTACGAGGCGCGCAAGGATTTGATCCGGGAGAGCGGCCTCAAGCGGATGCTCACCGGTGGCCGGATTCCCGGCTACTCCGCGGTGGCAGGGGAGATGACGGCCAAGGAATACGTGGCCGACGTTGTCGACGGAAAACGCAGGGATCCGGCGCTGAGTTTTCAGCTCGATAACGGGCTGGTGGTTCTGGATGTGGTGCCCGGTTACATGGCCGACGCGGAATCGCGCGGGTTTGCCACGGTGCTGGAATGGCTGAACCCGGAGTACACCTCCTCGGTCAGCTTGCAGGCGAGTTTGCAGCACGCAGCCCTGGAGCAGGCTGCCGCCGAGGCCATGCGCGGCACTCCCCGCCCGCGGCGGGTGCGCATCGCCGCTGTGCAGTACCTGCTCCGGCCCATTAGTTGTTTCGATGACTTTGCGCACCAGGTGGAGTTTTTTGTGCGCAGCGCCAAGGACTACAAGGCCCACTTCGTACTCTTCCCCGAGTTCTTCACCATGCAACTGCTCAGCTACATCAATGAGCCGGCTCCGGCTTTGGCGGTGCGCCGCCTGGCGCGGATGGCGCCCCAATACGAGGAGCTGTTCCTGCGGCTATCGCAGGAGACGGGCATCTACATCATCGGCGGCACACACCCCGTCTTCCAAAGGGGAAAGGTCTTCAACGCCGCTCACCTGTTCACTCCGAACGGGCAGGTCTTCCGGCAGAAGAAGGTCCATTTAACCCCCACGGAGAGCGGCCCTTACCAACTCAGCCGCGGCCATGGACTGTATCTTTATCACACAGACTTCGGCAACATCGCCATCCTGATCTGCTACGACGTGGAGTTTCCCGAGGTGGCGCGCGTAATGGCCGAGGCAGGCGCGGAGATTCTGTTTGTTCCTTCGTGCACAGACGGGCGCGAGGGCTTCTGCAGGGTGCGCTATTGTTCCCAGGCGCGCGCCATCGAGAACCAGATCTATGTCGCGGTAACCGGAACGGTGGGAAATCTGCCGCTGGTTCCTTACATGGCGACGAACTACGGACAGGCCGCGATCCTGACGCCTTCGGATTACTTCTTTGCGCGCGACGGAATCGCGGCCGAAGGCACCATCAACCAGGAGCAGATTATTTTTGCCGACGTGGACCTGGACTTGTTGGATGAGCAGCGCGTCAACGGCAGCGTGATTCCGCTGCAGGATCTGATCAAGGACGCGTACGACAACGTGGTCCACTTCTCCGATTACAAGGGGCAGAAGCCGTTCGCGGTGGATGACCAGAACGAGGTTGTGGCGAGCAGATGAGTCGGTTTAGGAATCGGCCCGGTACCTAGGCCACCCGACATTCGCTAGATTAAGGCCAAATGAGGAGGTTGCCTAGCGAACCCGGCAAATAGTGCCGACTTTGCCTGCTGCTTCGGCAAGCTCCAACTGTTCTAAATGATCACAGATGTTCCGTAAAGAGAGCCAAAGGCGGCAGTCGCCCATGCACCTAAAGTATTACTTTGGTATTAGATAGGACAGCATTATCACCTCTTTTACGCCCTATCTAGTAAATACCTGTCCAACACTGTGGTCCCTAAAGTGCTGCATATTTCGCAGTCGGTCTTCACTACACAAGACCAAGGAGTGTTGAATGAATATCACGGGTGTCAATAACCTAAGTGGACTTAGTAGTGCATTTGCATCAGGAGAGTTAGTGAGCAGCAAAGCTGCTGGTGGTTCCTCAGCGGCTTCAAGCAGCGATTTTAGCGTCTCCCAAATTCGTGACAAAGTAGACCAACTGGCCACTAGCGGCCAGTTGACAACCGCACAGCAAAGAGCGATGATCGCTGCGGGATTTCAAGACCTTGACGCCAACAATCCGAGTTATCAACCTGCGTCAGAAACTGGTAATCTCCGTACAGACACACAAACACTCAATGTGAATGCTACGCTACAGAGCATATCAAGCTTCTATGCTTCAAACGGAGACGCCGATTTGGCAACCACCTACAGCGGTCTTGCTGACCTTCTTCAAAAGGATGGAGTCACTTCCAATTTAAATGTAACCGCTTAGGTTGCTAAAGGTTCCAAAGTTGTCGGCGTGGCGAAGTTGCCTTCACCTTGAAGACCGTTCGCTCTGTCAGCAGCATCCATAGTCGTTACATGCAAACTCACACGTTTTTGGAGGATCACCATGCGGAAGCTATTTTATGCTATCGTCTCTACCTTGATAATTTTCTCCAGTTCTTTGGCGAGGATTGGACAGGCCCAAACACCTTCCGAAAGTAGAGTGTAGAAGGTGAACAACATCTGACTTCCTTTCTGGTTAACGCTGCCAGCGCCACACCGCTCGCCCCTCAAGTAGTTGCGGATCCTGAAAAAGTCACGCCTGAGGGAACGGCTCCGTTACTTACGTCCATTTCCACTTGGAACACTTGCGGTCAGGCGACCTCGACTTCTACGTTGGTGTGCGAGAATGATTCGAATGCAAATATAACGACCAACCTCTATCCTACGAGTTCATACAAAATCTACGAAGTTGTCAGGGTACTTGGCTATGGATCATACCCGGTTGCCAAATTAGGCGGAAAAACCGGACTCTGGCTACAAAGCGATTACGTCGTAGAGATGGATCAGCTATGCGGCACGAACTACGCTATTTGCACCACCGGACAGACCGTCACCGGTTTTCAGTATTGGTATGACATTACAAGCGTCCTCGCTTCCGGCTCGAGCAATCTCTTCTATGTTCAATCCACAGGCCTCAACAATCCAGGCACGACCCTATCTGCCTCATTGACCATTATGCAATGACCTAATGGTATGGTCCGGAATGGTGGTTGCGCTTGGTTTGTCGGTTACTCGTCATTGACTCAGTATTAAGCAGACCTGGAGTGATAAAGCCTCATTGCGGTCGGTAGATGCATAGATTTGCGCTGGGTGGCATTTCGCTGCCACCCAGTATCAAGGCCTGTTTTGCGTCGGGGGATTTCTATTTATCTTCGTCCGAGGGCTTTTCGACGATCTGCGTCTCGCCGAGCTTTTCCAACTGGTTGCGCCAGTCTAGGGATTCGACAAAGGTCTTCGACTCGCGCCAGCCGGGCTCGACGATGACGTGCAGCTCCAGATAAACCCGGGTGCCGAGCAGGGATTCGATCTGGCGGCGTGCGCCGGTGCCGATGTCCTTCAGCTTGGACCCGCCTTTGCCAATCAAAATTGCCTTCTGGCCGTCGCGCTCGCAGTAAATCACAGCGGAGATGCGGGTAAGAGGCGCGCGAGTCGGGACTGCGCCCTTCTTTCTGGGAACAAACGGTGCTGGCTCCTCAAAGCGCTCAATCACCACGGCCGAAGCGTAGGGAACTTCCTCGCCTGTCTCGACCAGAATGCGCTCGCGGATCAGCTCGGCGACCATGAAGCGCTGGGGCTGGTCGGTGTACTGGTCCTTGGGGTAGTAACGCTCGCCGGTGGGCAGGGCCTCGACGATCTTGTTGATCAGCAACTCCATGCCGTCGCGCTTGCGGGCGCTGATGGGGATGATCTGGGCAAAGCCGTACTGATGGGTGAGGTTTTCAATCAGGGGCAGAAGCTGGTCTTTCGCCACCAGGTCGATCTTGGTCAGGACCAGAAAGACAGGGCAGTCCACTTTGCGAATGAGGCCGAAGAGGAATTCGTCTTCGCTGGCCCAGTTGGTGCGCTCGTGGCGGGGGGCGGCTGAGGATTCCCCGGTCTCAGAATCGAGACCGGGGGCACCCGTTTCTTCAGAGGCTGGTGCGGCGGACTGCTCGACGTCCGTTGGGGCGGCTTCAGCGGCGACCGGTGCGGCGACGGCTTCCAGTTGCACCTTGCGGGTGGCGTCCATGAGGACCAGGATCAGGTCGCGAGTCTCCAGAGCCTCGTAGACCTCCTGCAACATGCGGCGGTCGAGGTGGGAGCCGGGCTTGTGGACGCCGGGGGTATCGACAAAGACGATTTGCGCGGCGGGACGCTGACCCTTGCGCGCGGGCACCTCGACCACGCCTTCAATGCGGTTGCGGGTGGTCTGCGGCTTGGCCGAGACAATGGCTACCTTTTCGCCGGTGAGGGCGTTAAGCAATGTACTTTTGCCGGCATTAGGCCGGCCGAGAATGGCAACAAATCCGGATTTCAAAGGGGGAAACGCTCCTGACTGAGTTTACGGCATTTTCCGGTAGGGGGTAGCATTGACAGGGATTCAGGAAGCCGCCGTCTCACTGGCTTCGGCAGGCGGGAAGATGCGGAGCCGCTCGACACGGCGGTCGGTGGAGGCGACCACTTCCATGCGCAGGTCGGCGGATTCCAGCAGTACCACTTCGCCGGGGAGAGGAATGCGGCCCTCGATCTCGCTGACCAGGCCGCCGACGGTGGTGGCTTCGTAGGGCTCGCCCAGGTCGCCAAGACCGGAGGGCTCGCCGAAGAGGTCGGCCAACTGGTCGATGGGAAAGCTGCCGGGAACTAGCCAGACGCCGCTGGGTTCGCGCTGCGGCCCTTCGATGGGGGCGTCTTCCTCGTGTTCGTCCCGGATGTCTCCGACGATCTGTTCGAGCAGGTCCTCAATGGTGACCAGACCGGAGACGCCGCCGTACTCGTCGATGACGATGCGCATGTGCTGTTTTTCGCGCTGCATCTCGCGGAGCAGTTCGTAGCCGCGCTTGGTCTCGGGAACGAAAGCGGCCGGGCGCTGGATGCTGGCAACGGTGCGGGTGCGGGCTTCCTCGTCGGTGATTTGCAGCAGGTCATGGGCGAAGGCGAGTCCGGTGACATTGTCGATGGAGCCGGCAAAGACCGGGACGCGGGAGAAGTTGTGTTCGCGGAGCTGCTCCAGAAACTCTTCAAGGGTGAGGGAGTCGGGAACGGCAAAGACCTCGGGCCGGGGCGTCATCACATCGCGGACCAGCTTGTCGCCGAACTCGACCGCGGAACGCACCAGTTCGCGGTCGTTCTCTTCCAGGATGCCTTCTTCTTCGCCGGCTTCGAGCAGGGCCTCGACATCGACGGCGTTCTCTTCTTCTGGGCTGGCCGGCTCCTCCGCCAGCGCGGCGACGGAGAAGAAGAAGCGGACGAAGACGGTGATAGGTGTGACGAGCCAAAGCAGCAGGCGGATGGGCCAGATAAGGCGCACGGCCCAGCGCCCGCGGGTGCGGTCAAAGAGCAGGGTGGGCAGAAGCTGGTTGCAGAAGACCACCACCAGCACGACGGCCAGGAGGGCTTGAGTGACCTCACCAGCGGTGGGCGGACCCAGACGGGGAGCGCGATCGAAGAGGACGGCGCCGAACTCCAGGGCGATGAGCCCGAGAGTGAATTGCTGCAGAACGGCGGCGGAGATGGCTGCGTGTTCGCGGGTGAGGCCGATTTGCGGCTCGATCTGCTCTTCCCACGCGTCCAGATTCTCCTCGACTTCGTGGGAGAGGATTTTGCCGAACTCGGAGTAGACGCGGCTCATGTACGAGGCCAGCGTTTCAATGGCAGCCAGAAGCAGCAGGACGGCGAGGACGAGGGGGGTCATGGCCGTTTGACCCTGGGCGCTTCCACGCGCTCGATCAGGCCCTGCGGAAGGCCGAGGCGGGAGCGGAGCAGCTGTTCGCGGCGGGCCATTTGCCCGGTGTCGGCCTCGTGATCGTAGCCGGCCAGGTGGAGCAATCCGTGGAGAATGAGAACTTTGACCTCGGTGGAAAGGGGATGGCCCTGTTGCATCGCCTGACGGCGCGCGGTTGGGATGGAAATGGCCAGGTCGCCGGCGATTTCCTCGGCGCCAATGCCTTCGGCGGGGAAAGAAAGAACGTCCGTTGCCTTGTCTTTGCTACGGAACTGGCGGTTCAGGCGGCGGATGGCCAGATCGGTGGTGAGCAGCACGGTAACCAGACCCTTGAGACGAACGGCAGCCTGCGCTTCCTTGAGGAAGCGGGCCAGGGTGCGTGCGGAAGGCACGCGGAGATCGCGGGGAGTGGGTGCGGGTTTGGAGGCAGCCGAAACCGCTGCCGAAGTTGAGCGCGGCGTGGGGTCGGGGTCCAAGTCTGGGTCGAGGAGGATCATGGTAAGCGGGGCCGTAGCGTGCTCGGCCCCGTTTCATTTTCAATTCTACGCGAGTTACGGATTTATTGCGGCTTGGAGGGTTGGACCGGCTGCGCGGCGGGCCGGTTTTCGCGGGGCTGCACTCCGACTTCGATGGCTTCTCCCAGCGCCAGCGGCAGCTCCTGCTGCTGGGATTTGACCGACTCGTAGGCCCGCACAATACGCTGGACCAGGGCGTGGCGGACCACGTCGGAGTCTTCAAAGTTGCAGAATTGGATGCCTTCGACGCCGTCGAGAATGTTGATGGCGTCCAGGAGTCCGGATTTGCGCGGGTTGGGCAGATCGATCTGGGTGATGTCGCCTGTAATGACGGCCTTGGAGTTGTTGCCCATGCGGGTGAGGAACATCTTCATCTGCTCGATGGTGGTGTTCTGGGCCTCATCCATGATGATGAAGGCATCGTTGAGGGTGCGGCCGCGCATGAAGGCCAGGGGCGCAACCTCGATGGTGTTCTTTTCCAGCATCTTGTCGACTTTTTCGGGGTCGAGAAGGTCGTAGAGGGCATCGTAGAGGGGGCGCAGATAGGGGTCGACCTTTTCCTGGAGCGAACCGGGCAGGAAGCCGAGGCGCTCACCGGCTTCGACCGCGGGACGGACGAGGACGATGCGGCTGACCTTCTTGGCGTTCATGGCGGCGACGGCCATGGCGACGGCCAGATAGGTTTTGCCGGTTCCGGCCGGACCGACGCCGAAGACCATATCGTTCTGTTCGATGGCCTCGACGTACTTGCGCTGATTGATGGAGCGCGGCTGGACGGTGCGCTTGATGCCGGCCGAGCGCTGCTTGCCGGAGTCGGCCAGGGAGCGCAGGGTCGTGGCAGGATCGGCCACAACCAGGCGCAACATGCCGTTCAGTTCGCCGTTGTGGGGGTTGACTCCGAGGCGGCGCAGGGCATCGAAGTCCTCAAAAATGCGCCGGACGCGCGACACGCCTTCTTCCGGTCCCTCGACATGCACGGCGTCAGAGCGAAGATCGATGCGAACACCGAGTGAATCTTCCATCAGCCTGAGGTTTTCATCGCGAGTCCCGAAGAGGGGCTCAAGGTTCGGCGTGATCTCCAGAGCAATCTTCAAAGGTTTTCAGGGCCTCCAGTGTGGCGTTGAGATGTGAAGTTGAACCTGCGCTCGCGGGCAGTCCGCATGCGGGAGCGTGTATGAGCAGTTGGTTGTGGAGGGAGATTGAGGGCGCGAGACAGAGCCGAGCCGAAGCTATGGGCTGCCTTGCGGGACCGCGGGTTGGCGTTGGCTACCAAATCCGTTATCTGGGCTGAGAGTAGCGCTGCCGGGGCGCTACGTCAATGCATAGGACAAGGAATTCCGATGAAAAATGTACATCGGAGGGTACGGGGGTGCATCGGGCGGACGTTCCAATGCAAAGAATGAGGGGAAAAAACGAAGAGATGGATGAGGGTGTGTGACCTTGCCCTCAGAATGCGTATCTCTTAACGTGCCGTGTTTTGGGAACTGAATTCATCCTCGTTGTAGTCGTGGCGGTGGGAATGTGGGAATCGGCTTCATCGATTTCCAAGGGGCGAGGTAA
>Ga0224528_1000202_pt1 | contig 49582 bp, 36 predicted proteins | sample CBST25metaG_2_FD_179888 | JGI IMG/M metagenome (GOLD analysis project Ga0224528, IMG submission 179888) | Peat soil microbial communities from Stordalen Mire, Sweden - C.B.S.T25 | ecosystem: Environmental > Terrestrial > Soil > Wetlands > Peat | place: Sweden: Norrbotten County, Stordalen Mire...
CAAACCTGCCGCATGCAGGGACGCAGCGCGCTGGCCTATCTCGGCAGCGCGGTGGTCTGCCATCGGCGCGGAGCCCCGGCCCCATCCCTCTTGACCAATTCCCGGTAAGGGACGTGAACTGTTACCTATTTCCTCACTGCGAGTTAGGCGACCTTGTCAGACGGGGTTGCCGGCACTTGCTTTTTGGCTTTCTTCAATGGAGCTTGCAGCGAGAACAGATTCATTGCCGCAATGCCGCCCACATCAACGATGGGAGCAACGCAACCATCGCCTAGGATAGTGGCGCCCATCAGTCCTTTGACCCTGTGGAGATTTCGTTCCAGGCTCTTGACGACCACCTGTTGCTGCCCAAGAAGTTCATCGACTACCAATCCGATCTTCTTGTGGCCCGATTCGACGATAACTGCGAGCCTGCGGTTGGCGCCGTTTTTTGAAGCCTCTTCAGTGCTCGCCGTCTCCTGTGGCAAGCCCAGAAACCTGGACAAGCGCAGCAGCGGAATCGACTCTTCGCGGATCAAGACGACTTCTCCCTGCTCGGCCACGCGCACAATCTGCTCATTGCTTAGCGGCACGGTTTCGATCACGGACAAGAGCGGCAATACCAGTGTCCGGTCGCCCACGCGAACCAGCAATCCTTCCAGAATCGCCAAAGTAAGCGGCAGCTCTATCGATACCGTCGAGCCGTGTCCTTCTTCGCTGGCCAACGTCACGGTACCGTTCAATTTCTCGACATTGCGCTTGACTACGTCCATACCTACGCCACGGCCAGAGAGATCGCTGACCGTCTCACTGGTCGAAAACCCAGGTTCGAAGATCAACATCTGCAATTGCTCTTTGCTCAGCTGCGAGTCGGCTCCGATAAGTCCGCGTTCGATTGCCTTGCTACGCACCCTCTCCGTATCGATTCCAGCTCCATCGTCGGAGATTTCGATCACGATTCTTCCCGAGCGGTGGAAGGCCCTCATGTTTATAACGCCCTCTTCGGGCTTGTCCGACGCCTCACGCAGATCCGCAGGTTCAATACCATGATCGGCGGCGTTACGAACCAGGTGTGTCAACGGGTCGGCGAGCAACTCCAACATGCTCTTGTCAATCTCGGTTTCTTCTCCGTTCATCTCCAAACGAATCTTTTTTCCGGTGGCTTGCGCGATGTCGTAGACCGTGCGCGTGTATCGTTGGAAGAGGGTTCCGACTGGCAACATGCGAATCCCCATCACCCGTTCATGCAACTCCCGGGTGTTGCGCTCCATGGCCGCTACCGCCTCGCGTAGCTTGGGCAGGCAGGATGGTTCAAAATCCTCAACCATTTGCGCGGTCATTACATGTGCAATGACCAACTCGCCCACCAGATCAATTAGCCGGTCGACCTTGTCGGTCGCCACCCGGATGGATCCCGAATCTCCGCCTGCGGCAGGCTTCTTGACCACGCTCTTCTTGGGAGCGGCCGCAACCGCGCGACGTGGGGCTGGCTCGGCGACAAGATTCCTTGAGGCAGTTGTAACCAGTGCAGAGCCCGGCATCATCTCAGCCAGAGGCTGTGCGTCGACACAATGGACGCGTATTTCAGCCAGATGCTCTACAAATTCGAAGACCTCGCGCAGCTCTGCTTCCGCGCATACGCTGGCCAACTCCACCGTCCAACTCAGATAGCACAGCGCCGGGTCCAGATCGCCCAATGTGGGCAGCTCCTCGGTATGCAGATGACAGCAACTGACCGTACCCAACGCAGCAAGGTTTCGCAAGAGCACGATTGGATTCGTTCCGCTCGTGAACAGTTCCCGGTCTGGACGAAACTCTACTTTGAACAGATTGATCTTGCGATCGTCCTCCATAAGCTGTTGCGTTTCTATATGCGCGCCTTCTGCCGGGCCATGTTCACCGGGCATCAAGGTCTCGATTCGCTTATGCAACTCCAGCGCTTCGGAGGGCATTGCAGCATCCGCATCGGCATCGAGCAACTCCCGCAGCACGTCCACTGAGCGAAGCAGGATATCGATTACCTCGTCTGTGGCCTGCATCTCCAAAGACCGGAGTCGATCCAAGAGATTCTCCAGCGAGTGAGTAAAGCGCACGAGGTTGGTCATCCCAAACGAACCGGCTCCTCCCTTGATGGAGTGCGCCGCGCGGAAGATGCTATTGAGCAGCTCAACATCGGCCGGAGCCGACCGGAGTTCGAGCAGACCAGTTTCCATGGAGGCGATATGATCTGCGCTCTCCAGGAGAAATGTTTGACGAAATTGACTGAGGTCGATTTTCATGGCGTTATGGCAGTACCTTGGCTACGGTTTGCAGGAGCTTCTCCGGATCGAACGGCTTGATGAGCCAACCCGTTGCGCCCGCCGCCTTTCCCTCTTCCTTTTTTGTTGCAAGCCCTTCGGTGGTCAGCATCAAGATGGGCTTGCTTTTCAGGGCAGGCTGCTTGCGCACGTTTCGAATGAGAGTGATTCCGTCCATCACCGGCATATTCAGGTCGGTAATAATCAGGTCCACCGTCACGCTCGTGAGCTTGTCCAGCGCGTCCCCGCCGTGCTCGGCTTCAATCACCTCATAGCCGCCCTGCCGCAGCGTATAGCCGACCATTTGACGCATCGAAACCGAGTCGTCGACAATCAGTACTCTTCGCACTTTGTCATCCTTTCCGAGGTTTGTATCCTTCTGTCACCCATTGCGGTCAAAACAGTTCAACATCCCCCGCCGCGGCTTCCGCACCACCAATACCGGCAACTTCACGCTCTTCTTGCATCGTGTAAGCGCTGAAGCCTTCATTCGCAACGGAGTCTCCAGCCGCCAAGCCTCCAAAGCGGGCGGTCAGCTTGGTATGCAACGTGTCCAAATCCTCAACGACATGGGCAATCTGCTGACTGGTCCGATCCTGGAACTGCAGGCCGCGCACCGCTGCCCCAATGTCGCTCGCCAGTCGCGCACCTTCCTCCGTAATTCCGGTCAGCATCTGCTCCATCTCGCCATGAGCATTCTTCATGTCGCGAAGCGACTCATCCACTTCGCACCGGCACCCCTCAAGGCGCTTGGAATCCTGCTCGTTCGTCCGCCGCAAGTCTTCCAGGGTCGATCCAGCGAGCGCACGCAGGTTGGCGATCAGGCCGGCAACTTGAGCAGTCACTTCCCGTGCTCTTTCTGTCTGAGACACCACTTCAACCGCAACTACCGCGAACCCGGCTCCGTGAATGCCGGCGTGCGCCGCCTCGATGCGCGCATTCATTGCCAGCATCTTGTTTTCATGAGCAATCTGTTCTAACTTGACCAACGCACCACTGATCGACTGGGAAGCTTTGTCCATCTGGCGGATTCGTTCAATTGCGCGGCGCGAAACCTCGCCTGCTTCCTCTGTCGTATTCAGGATCTTGACCAGAGTGCCTGAGCAGTTCTGGATCAGGCCCTCGAACGATTGTTTGCTGGAAGCCCCCTTGCCCTGACCACCCAGAAAGCCTGTCGTGCGAGAGACGGTTGAACTGGCGCGCTCCGCAATCCCCTGGAAGCTCTGGCAGACGCCTACAACGGAACTTTCGATTTGAGTCGATGTCTGCCTCAGCTGCGCGCTCATTCGAGTGAGGTGCGGCAAGTATCGGGCGAGCTCGGTTTCCGCGCCCGGCCCCTGCTTCGCAACATCGTCCAAAGGCAGGCTGGGTAGAGCCTCCTGTGGTTGGGTCTGTGAGGAACTATTCATTGCTCTCTTCCGCGACCATGACAAACTGGCCAACCGCACCCGAGTAATCAAACCACTGCCGAAGTTGCGAAGAGACATTAGTCAGCTGCAGTTGCCGCCCCTGCTTCTTCTGCTCTATCCCAAGCGCCAAAAGAATCTGTAGCGCACTCGCATCCAAATGATTGAGACTCTTGAGGCTTAGGGTCACATCTTTGCCTTCCCCGAGGACTTTCAGCGCCTCCGCCCGCAACTCTTCTGCTGGCATCCAGTCTCCGGAACGCTCCACTTCAAAGACAGTTCGCTCCATGTTTTGCTCCTCTTGCGGCTCGGCTGTCCGCGCTTTTTTCACATTGAAGCTTCGCTCGTGCCCATTTGGGCTCTGCTGTCGTCTGGGTCAACCTCTCGGTTGCAGAACGAACTTGAGCAAAGGGCGTATATTTGCGGGTTCGAGACCTCTGGCGGAAAATCTCCAGAATGTATCTACATCTGGTCAGGTTATCGGCCAGCGAAGCGATATGTTTCAATGGTCCGCCTCCGCGTGAACCCTGTGCGCTGTAGAAGCCGCTTGAATCGTTGGAGATAGCCTTGAACAGTGAGCCAAACAGCTCGCGATCACCGCGGAGGACCAACTCCGGTCTGCCTGCTCATTCTTCCTTCCGTCGCAATGGAGAGGATGAAAAGGGACAGCGGCGACGGACTGTGCGAAACTTCTGCACTGCACCCCGCCGTCACCTATTGATCCGGCATAAAACGAATTCATGGCGCTTTCCCACCCATTCCGCACAAAACGCGGATTGGATGGGGCTCGGAGTCGCAGTGCTTTCATGCCGGATCAATAAGGCGCGATGACCACAAATATCTCTTTGCCGTATCGAAAGACTGTTCGCCTGCGGTTCGCATCCAGCCTCTTTACGGATCATCCAATAGAGTATGAGCAATGGGCTTGCGGTATCGGTACTGGATTTGGTGGGCCTTCGGGCTGGTGAGTCGGCTGGCAGCGCGATTGCCCGGTCGGTAGATTTGGCGCGCGCCGTAGAACAGTTGGGCTACAAACGCTACTGGCTGGCCGAACACCATTCCATTGCCGGACTGGCATGTTCTGCCACGCCTGTGTTGATCGGACATATTGCCGGTGCGACGCGGACGATCCGCGTGGGGAGCGGCGGGGTGATGCTGCCCAACCATGCGCCGCTAGTGGTCGCCGAGGAGTTTGGCACGCTGGATGCGCTCTATCCTGGCCGGATCGATCTTGGATTAGGCCGCGCTCCGGGCGGAGATATTCAAACGATGCGCGCATTGCGACGGGAGTTGCATCAGGATGGAGACGATTTTCCCGCGCTGCTTAAGGAACTGCAAAACTACCTGGGCACTGAAAGGCCGGGACAGGTAGTCAAGGCAATTCCAGGGCAGGGTAGTCATGTGCCGATAACATTGCTGGGCTCAAGCCTATTCAGTGCGCAGTTAGCGGCCGAGTTAGGACTTGGCTTTGCCTTCGCTGCGCACTTTGCGCCGCAATATCTCTATGCCGCCGCGGAGCTATACCACACTCACTTTCAGCCCAGCGAGGTTCTCCGGAAGCCATACCTGATGGTAGCTGTGGCAGTGATTGCCGCAGAAACGGATGAAATTGCACAGCGGCTGTTCACGACTCCGCAGCAGCGTCTTTTGCGCCTCATCCGAAACCAGCCTGTAGAGTTATTACCACCCGTAGATTCCATGCAAACACTCTGGAGAAGCGGGGAACGAGAAGCCGTGCAAAGCAGATTGAGCGAGGCCATTGTTGGCTCGGAAGCAACAGTAAAGTTGGGAATGGACAGGCTGGCGAGAGAAACCGGAGCGGATGAATTGATTGTCGTTACCGACACTTATGAAGATGCGGACAGAATTGAATCGTATCGGCGCGTGGCTAGGGCTGCCAATACGATCTGCAGGGCCACGGATGCAGTAGGTTCAGAAGGCAGGTAAGCCGATAAGATCGCCATGCCCCATCCCATTCACGACACTAACTCTACGCCAAACAATCCGCAGTACGTAGTCTTTGGCGCATGACACATCCACTCAGGCAGTCACCAACGCGCCTGCCGTCAATTAACGATGGAATACATCACGCCATTCGATCTGATCTGCACCGTTCGATCCACGTTGACTTTAATGCTGAACTGAGCCTTGCCGACGATGGTGACCACTCCAGGCCCCAGATTTTTCACATCGACAGCCCAAGGCTTTCTTTGCGCATCGACCGTTGGCGGCGTACTGGGAAGATGCACCACTGCCGGCCCATTCGACAACACAACCACATCGCCACCGAAGTTAGCGGGGATGGTATCTTGTTGCGGACGAAGGCGGACCACCGGCTTGTCTTGCAGGGTATGCATTTGACCGGCGAACAAGGCCAGATAAACGAGGAATATCTTCATACGTGCGTGAAGGGTTCCTTTCTGATCTGAGAACGGAGCGCGCCGACCACATCAGGCGTTTTGCGTAATCCTCAGCTACATGTTGCGCTCGGCAGCGTTAGCGTTGTGATTGAATGCGGCCCTACCACCAATCGGATGAAAGCGGCGACAAACAATAAGAAAGCGCGGCCCGATGTGCCGGTGCGAGAGTGCGAAACCGCTCGCACCGAAACATTCGAACACCACGCTCGTTCAAAGCGAGGGGACCAGATCTTACTGACCGAGAGCTTCATACTCCTGGATTCATTCCATCTCTGTCTCGTCATCCGAACATTCGTCCTTGGCGCTGAACCTATGGCCGCGGATGGTGAGGTAGAAGAGCAGTTCGACACGGTTCGAGACTCCAAGCTTCTCAAAGGCTCGGAAGAGGTAGTTTTTCACCGTGTGTTCGCTGAGCCTCAGTTCACTGGCAATGGTCTTGTTTGTTTTTCCCTTCGCGGCGCATTGCACGACCTGTAATTCCCGCACCGTAAGTTCCGGCGCATCGTTCGCGAATAAAACGTTGGGAGACGGAATACTCTTGAACGCCTGAAGCAGAGCGCTTGCCTCTTGTTTCCCTACCCAGATGAGGCCCTTAGCGACATGGCTGATGCAGTCGAGAAACTCGCTCATCGGCAGCTGTCTTGAAAATACACCGCGGGCTCCGCATCGAAATGCATTGATGACAAACTCGTCGGTCATTTCATTCAAAAGCATGATGACATAGGTATCTGGAAAAGCATGACCAACCTTATCTGCCAGATCGAAACTGCCTCCGGGGTTTAAGTTAGCATCCACAGCAATGACGACGACGTCAATATCGGAGGTTGAAACCGCCCGCAGGAGATCGGACGGTTGAATGGCCGCTGCCTCGAATCGCTCCTCATGGGAAAGAGCATTCACGAGAAGATCGCTGCTCATTGAACCGCGGTCAACGATAAGTACACGGGTTGTCGGCTGCGGATGCTGAGCAATTTTGATCACCCGCTCTATGTTCCCTACCTTCGACGGCCCCCAGCCAGGCCGCTTTTGGGTCGAATCGGAAGAATCTCGTGGATCGGATGCGAACTGTGCCATGAAACGACTCCCCATTGCCGCCTGGGACGACTGACCTCCAGGAGCAGATTCTGGTTAGTTGAATGTTACTGATTTCGTTCATCTTGCAAAACACTGTTTACCTTGTAAACGACATCTTTTTCAGCAATACGACATGTAATCAAGGCTTGGGGATTACCTATCAAGCGCCATCGCGCGACATCAAGCGACAGATTTCGCACCCTCTGATCACATGCCGCAAGGGGGTTACTGCGCCCTGTAGTTTCACTTTACCCTGACTTGTGGATTTTGCAACGTTTTTCTGTAAGACAAAAACTTTCTTCTCTAGTGATCTTGAGATACCTTCTCTATTTTGCACACCGCTGTCATACCCACGCTGCGCTCACTTCACTCTTCCGACTTTTCAAACGACCGGTCGCTTGTAGCTCAAACTGCAAGACGCTACTCTGGATTTGCGTATGAGCCTCCTCCCAGTAAAAGAGCACACGATGCAAGTAAACGAGTACACAATGCAGGCAAACGAGCACACGATGCAACGTCGAGCCGCAGTTCGATACAAGCTTCGGCTCCCTGTTATTTTTCACTGGAACGACGGTACCGAACGCACTGAAGGAGGCTTCACAAACGATGTTGCCCTGGACGGAGCCCTGATCTTCAGCAGTAGATGTCCGCCTGTCGGGACCAGCATTCGGATTGAAGTTCTTCTTCCGTCCCCGGATCAAAGTGGAGCGGAGATACGCGTCGAATGCGTCGGCAAGGTAGTGCGAGTTGCCGAGCGAGCTGGATGCTTTGGCGTACATGGTGTATTTGATGACGACCACCTGACTCGCCATGTATTGAAGTAATCGAATTGTCGAGTCGCATGGCGAAGATGACAGTTGAATGTCAAGAATTTGACAGTTGAATGTCAAGAAATTGCACCCCTGGCAGCCGCATGCTGGCGGGAAGAACCATCAACCACCTCGCAAGCAGAACACGTATCCGATCCAAGCTGTTCATCTGCCGATTTCTGGGTCTTGTTCAGATCGGTACGATGCGAGACAACCTCGGATTTGAGTACTGATTCGTTGCGAAGTCCGAACTATGGATGAAATCGGTCCTGGGACTGACAGGGCGAAGCTATGCTCATGTTGATGGAAATGGTGGCAAAGGGCGTGGAGAAGAGTGATGATGAGCCACACGATGGAGGGCGATTCCTCGGACTCTCAGTGGTTCGCGGTATGGACCCGTTCGCGGCAGGAAAAAGTTGCGGCGGCGATGCTGCAAACCCTCGGAGTGCATCATTTTCTCCCGCTGAAATCGGAACTTCGGCAATGGAGCGATCGCAAACAGACGGTCAGCGTTCCGCTATTCAGCGGATACTTATTCGTCCACATGAATCCGGCCAAGGACAGCCGCTTGCAGGTGCTGAAGGCTCCTGGAATCGTAGGCTTCGTAGGCAACAGCAAGGGCCCTCTACCGATTCCGGACCACCAGATTGAAGGCATTCGAACCATCCTGGACCGCCGCGTTGAGTGCACAGTGATTCCGATTCTCGACGAGGGCGATCGCGTCCGCGTGGTGCATGGGCCGCTGACCGGAATTGAAGGGCGACTTCTGCAAAGCAACTCAGCGTCGCGTCTCTTGATCTCCATCGAGATGCTGCACAAGTCGATTGCCGTGATGCTGTCGAGTCAAGACGTCGAGTTACTCGGCCACTCGGCGTAATTTCTCAAACTGGACTCAACCTGAACGAACTCGAATGCGATCTGGGTAACGCACGCCGCATCGGGCCGCAAGGCCAAACGAGTTGGAGGTATTATGTCAAGACCTTTCGCTGGAGTCGCCGACCAACTGACGACTGTCGAAAGTATCCCCGCGAGCAGTGAGTTGACCATCAGGGATCTGCTGATGATCCTGAGACGGCGGCGGACAATTATTTTGCTCGGCCTGACCACATGTTTTTTGCTGGGCGTGGCCGTGTGCTTTTTTTTGAAGCCACGTTACAAGGCGAAAGGTGAAATAGAAATCCAGAAGTCCGCCACGGACGGCCTGGGTTTGCAGAACCTGACCAATCCTCTGCAGAGCGAGCAATCCGATGCATTGGACGCCAGCATCACGCTGCAGACGCAGTCGACGATCCTGCAGTCTTCGAGTCTGGCGCTCAAGGTCATTGATGATTTGAACCTGGAGAAAACCGCCGACTACAAGCCGGCGTTCAGTCCGGTTGGATGGGTGCTTGGGCTACTGACTCCGAGTGGCGCGCCAGCCGACCCGCGGAACGCAAAGCTGGAAGACTCGCCCCACCGCAGAGATCATGCTCTCAGCGTATTCCGGAAGCGGCTGAAGGTCGCGCCCCAGTCGGGTACTCGCTTGATCGACCTTCAGTACACCAGTTCGGACCCAAAGATCGCTGCCGCAGTGGTCAACGATGTAGCAAAATCGCTGGTCGACTTCACGCTGAGCAGCCGCTTCGCAGCCACGAGCCAGGTTTCGAACTGGCTTTCAGGGCAGCTTGGCGAGATCAAGAAGGATGCTGAAAGTGAGCAGGGAAAAGTTGAGCAGTTGCAACGCGAGTCCGGCGTCTACAGCTTGGGAATTTCAGACGCGCAAGGAAAAGAAATTGCGTACAGTGCAACTCTGGACCGGCTGCAGCAAGCGACGCAAGAGCTTGGGTCTGCCACTTCCAATCGCATTATGAAAGGCGCCTTGTATAAGACGGTGGAGAACGGCGACCCCGAGTTGATTTCTGGCCTGGCGGGATCCTCTCTCGCCGCCAACTCGCCTGCGGTGAGCAACTCGTTCCTGCTGATCCAGAACCTGCGCACGCAACAAGCAACACTGGCAACGCAGATTGCAGCCGACAGGTCGAAATACGGTTCGGCAAATCCCAAGCTCGCCGACGACACGGCGACTCTCGACTCCATCAGTGCGCAGATCGCTTCAGAGGTCAAAAGGATCGGTCAGCGCGCAGAGAATGACTTCAAGGCGGCGCAGGCGGTCGAAGAGAAGACCCGCGCTGTTTACGAACAGGAACGCAAAACCGCCGACACGCAGAACGACAAGGCAATCGCCTTGCTGATTGCACGGCAAGAGGCTAACGACTCGCGCACGCTCTACCAAACGCTCTATTCTCATTTGAAAGAAGCCGGTGTGATCGAGGGACTCCGCTCGTCGAATGTATCTGTAGTGGATGCAGGAAGAATTCCATCGAAGCCTTCGCCCGACGTTCCCATCTGCCTGGCGCTTTCACTGATCTGCGGCTGCTTCGTCGGAGTTTCCGGCGCGCTGATTGCGGATGCCACCAGCGACCGTATCGAGACGCTGGACACCATTGAGCGCACGCTTAACACCCCGATCCGCGCCATTCTGCCCACAATGCAGGCACCTCCCAAGGCTAGCCGCTCCCTGACCGCGAGCACCGACAGCAGCAGGGTCGCGGTGTTGCGCGGGCCCAACACCGCGTATGTGGAAGCGCTGCGCGGACTGCGGACCTCGCTGTTGCAGTCCGGCAATGGCTTGCCGCCGAAGACGATCCTGATCACGAGCGCCTCGGAAAAGGAGGGGAAGAGCACCTTGAGCCTCAACCTCGCGGCGCTGCTGGTCTTGAACGGATCGCGGGTTCTGCTAATCGACGGCGACATGCGCAGTGCCGGTCTGTCCGGGTACATGGGCTTTGAGCGACAGACAGGCACTTCCCAGACGCGCGGTCTGAGCGATGCTCTGTCAAACACGGATGAACCCAACGTGCTAACACCATTCAACCAAATGCCCAATCTCTCGGTGATCCCTGCCGGTTCGACTCCCACCTATCCGGCGGAGTTGCTCGGGTCAGAACGCATGCGGACTCTGGTCAAGCAGTGGTCGACTCATTACGACTACGTGCTGGTCGACAGCCCGCCAGTCCTGGCCGTGGCCGATGCGCTGATCCTTTCGCGCATGGCAGACACCACGCTGCTTGTCGCGCGCCACGGGCGGAGCACGCATAAGAGTCTGGAGCGCGCTTACAAGACACTGCACGGCGCCAAGAACAGAAATATCGCGGTGGTAGTCAACTGCATGGATCGCAACTCTGTCTTCTTCAATGAATACAACGGTTACAAAGGCACGAACTACTACAGTGAGGTCTGAGATGAAGACATTGACGATTTCTGCGGCCGCCTTGCTGGTGGCCATGTCGTGGACGGCAGCGGCCCAATCTCCATCCGGAAACAGCCTCCTCATCAGCCCCGGTGACGAACTCCACATCTCTATTTTGGATATGCCGGAGATGGATCAGAATCCGCGCGTGACCGACGCCGGGGATGTACCGGTGCAAGGCGTCGGCAACGTACACGTGGCGAACATGACGCCCGGCGATGCTGCGACCGCGATCCATGATCGCCTGATAAGCGCCCACTATCTGAATCATCCGCAGGTGTCGGTGGTTGTGGATCAATTTGCAACCCAAGAGGTAACTCTGATCGGCGAAGTGAAGACACCAGGCGCTTATCCGATCGCCACCCCACGCCCGATTCTCGATGTAATCGCGCTGGGCGGCGGGCTGGGTGAGTACGCCGATCGAGACATTCTTGTGGAGCGCCATGGCGATCAGAACAACCCGATTCACTACAACGTAAGCAACAATGCCGAGCGCGCGATTAAGGAGCAGGTTCTGGTCAATCCTGGAGATACGGTGGTGGTCGCGAAGGCAGGCATCGTCTATGTGCTTGGCGACGTGAATCGTCCCGGCGGATTCGCCATGAGCAATAACGAATCCAAAATGACCCTACTCGAAGCCCTGGCCACCGCCGGAGGGGCCGCAAAGACGGCCAAGTTGGGGAACGCACGCCTGATTCGTAAAGCCGACCACACGGAAATGCATGTATCCCTGGGAGATATTCAGAAGGGCAAGCAGCCTGATTTTGCAATGGCCCCTGGAGATATTCTTTACGTTCCATTCAGTTATTCGAAAAACCTGATCATTAACAGTACTGCAGGGATCACCGGCGCCGCAGGTGCCGCGGCCATCTACGCCAAGTAGGTAGATCCCCAGGTTGATGTTTCGCCCGGGGGTTCTTCTGAGCCCCCGGGTGCGCATTCCGCACGAGCAGCGAGTCTCTCTCAGCCGCGCGTTGCGCGCCACGTATCTCATGGCGCGATCCTCGAATTCATCAAGAAGAAATACAAACAGCTGATCCGAAGATCAACTGAATAACCCCGTGTCCCCGGAACGGTTTCGCGGGCGCTCAATGGTCGATCACCAACAGTTCCACCAACCTGGTTGATGGGGAGACACCATGAATGAAAGACACCATTTAACAATCGGACTCCTTAAGCTCTTTGATCTTGTAGTTGTGCTTCTAGCCTTTGTGCTCACTACCTTTTCGATCGTCAAGGTGGAGCACGGGCTCTCACTTATGAGCTTCCTTTCGATAAGGACAAAGGTCTCCAATTTCGCGATCCTGGTCATGGCTCTGCTGATTTGCCACACAGTGCTTCAGATCTGCGGTCTTTACAGGTCGAGACGACTCTCCAATCGCCGCACCGAGATGCTGGACGTAGTGAAGGCCATGGCTCTCAATACGGCATGCTTCCTGGCCTTCGCTTTCTTCTTTACCATCCAGATGATCACCATTCAGTTCCTTGGCATCTTCTGGTTGCTGAGCACGGTGCTGCTCTGCACATCCCGGCTGTTGATACGCAGTATTGCCGGCTATGTGCGCGTTGGCGGCAGAGATCTTCGCTACATGCTGGTGCTCGGCACCAACCCGCGCGCGATAGAGTTTGCGCGCAGGTTGCTGGCTAGCCCGGAGAGAGGATATCGCCTGCTAGGGTTTGTCGATGACGATTGGCCAGGAATGATCGGGCTGAAGAGGGCCGGCTTCAAGGTGGTAAGTGATTATGCAGGTCTGGCCGAGTATTTGCGACGCAACGTGGTGGATGAAGTGGCCATCTATCTGCCCTTCGGCTCCTTCTACCAACACTCCTCCGAAGTGGCGAACCTGTGCGAGCTGCATGGAATCACCATGCGCTTCAATTCCGACGTCTTCGGATTGAAGACAGCGCGCTGGCGTGCCGAGGAGTTTGACGGCGACCAATACATCGCGACCTACACCGGATCGAGCGAGCTGTGGCCCAAGACTGCAAAACGCCTGGTCGACATTATCGGCGCCTCCGCGGCTCTGCTTGTCTTTTCGCCCATCCTGATCGCCGCGGCAATCGCCATCAAGCTTACATCGCCGGGGCCGGTGTTCTTCTTGCAGAGCCGCATTGGCCTGAACAAGCGGCACTTCAAGATTTTCAAGTTCCGGACCATGGTTCCCAATGCCGAGCGGTTGATGGCGGTTTTGGAAAAGCGTAATGAAGTATCCGGGCCGGTGTTCAAGATCAAGAACGACCCACGGATCACGACCATTGGCAAATTTCTTCGCCGAAGCAGCATTGACGAGCTTCCTCAATTGCTCAACGTGCTAAGGGGCGATATGAGCCTGGTGGGCCCGCGGCCGCTGCCGGTGCGCGATTACGAAGGCTTCAACGAGGATTGGCAGCGCCGGCGGTTCAGCGTCAAGCCCGGCATTACCTGCCTGTGGCAAGTCAACGGCCGCAGCGGAATCTCCTTCGACCAGTGGATGCTTCTCGATCTTCAGTACATGGACGAGTGGTCTCTCTGGCTTGATTTAAAGATTTTGGCCAAGACGGTGCCGGCCGTCTTCAGAGGCGCCGGAGCCGCTTAGGATTCGCTCCAATCGCCGCATCTCGAAAAGGCACGGCATCAACCTGCACAGCGCAAAGTGTCGTCTCATCTGATTCAATCCGGCGAAGATGCGGACGCCGCTCTGGAGCCAGCGTTCACGTGCCGGTAAGGTATTTCAACTTGTAGGGAAGGGTGCGATCCATGAGTACTTTTCTGTCCGAGATAGGTTCGGGAGTTCGATCATTCGACGTTCTCGGCTGCAAAGTTCATGCCGTGACAGCCCCGGACCTGACCGACCTGGTTGAACGCGCAGTGGAAACGCAAGAATCGTGCATCATTGCCAACCACAATCTTCACAGCCTCTATCTCTACCAACGTGACGCGCGGTTGAGAGAGTTTTTCGCCCAGGCGAAGTGGATTCATGCCGACGGCATGGGCATTGTCTTGCTGGCAAGAGCGACGGGAGCAGAGGTCGATCGTTCCATCCGCGTGACCTATGTGGATTGGCTTCCGCTCTTGATGGAACGCGCCGTAGCGCGCAACTGGCGCGTGTTTTATCTCGGCTCCAGACCGGGCGTAGCCGACAAGGGAATCGCAATCCTGCGCGAGAGGTTTCCGGGCCTGAACATGGAAGCGATTCACGGCTATTTCGATACGGCCGGCGAAGAAAACGAAATCGTGCTCGAAAAGATTCGCGCTTTCTCTCCCGACGTGGTGCTGGTCGGCATGGGAATGCCGCGGCAGGAGCGGTGGATTCTCGACAACCTCGACCGGTTAGGCGGAGCGGTACTGCTTCCTTGCGGCGCCTCCATCGACTATGTTGCCGGTGAAATTCCCACGCCGCCGCGCTGGGCTGGCCGCTGCGGTCTGGAGTGGCTCTATCGTCTTGTCGCCGAGCCTGGGCGATTGTGGAGACGCTACCTCGTGGAGCCGTGGGGATTGCTTCTTCTCATCGGAACCCGCTGGCTCAAGAGTATTTGAGTCGATGCTCCGCGACTACACGAGCTTTGGTGAACGCAAACGGCCGCGGTTGTTAACCGAGATTCACCATCAGGACGAAATGGCCACTACGGATGCCGGAGAGAACAAAAGGATGACAGAAACAGATCAGCCCTTGATTACGGCTGTCATCCCGACACGCGGGCGCGCCGAGGTAGTGACTCGCGCCGCCCGTAGCGCGTTGAATCAAACTTATCCGAATGTCGAAGCGATTGTTGTGGTGGACGGCCCGGACCCGGTCACGATTGAGGCTCTAGAGGCGCTGAAGGAACCGCGCCTGCGCGTGATTGCCCTTACCGAGAACGTAGGCGGAAGCGAAGCGAGAAACATCGGAGCACGCGCGGCGCGGGGAACCTGGATCGCGTTGCTCGACGACGACGATCAATGGCTCCCTGAAAAGCTTGCGACACAGATGGGAATGGTACCCGATTCTGCCGCACGCTACTGCTTGGTAACCTGCCAGCACCTGAAGCGCCAGCCTGGGCACCCTGACGTGCTGGCGCCGCGCCGAGCACTACGCCCCGGCGAAGACGTAAGCGAATACATGTTCTACCCGGAAGACAAGCTGCACCACATTTGCGGACCGCAGACATCCAGTTTTCTGGCAACAAGGGAACTCTTCCTTGCCGTACCTTTCAGCAAGGGCCTCAAATGCCACCAGGATTGGGACTGGTATCTGCGTGTGATGCACCACGAAGGAACCGTAGCCGTCATGGTTGAGCAACCGCTCTACATCATGGATTTGGAACCGGAAAGGCCGCGCATGACTCAGATGGCCCGCTGGCAGCTTTCGCTGGATTGGGTTGAGCTGCGCAGAGATTTATTCACGCCCCGCGCGTACAGGTCTTTTCTCATCAACGAGTGCATGTTTCGCAGTGAGGAGACCAGCCATCGATTACGCACGTTCAGAACGCTCCTCTCGCTTTGCCGGCGTAGCGGCAAGCTCGATAGAAAGGAATTCGTAGCGGCTGTCAAGTGGTACTATCTTCGACCTTCGGTGCGAATGAACATCCGCCGCTGGCAGAGACAAATCAAGGCGAGCCTGTGGAGTGCGGGTCGAACCGGCCCCGCCATCGAGACGCCGCAAACGAAACGAGAGGTCCACGGTTGAACTATCCACAAAAGATTGCTCTGGTCGACTTGAGCACCGAGTTTACCGGAGGGCAGTCGTATCTGCATAACTTGATCGCGCTGCTCGACGGGGACGCCGAACTGTGGCTCCTCAAACTGAGTCCACGACTCACGGTGTCTCCGAAACAGGTCGGTGTGACGACCGTCGATCTAGGCTTTGCTCTCAAATGGGGACGTCCTTTCCAGATTCCGATCTGCATGATGGTGCTGGCGTGGCTACGAATTCGTCATGGGCTCGATGCCGTGTGGGTCAATGGCTACCCTGAGATCGCGCTGATGCCTTGGGCGCGCATCATCGGGTGCCGAGCGATTGCAACGCGCCACTTGACGCTGCTGACCGACAAGCCCAAATGGCATTGGATTCGTAACGGCTGGCGGGTGCACTTTCTGTATGAGTGCATGGCGCCTGCTGCAAACAAGATCGTTTGTGTGTCAGAAGCTGTTGCCGATAGCCTCAGAAAGTACGTGGGCTCGGAAAAACTGGCAGTGATACAGAACTGGATTCCGGTTCTACCGGAACCTCTGTCTCCTAAGAACGAAGAGGCGAGACCGCTGCGGCTTTTGTTTGTGGGCCGTCTCATCCATCACAAAGGCGTGTTCCTGATTCTCGAAGCAATGCGGCGGCTCAAGGAGATCGATGGTTCGCGGGAGCTGTCGCTCACCGTGGTGGGCGAGGGAGAAGATCGCGCGGCTCTGGAAAAGCAGGCAGCGGGCCTGAACGTGGTATTTGCCGGTTTTCGCAGCGATACTTCGTCGTTCTATAAATGCACCGACGTATTCGTGAATCCTACCCTCGGACCTGAAGGCCTGCCGCTGGTATCGCTGGACGCAATGTCGTATGGGCTCCCGTGCATCTTCAGCGATATTCCGGTTCACAAGGAAATCACCCGCAACGGAAAGGTTGCGGTGCTGTTTGAAAGCGGAAGCCCGGAAGACCTCAAGAGGAGTATTGAGCAACTGCTCGAAGCGCCGCAGTTGTTCGGCAAATATGGACGGCTCGCGCGCGAAGCCGTGGAGGCCAAACACAGTCCGGACTTTGCTCGACAGCGCTATGTGGAAGAGCTTTGCTTACTACCCAGTTCCACCAAGTTCAATCAACCTTCGGCGGCTTCCCCAACGCCTATCCTAAAATACGAGGGAGACAAGTAATGCATTCTGTTTCGGGATCGATTGGATCGATTGCCCTCCTCGACTCAAAGGTTTCCAAGCCCGCTATACAAAAGTGGAACAGGTTTCTGCTTCAGGCAATCTGTATGTTGCTACTATGCTATGGCGGCTACAGAACGCTCTATCAGGACGTCTTGCTCAACAGTTGGCTAACGGGCGATTTCAGGCCAGTCTATTTGTCAACGCGGGCATGGCTCACGGGAAATCAACCTTATGATCCATCCGCATTGATTCTTGAAGCGCGGCAAGCAGATCAAGCTTTATATCAAAGCGTTTCCAACGACATCCATGGGCAAGTAGCGATCTATCCGCCATCCATGTTTCCGGCGCTGGCATTTCTTTCCGCAATGCCATGGGGACTAGCGCTGGCTGTCGACCTCGCACTGTCGGCGATTGCCTATTTCGCCATGATTTGGTTGTGCAGTCTGCGTTTAACAGGATTGAAGCGGCTATACTTCATCGCATTCGCCGCTGCCTCCGCTCCCTTCCACGGCGCGTTTTCCTGCGCCAACGTCAGCGCCTTGGTGGTGCCACTTGCCTGTGTATCTATCTTGTGCGTGGATTCGAATCCGATCTTTGCCTCCGTTTTGCTCGGAGCAGCAGTCGCAATCAAGCCCCCGGTTGCAGCCCTGTTTATTCTGTATCTCGCTATAACACGGCGATGGAAACCGTTCATGCTCACTATGTTGACCAGCGCACTCCTGTTTGGCGTCGGAATTGGCTGGATGAAGTGGCACCATCTCAGTTGGCTAGCCGAGTACCGCGCCAACGTTGCCACTCTCGTTTCACCTCTCGTAAATAAAGCGGATGGAGTTGTTTGGAACGGGGCGGCGAACTTCAGGGTTTTTAACATTCAGCCCGTCTTTTACTTGATCACTCATAGTCTCAATTTCGCAATCATCGCGAGTTATATCCTTCTAATCGCGCTCCTCGTCGCGCTTTCATGGAGCGCACTCAGCAGGCCGATACCGCTCCCATCGTTGCTGGATTCAGAACTGCTTTCTGTCGCCTGCCTGTGCACTTTCATAGCGGTTTACCAGCACTACTACAGCGCGATGTCGCTCCTGCTTGTCGTTCTCTGGGCACTCCAAGCGTGGCCTCGATTCTTGGCAAAATGTGTGGTTGCTGGCGCGTCGATTCTGATACTCCCGCTGTCCAAACTCCCAGTTATGGTAATGCTGATCCGAGATTTGCTGAAACCTGGATTCAGGATCAGCTTTCATTCGCTATTCCGGCATGATTTGCCGTCGGATATTTATCTCGGGCTACCCGAGCAGATTGCTTTCATGTTTCCAATCTGCCTGGTGGTCATTTGCGCTGTGGCGCTGACGTGGGATTGCTGGCGAATTGGCCGAGTATCCGAGACAGAAATAGATACAGCCTCGTTGCCTGCATCAGCCACTTAAGATCTACGAATAACTGTCCAAGCTACCGAGACCAGCGCATGCGACTCAGATTGCGGGAATGCGGAAGAATGAAGATATTTCAGCTGGTCACTCAGATGGAAGCGGGCGGAGCGCAACGCGTCGCATACCTGCTGAAAAACGAGTTCGGCAGTCGCGGGTACGATTCAACCCTGTGGTTTCTCTACACCAAGCGGCCCGCCTATGCCGGCATCGCAGGCGTTGCTTCGCTGATGGATCACTCGCCCTCTCTATTGGGCTATTTCAAGGTATTGACGCGCTTTGCACGGCTCATCCGGACGGAGAAGCCGGACGTACTGATTACGCATACGCACTATGCCAACGTGCTGGGTCATGTCTTGTCAAGTGTCCTTGGCGTCCACCATCGAATCGCCGTGCAGCACAATCCGACACACACTTATCCGCGTGCGGTGCGCATGGCCGACTCACTGCTGGGAAGCATCGGGATATACTCAAGCAATGTTGCCGTCTCCGAGACAGTGGCAGAGTCGATTGCAGGATACCCACGGTCCTATCGCGAACGCCTGGCTATCGTGTACAACGGGGTCCCGACGCCGGCCTCGCCAGCCCCGCGCCAGGCAACCAGGGAACGTTGGAATATTCCCCTTGATGCTCCGCTGCTCGTCAACGTTGGAAGATTCAGTCTCCAAAAGAATCAGGAGTTCCTGATCCGGCTGATCGCGGACAGCAAGCAGCTTCATCTGTTCCTGGTTGGCGACGGCGAACTTCGCCAGCGGCTCTATGAACTGGCAGCTGAACTGGATGTCTACGAGCGCGTGCACTTCACCGGAGAAGTGAGCGCGGCCGACGTAGCCTCGCTGATTTCAGCCAGCGATGTTTTCGTCTTGCCATCGCTTTTTGAAGCCGTGGGCATGGTGGTGCTGGAGGCAATGGTGCTGGGCGTTCCCGTGGTGTCAAATGACATTCCCAGCAGCCATGAGTTTATTGGGGAAGACGGTGTGATCGTGGACATCAAGTCCCCGGAAAAGTGGATGACTTCGATCTGGACATTGCTCAATCGGCCGGATATTGTCGCGGAGATGGCAGGGCGTGCAAAGTTAAAGGCGCAGAAGTTTACCGTGCAGAGAATGGCGGACGCGTACGAGGCGCAGATGACGCGGGTAAGCCCGCGGCGCCTTGCCCGGAGCGTTGAGTAAGTACCGTTGAATCGGTTGCAACCGCTATCGAACAGGAGAATCTGACGGCATGGAAATGGTCGAAAGAATGGACAGAACGAATTTTCTTAGCCTGACGAATACATGGATACTTTGCGCCATCTTGCTGGTATTCGCGTCGCTCTATGGGTTCTCATTTGAACGTGGCAGCCTGAACTCGTTTATCGGCGCGGACCAGCAGGCGATCGCAGCCAGCGATTCAGGGCGGGATATGGTGATTGGGACCCAGGCCACGCTGATGTATTTGCTGAGCCTAGCCTGCATCCTGCCGTGGATCAAGCCGGTATGGAAGCAGGTGCGCCGCAACGCCTTGATCTTCTCCGTGCTGGGGTGGGCGGTCTTGTCGGTGATCTGGTCTGAGATGCCATCGACCAGCGTCTTCAACTCAGTGCGCATGGCCATCAACATGGTACTGGTGATTTATCTCTTCGAGCGATACTCGGCCAACGATATCCAGAAACTGATGATGCTGGTCGGATGCGTGGCGGCCGCCGGGAGTCTCTTCCTGGTGTTCGTGCTTCCCCAGTACGGCCTTCAGTCGCGCGGTGTTTATGCGCTTGGTGCTTGGGAAGGCATCTTCGGACAAAAAAACCTTTGCGGGCTGGAGATGCTCTTGCTGCTTCTGCCTGCGTTCTTCGTCAAACTCACCGGTGCCTATGCACGAACTTTGCGCATCGGCTACATCGTGACTGTGCTCGTAATTGTCGCCATGACTCGCTCGGCTGGTGCATGGGTGGTGGGAAGCCTTTGCCTTGCCTTTGTCGCGCTGTTGAAGTTGACCTCACGAATGCGCAGGAAAGACGCGGCTGTGGTGGTGATTGCCATTGTCGGCGTGGGCGCAGCTGCTGGCGTCTTGGCCTTGTCCTATTACGACACGCTCATGTACGCACTCGGCAAGGACCCCACCATGACCGGACGCACGGTTCTCTGGGCCGGGCTCATACGCCTGGCCATGCGTCATCCTTTGTGCGGCTACGGTTACATGGCCTTCTGGCAGGGAATCGTCAAGGGTCCGACCCGCGGCCTGGCGCTTCAGATGGGTTGGCTTGGCCTGGCAGGCGCTGAAAGCGGCGTCCTGGAAATGTGGCTGGAGTTGGGCATTGTGGGTCTGTTTCTCTATGTCGCCATTTTTCTCCGCGGCGTCAAGGACGGCCTTTACTGCATTGGGCGTGGAGCTTCACCGGCCGCCCTCTGGTACGTTTCGATTCTGTTCTACGTGGTGGCAACCAACATTGAGGGCGGCCTTCTGCTAGCTCCGTCGAGCCTTTCCTGCATCCTGCCCTTTGTCGCGTTTGTAGGCCTGCGACGCGAAGCGCAGCGCATGCGCGAGAGACAACCCGCATGAGCGTCGTAGCGGTTGAGATCGCGAAATTCCGTAGTAGTCCCATGGCGCGAAACGCCACTTGGCTGTTTGCCGGCCAGGGACTCGGGCTGGTCTTGCAGGCTGCATATTTCGTCATCCTTGCCCGATTGCTGGGGCCGCTGCAATACGGCGTCTATGCTGGCGCCTTTGCGTTCGCCAGCCTGGTGGCGCAATACAGCGCACTGGGAACGGGCACAGTTTTTCTTCGCTACGTCTCCTCTGATCACTCCGCCTTTGCCGTCTACTGGGGCAACATTCTGGTGGTGACTTCGGTGGTCGGCGGCGGGCTCGTGGTGGCACTGGACCTGCTTGGTCCGCGGTTGCTAAACCCGGCCAGCGCGGCACTGGTGCTGCTGGCAGCCATCGGCAACTGCGTGTGCGCCCAGTTGACAATCGAATCGGCCCGCGTCTTTCAGACATTCGAGAAGATGCGAATCACCGCCTTGATCAACCTGCTCACCAACCTGGCGCGAACGATCGCCGCTGCCGCCATGTTCATCAGCATGCGCCATTGCACGGCATGGCAGTGGGCGCTGGTCTCCACGCTGGTTTCCGCACTTGCCGCGGCAGCTATCGTACTGACCATCTCGCTTCGCTTCGGCCGGCCACGGTTCGACTCCAAGCTCTTCCTCAAACGCGGCGCGGAAGGTTTCGGATTCGCCGTCGCCATGTCCACCTCGTCGCTCTATAACGATCTGGACAAGACCATGCTCAGCCACTACGGGATGAACCACGATAACGGCGTCTACACCATGGCTTATCGCATTGTCGACATCGCCACCATCCCCATCTTTTCCATTCGCGACGCCGCCATGCCGCGCTTCTTCAAGCTTGGTCGCGAGGGCATCTCCGCCTCCGCCGAGCTCGCGCACCGGCTGCTGCGGCGTACGCTGGCTCTCGGAGCTCTGAGTTCGGTGGCAATGTTTCTGGCAGCGCCGCTGATTCCAATGGTCGTAGGGCATGGGTTTATCGAAGGCGTCGCTGCGTTGCGCTGGCTGTGCCTGATACCGCTGTTCCGCGGCGTGCACCAAATGACAGGCTGCGCACTCACCGGCGCCGGTATGCAGAGATATCGCACCATCATTCAACTGCTTGCCGCCACGCTGAACTTCTTCCTGAATCTCTGGCTCATTCCCACGTGGGGCTGGCACGGCGCTGCCTGGTCGAGCCTATGTACCGATGCCGCGCTCGCTGCGATGAGCTGGAGTATTCTCCGATTTCAATTGAGACAGAACGCTTATGCCTGAAATCAGTCGACACATCTTTCGCAAGCTTCTCCGCCCCGCAAAGGTATTGCGTGCCCTGCGTCTGCGTGCCGACATGCGCTGGCTGATGCTGCGCAATCGCTTCAGCCGGTCGCCGGTCGCCAGCGGAGATGCTGGTCCCGTCGTCTCGCTCACCACCTACGGCAAGCGCGCTTACGGCGTATACCTGGCCATCGAGTCCATTGCACGCGGCAACGCTTTACCGTCGCGGCTCATCCTCTGGGTAGACGACGCGGCGTTCTTTGCGAATCTTCCTGCAACCCTGCTTCGCCTCAAGCGCCGCGGCCTGGAAATCAGGTTCTGCAAGAATTACGGGCCGCACAAAAAGTACTATCCGTATGTAGAGAGCCAGGATACCTTTACCGGTCCGCTTGCGACGGCCGATGACGATGTGATTTATCCGCGCTCCTGGCTTGCCGGCTTGCTGGCTGCTCAGCGGCAGTTTCCCGGCTGCGTGAATTGCTACCGCGCGCGAGTGATGACGCTGCATGAGGGCAAGATCGCGGCCTACCGCGATTGGCCGCTCTGCGCGTCCACCGCGCCCAGTTTCAGGACTGTGGCAACCGGAGTATCCGGAGTGATCTATCCCCGCGCGCTGCTTGAAGATTTGAAATCCGCAGGCACCGCGTTTGAATCCCGCTGCCCCAAGGCCGACGACTTGTGGCTTCACGTACAGGCCATCCGTGCCGGGTTTCACATCCGGCAAATTCAACCCGAGCCGATTCACTTCCCCATGATTCCCGGTACGCAGGAAACATCGCTCTACGCTGAGAACTGCGCGCTGGACGACGGCAACGACAGGCAATTGGCCGTCACTTACGAAGACCGCGATTTGACATTGTTTGGCTGCAACCGGACTGCGGCGCCAGCTTAGCAGCGTGTGCCAAAAGTCCAAATGAGCCGAAGAACCTCCCTCGGGGGCTAAAGCCCCACTGAATATGCGGCACTTACGGCACAGCTAAAGCTGTGCCCTTTCAAAACATGACTTTCACCACGGGCTGTTAGGGCGCGCCGGGGTTCAGACTCGCCAGTGTCTAATACCGATCCGACTTTCCTTGCGGTTTCATACATTATCTGGTCAGAATGCCGGACAGTCCCCGGCCGGAGGAAAGATGACGGTTGCTTTGCGTGCAGACATTCGTCCCCACGAATCCGCCCTCCACACCGCAGGCAGCTTTTACCGCCCGGAGTTGGATCTCGTCAGATTCATTGCGTTTCTGCTGGTGTTTCTTCATCACACACTGCCGCGCAAGGGTCTTATTCCGCACCTTGGCCCACAGCTCAGCGCTCTTGTGACTTCGTTGGCAAGGGCCTGTGGAATCGGACTCTGTTTGTTTTTCGCGTTAAGCGCATTCTTGATTACAGAGCTTCTGGTGCGCGAAAAAATCGCCAACTGCAAACTCGAAATCAAGGCTTTCTACATCCGAAGAGCACTGCGCATATGGCCGCTCTATTTCCTCGGCTTGGGCATCGGAGTAGCCTTGACGCTGTTCAAACCGGCGCCCGGAGTTTTGGAGCGCTATGCGGCCTATGCCGTTCTTGCGGGCAACTGGTATTGCGCCGCGCATATTGCGAGCGCGGGTAAATCGCCCATGGAGATCCTGTGGAGCATCTCCGTTGAAGAGCAGTTCTATTTGTTCTGGCCCTGGGTGGCCGCCAAGGCAAGAAGAGTGATGCAGATTGCCGCAATCGTTCTGCTTGCGGCATCATCCGCCGCGATTCTCGTGCTTGTCAGAATCGGCGCAGACACAGATGCCGCCTGGTTCAACAGCTTCGTCGAATTCGGATTTTTCGGCGTGGGAGCGATGCTCAGTTTGCAGCTGCGAGGGAGAGTGCCTAAGTGGAGCGCAGCGCTACGCACAGTTGTGGCGCTCTCCGCATTTGCGCTCTGGTTCGTTGCGAGTTTTGTGTTTCACATCAAAGATTCGGGGCCAGCAACTTCCGGACTTAACCTTCTGCTCGGGTACTTTGCCGTTGAGCTTGGCTGCGTGCTGTTCCTGCTGTCGCTGATGGGAATCTCGCCGAAGAAAGTGCCGCGTCCGCTCATTTACCTGGGACGAATCTCCTTCGGCCTTTATGTTTTTCACGTTCTTGGGCTGCACCTTTCTTCGAGTATTTTGCAAAGACTGGGGGCCGACCATTCAGCAATCTTCACAGCGGTACTGGGGCTGGCCATCACCATTTCATTTGCATCGCTGAGCTACCGCTTCTACGAAACCCCGTTCTTGAAACTCAAGAAACGTCTCGAAGTCGTCAATAGCCGGCCGATCTAAGAACCCTCATCCGTGCATCCGAGCCGATGTTCGTCTTCCACATTCATCGAATTCAAAAACCAATCCGGGCATCGAGTGAAGCCCATTACGGATCAATATCGAGATATGCATCTTATGAGCGCAAACGCAACCCAGGCCTCCACGGCAACCTACCGTCCGGACATTGACGGTATCCGTGCGCTTGCCATTCTCAGTGTGGTGCTTTATCACGCCGGTGTGCCGTTGCTCACTGGCGGATTCACGGGCGTGGATATTTTCTTTGTCATTTCCGGCTATCTAATCGGCGGGCATATCTTCTCTGAGATTCGCCAGGGCCGATTCAGCTTTGCGCGTTTCTATCAACGCCGCGCCAAAAGAATTCTTCCCGCGTTCTATGTTGTCCTCTTTGCGACATTTGTGTTCGGTCTGCTGCTGCTGTCGCCTATTGAGTTGACCGAATACAGCACCAGCGCCATTGCCGCCGTTTTTTCTGCATCGAACATTCACTTCCTCCGCTATTCGAATTACTTTCAGCAATCGAGCGAACTGAACCCGCTGCTGATGACCTGGTCGCTGGCCGTCGAAGAGCAGTTCTACCTGGTGATTCCGCTGCTCATGCTGGCTGCGGCGAAGGTCCGCCGCAGTTGGCTGTTGCCGGTAATCCTGGTCACCTGCGTCGTCTCGTTTCTGTTTGCGTGGCACCAGGTTCACGTCGAACCCGGCAAGGCGTTCTATCTACTTCCGAGCCGAGCCTGGGAACTGGGAGTCGGTGTCGCGCTGGGCGTAGCCGAGTCCCTGCGCAAGCGCAGTCTCGTACCCGCGGCATGGATCTGGCCGGCCAGTGTATGCGGCTTCGCAGCCATGCTCGCGCCCTTCTTCCTGCTCAAGCCTTCCGTGCCTTTTCCCGGCCCCTCCGCCGCTGCTTCCGTACTGGGCACGGCGCTGATCATTTCATCTTCCACAAGCTGGATCAACCGATTCGTCCTCTCCATGCCGTGGCTGGTTTTCATCGGAAGGATTTCCTACTCGTGGTACTTGTGGCATTGGCCATTGATGGCATATCTTCGCGTTGCATCCGGCGGACCGCTGCCCATACCAGCGCGCATCGTTGCAATCCTGCTTTCCTTCGTGCTTGCCGTCCTCTCCTTCTATCTCGTCGAACAGCCTTTCCGCAAGTCGTTGCTGCCGCCTTTGCCATTGATCGCGCGTTACGCGGGAGTCGCTATCGCATTCGCCGCCGTGCTCACTTTTGTCTGGAAGGATGGCGGCTTACGCGCGAGATTTCCCGATCTCCAACCGCAGCAGGCTGAGGCGCCGTCCCATTGCATCGTGGATTACGGCCACAGCACTCCGGATCTGACGGCACATTGCTACCCTGCGCGCGACAGCACGCCCTCGATAGCGCTCTGGGGCGACAGCCACTCTGCCGCCCTTGCGCCGGCGCTGCGCTCTGAGGTCACGTCGCGCGGATACCACTTTGTCGAGTTCAGCAAATCGTCGTGCCTACCGCTGGTCGGAGTGGCCAAGTTCGTGCCCGCGCATCCGTCAGTCGTGGAAGAGTGCGTCGAGTTCAATCAGATTGTGCTGAAGACAATTGTCGCCGACAGTCGGATTCGCACCGTGATTCTGGCCGGCAGATGGTCTGACCCATTTCTCGACGGCAACGTGGAGCCACTGCTTGATGTGGGCCTTTCGCGCACGCATCGACGACCACCTGCATCTGCCATGGCCAGTATCTTCGCCGAGGCACTCTCGAAAAACATTGCGGCATTGCAATCCGCGGGCAAGCGCGTTGTCCTGGTTGAGGATGTTCCGAATTTTGACTTCGATCCGCTGTGCAGCATGCTCACCGCGCAAATCCCGGCCCGGCGCATGCTCGCCTCATGGATGACACGCGGCAATAACACACCGGGTTTTGCGCGGGCAACCTCTCTTGATGCCGCCGGCCGATCCAATGAAGTATTGGCGTCCGTTCGCACCCGCTTTCAGGATGTGGAACTGATCGATCTGCGGCCAATGTTCTGCGACGAGAGAGGCCTGTGCGCCTACATGCATGGCGGCAGGCTGCTTTACTCCGATGGTCAGCACCTCACCGCGGACGGTGCATTCTATGCGCTCAGAGGCGTGGGCCTGCCGGGCCTATAGGCATGGCTGCCGGCGCAGTTCCACCCGCACACTCAACCTGTCCGGTGTCTGCGGCGCGGCGCGTCACGTCGTCAGCATGGAAGTGATTCATCTGAAATAGCCGGCCATTCCACCGCTTCAATCTTTTTCCCGGTTCACGATTTTGCAGCACCCGGAGCTTCTTGCATGCAGATTCCCAAATACATCCCGCAGTTCGACTACCTGCGCGGCATCGCGGTGTTGGTGGTGATGCTGTTTCACGGCAGCCACGACGTGCAGTCGTTCCCCATGGCGCGCTACGTCGAGTTCGGATGGACCGGCGTGGACCTGTTCTTTGTGCTCTCTGGTTTTCTGATCACCGGGATTCTCTTCGACACGCGCGAACAGAAGGGCTACTTTACCAATTTTTATGCGCGGCGCATTCTGCGCATCTGGCCGCTCTACTTCGCGCTACTCGGCGTCATGTTCATCGCTGTGCCGCTGGTGGCTCCGCGTTGGGGCGCAACCGCCATGGCGGGCGCCAAGCCGGCCTGGACCTTCGTGCTGTTCATCCAGAACCTAGCCATTCCTCACGCCATCACCGGGCCACTGAGCGCAACCTGGTCGCTGGCTATTGAAGAGCAATTTTATTTCGCGTGGCCCCTGCTCATCTGGCTGCTGCCCCGCAAGGCCATTCAGCGCGTGGCCATCGCTATCATCGTTTGCTCTCCGCTGCTGCGCCTCGGCCTCACGCTGAGCCACGCTCATGTCGCTATGTACTTCAACACCTTCACCCGGCTCGACGGACTCGCGGTGGGAAGTTTCCTGGCCATATGGCTGCGCGATGCCGACGCCAAGACAGTCAAACGCTGGGCGCTGGCCGCGCTGCCCATCGCACTGACCGCAGCTATATTCATTGAGCAAACCTGGATTCGCTACTCGGCCATCGCCATCGCCGCCGGCGCCATCGTCTCTCTTTCTTTCTTCCTGACCTTACGCAATCCCTTCGTGCTTTACACCGGGCGCATCAGCTATGGCCTCTACCTGCTGCACCTGGCAACTCTCGGCATGGCCACCAAGCCTGAGCTGCGGCGTCACTATCCGCAAGCGCCGGTCCTCAATGACCTGACCTATCTTGCCGTGGGCCTCGTCCTGACGTATGGCGCAGCCTCGCTGTCGTGGTTTCTCTTCGAGAGTCAGATCCTGCGCGCCAAGAAGTGGTTCAGTGCACATCCCACATGGGGCAAGACCAACTCGGTGGCAGCGCAACCCACAGGCGATGGGGTCGACTCGTCAGCCGTCCTGGTCCCGGCCATGGAGGCGAGCGCCGCGGGAAGTGAAGGCTAGATCCATCGCAGCCGCGTTGTAGATTCTTGCCGGTCAAATCGCAAAGAGAAGGACTTCAACAATTTCGAAATGTCCTTAGTAGCCCGAGGTGAAAGTAGTTTTGTAACAGAGCGCGACTTTAGTCGTGCCGCAATTGGCCAACAGAGAACTCGGCTTTAGCCGCTGCGGAATTGCATTGAAATGAAGGCAAAAACACAGGGGCTAAACAGGCTGCGGAAAAAGGCAGGCGGTCGCGCGGAGTGCCCGGAGAACAAGCAGCGGGGGCCAAAGCCCACGTTATTTTTCAGCACTTACGGAACGACTGAAGTCGTGCCCTGTTACAGTACCTGAATTCCGGCCCTTTCACCGCGGTCTTTCAGAATCCTGGAACGTCCCTTCCTGACCGAGACTCGACCGCGGCAGTTGTCTTCGACAACTGCCGCGGTCAAGTCAGGACGCATTCCATGGGATGCTACAGAGTCTGATTCTCCAGCAGCATCGGCGTCTGGTCCACGAGCACTTCCGAAGGCAGCGCATTCACGTTGTTCTGCCAGTCAATGTAATACATTAACCCGGAACTTGCATCGATGGGCACGGAAATCGTGTTGCCCGTGCTGCTCCAGAGCATCCATGCATCGTAGCCGCCCGTGCGTTGCAGTTCACATGCCCATAGGCCGTTCACATATTGTCTGCAACCGGTGAGCGTGGCTCCGCTCATCCAGCTTTGAACCACCGCATATGCCAGGCCGGGCGGGGTGGGTTGTGACGTAGGCATCTGCGGATTGCTGCACCACGGCGCTTCCCACAATGTTCCCCAGCCGCAATTGTCGTATGCGTACCATGTAAATCGTGCGACGCCGGCGACTGCCTGAGCCATGTGGTAGCGCATCAGCCACGACGCCTGCTGCTCGCCCACGGCTGAAGTGATCGATCCCCAGGACGCTTCGGTATTCCACAGTTCAAGAGCGCCCAGTCCATGATTGGCGAGAGTCAGATTGAGGGATTGAATCTGCGGAATGATGTTTTCGGGATTGGTTGCGCCGTAGCCGTGAAACGCAACGACATCCGCATAAGGATATTGCGAACCGGCACCGGAGAGGTATGAATCGAACCATGCCAGATTGCTCGAGCTGATTTTGCTGATCGATGGCGTCATTACCTTGTTCGGATTGACTCCTCCGTTGGGAGCGCACACGCCGTTTGTGCAGCCGCAATTGGCGGGGTCCTTGGCGATGGAATAAAGATGCTGGGCCACCGTGAGCAACTGCTGGTTGGTGCCATCCCAATAAAACGAGTTGTTCACTTCGTTCCATGTCTCGTAGTACTTGATCTTGCCGCAGTAGCGCTGAACAATCTGCGTCGCAAATTCATCGAAGGCGGCCATGTTGGGTGATGCGCAGCTTCCCGTACCGGTTCCGCCGATGCATGGATCGGACGGGTTGGTCGATGCCCATAAGGGTACGCTCCCGAAGGTGAAAATGTAGTCGCTGACGCCATTCTTGTTGCCAGTAGCGATCGAGCTATCCGTATGCGACCAGTCATACTGCTGGCTGGCTGTCTCGATGGTTGACCATGCTGCTACATCCCAGAGGCGCAAGGTAGATACCGGGAAGGATGGAAAGGGCGTGGATGTGTGATGGATCGTCATGCCGAAGAAGTTGCTGGAAATGGGGGTCGCCGGGTTCGGTGGAACCAACGTAGCCGCCAGAGGGCTTCCGTTGTAGGGGAAGGAGCCTGACGGCGCTCCGGTTCCGCTGAGGACAATCGACGCGATGCCATTGGTGGAGGAGTTGCTGGATATGGTCAGCAGACCGGTTGCCGCTCCCAGCGTCGAAGGATCGAATTGCACATTCAGTGTGGTCGATTGACCGGAGGTCAGAGAAACCGGAAATGCGGCTGGTGTCAGGTTGAAGCCCGTGCCGGTAACCGCCGCCGCAGTGATGGTCAAGGTAGCCGCGCCTGTCGATGTGAGTGTGAGTGTCCGCACCGCAGTCACATTGACCGGAACGTTTCCGAAGGGCACACTGGCCGAGCTGGTTCCGAGTGCCGGCAGCGCCGCATTGATTTGCAGTGCAAAGCTCTGGGTCACGGTTCCCACGCTCGCAGTCAGCGTCGCGACCTGTGCGGTTGTAACAGGGGTCGCATAGGCCACGAACTGTTGGTTGGTGGTGCCCGCGTGGACCAGGGCAGCGGGTGAAATGGTCACTGCCGCGTTGCTGCTTGAAAGGGCGACCCTGAAGCCGCCGTCAGGCGCCGGCCCGCTGATCGTAACCGTGCAGAGATCCGTTGTGGTTCCCACCACCGACGCACTAACACAAGAAATGCCAGTCAGTTGTGGCAACCCGGTTCCGCTCAGTGCAATTACCGCTGTGCTGTTGGTGGAAGAGTTGCTGGATATGGTCAACTGACCGGCCAGCGAGCCTTGCACCGAGGGATCGAATTGTACGCTGAGCGTAGCCGACTGGCCGGGATTCAGTGTCATCGGGAATGTTCCCGACGCCAGTGTAAAGCCGGCGCCGGTCACAGTGGCACCGCTGATGGTCACGGCAGCTGTGCCGGTGGAGTTCACGGTAACAGTTTGTGTGACAGGCGTGTTCACGGACACGCTGCCAAAGGCCAGGCTGGTCACGCCGATGCTCAACGTGGGCACCGGGACATTCAACTGGATGGCCAAGGTTTCGGTGACGCTTCCCGCACTCGCGGTCAGCGTAACCGTCTGCGCCGTCGCAACTGGCGTCGCATTCGCCGTGAACTGCACGCTGGTTGTGTTTGCGTGGATCAGGGCCGCAGGCGACACGGTAACGGCCGGGTTATTGCTCGACAGAACCACCCGGAAGCCGGCGGCCGGCGCTGGCCCGCTGATGGTGACAGTGCACAGGTCGGTGGCCGTTCCGCCCATCGACGCATTGGCGCAAGAGAGTCCGCTGAGCTGCGGCGCTCCCGTTCCGCTGAGGGCAATCACAGCTTTGCTGTTGACGGAGGAGTTGCTGGTGACGGTCAACTGACCGGTAGCCGCGCCTAACGCGGAGGGATCGAATTGCACAGTGAGCGTGGCCGATTGGCCGGGATTCAGCGTCATCGGGAATGTTCCGGATGCCAGCGTAAAGCCAGTACCGGTAACGGCGGCGCCGCTGATGGTGACCGCGGCCGTGCCGGTAGAATTCATGGTGACAGTCTGCGTGAGGGGCGTGTTCACCGCCACGCTGCCAAAGGCCACACTTGCCGGGCTGACAGATAGCGTGGATACAGGCACACTCAGTTGGATGGCAAAGGTCTTGGTAACGGCACCCGCACTCGCGGTCAGCGTAGCCGTCTGCGCCGTTGTAACCGGCGTCGCATAAGCCTTGAACTGTATGCTGGTTGCACCTTCATGAACCAGTGCCGCGGGCGACACCGTTACCGCCGCATTGTTGCTCGACAGCACCACTCGGAAGCCGCCGGAAAGCGCTGGTCCACTGAGCGTCACGGTGCAAAGGTCGGTGACGGTTCCGCCTATCGACGAGCTGGCGCAGGAGAGTCCGCTGAGTTGCGGCGCTCCCGTTCCGCTGAGGGAAATCACTGCTTTGCTGTTGACGGAAGAGTTGCTGGTGATGGTCAACTGACCCGCCGCCGCGCCTTGCGCGGAGGGATCGAATTGCACACTGAGCGTAGCCGACTGGCCGGGATTCAGCGTCAGTGGGAATGTTCCCGACGCCAGCGTGAATCCTGGGCCGGTGACGGCGGCGCCGCTGATGGTGACCGCGGCCGTGCCGGTGGAGTTCAGCGTGACGGTCTGAGTCGCGGGTGTGTTCACCGTCACGGTGCCAAAGGACACGCTGGCCGGGCTGATGCTCAACGTGGGTACCGGCACATTCAGCTGGAGGGCAAAGGTTTCGGTCACAGTACCCGCACTCGCAGTCAACGTGACCGTCTGCGCCGTCGTAACCGGCGTCGCGTTCGCCGTGAACTGTGCGCTGGTTACACCTTCATGAACCAGTGCCGCGGGCGACACCGTCACCGCCCCATTGTTGCTCGACAGCGCCACCCGGAAACCACCGGAAGGCGCTGCCGCACTGAGCGTCACAGTGCACAGGTCGGTGGCGGTTCCGCCCATCGACGCACTGGCGCAAGACAGGCCGGTCAACACCGGCGTGGCCGAAACATCGGCCGCGCCAACGCCGCTCAGGGCGATCAGCGTCGGGCTGGTTGAGGCGTCGGTTTTGATGCTCAGCTGTCCAGTTGCCTGCCCGGCGGCAGCCGGAACGAAGTTGATATTCACGATGAAGGTGCCGCCCACCGGGACGGAGACAGGGAGACCCGTTTGCCCAACAACCGAAAATGACTTCCCGCTCAAGCTGATCTGGGTTACGTGGACCACCGCGGATTTCTTGTTCACGAGGGAAACTTTGGTATTGGTCGCTTTACCGACCGGAACACTGCCAAGGTTCACCGAGGTGGACGAAGCAACCAGACTCAACGACTCTGCGTGACTTACCATCCCTCCGCCACAGCCTGCCGTGAACAGGCAAACCACGAAGGAGAGCATCGCAGTCAGCCAAGCAGATGGCCGTCGGAGCGCGGCGACAGTCGTCCGGTGGCACGGAACGTGTTGCTCGCGGTTGTGGGCAGAACGCGGCGAAAATGCTGCGTGAATCGCGGTTTTGGAGGCAGATAGAGTTTGAAGACGGTTGAAAGACACGGGTAACCTTCCTGAGAACTGGTCAAAATGAGCGTTCAAGGAGCTGCTTCTTTTATCGGAAGAATTATCCAAAGTCTACTGCGAATCAGGACAGATTGGTAACCTATAACAGTTACTTTAGTTCTCGAGCAGGTATTTCTCTACAAGTAGCTCGTTTTGTTTAACTTGCCTGATTGCCATTTAAGAAACAAAGGAACAGAGACATGAAAACATGCGCGTCTTCAGTCCGCAGGTAACCTATCTCATCTAGGTACTCGTTCATCCGCTATCATCGTGCCCCGTTCGTTGATTCAAGGGGCAAACTCTTCCATATCGCCAACATCCCGCAGTTCACCGCACAGGAGAAAACCTATGTCAAAGCCAGTTTCAATCTGTGTAATCGGGTCCGGATATGTCGGACTTGTTGCGTCCGTTTGTTTTGCCGAAATCGGCCACCAGGTCATCTGTGTGGACAACGACGAGGCCAAGGTGAAGACGCTCCGCCAAGGCGGGGTCCCCATCTTCGAGCATCATTTGCCTGAACTGCTCGCCAAACATCTCAACCGGGGGGTTGAATTCACCACCGATCTGGCCGGCGCGGTCGAGCGCAGCGAGGCCGTCTTCATCGCCGTCGGAACGCCGCAGGGAGACACCGGCGCCGCCGACCTCTCTTATGTAGAGGCGGTGGTCTCTGAGATTGCCCGGGCCATCAAGAGCTACAAGGTGATCGTGGAAAAGAGCACCGTGCCGGTGTACACCAACGAGTGGATCCGCCGTGTTCTTCAGCGTCATGGCGTCGACTCGGCCAGCTTCGATGTCGTATCGAACCCCGAGTTCCTGCGCGAGGGCTCGGCCGTCATCGACTTTCTGCATCCGGACCGCATCGTCGTCGGCGCCAACTCCGAGCGCTCGGCGGAAGTGCTGCGCCGCATCTATGAGCCACTCACCGTCGGCAGCTATTACGCACAGCCCAATGCCCTGGCCGGTCCCTGCAGTGCTTTCAATCCGGCGCAACTGCTGGTCACCTCCGCGCAGAGCTCGGAGATCATCAAGCACGCCTCGAATGCATTCCTCGCGCTCAAGATCTCATTCATCAACGCGGTGGCGCGGCTGGCTGAAACCGTGGATGCGGACATTGAAGACATTGCCGCCGGGATGGGCCTGGACAGCCGCATCGGGCCCAAGTTTCTGCGCGCCGGGCTCGGCTACGGTGGCTCCTGCTTCCCCAAAGATGTGGCAGCATTCCACTGGGTGGCCCAGCAGGAGGGGGTGAACTTCGACCTTTTGCAGGAGGTCAAGAATATCAACGAAACACAGAAGGCACTCTTTGTGGAAAAGGTGCGTGCGACGCTGTGGACGTTGCGCGGCAAGCGCCTCGCGGCACTCGGGCTATCCTTCAAGGGCGACACCGACGACATCCGCGACTCGCCGGCCATCGCCGTCATCCGCGAACTGCTGGAAGCCGGCGCATCAATCACGGCCTACGATCCGGCCGCCATGGAACGTACCCGCGAGCTGCTGCCGCCGTCGAAGAAACTGCACTACGCAGCGGATGCCTACGAGGCCGCGCGCGGCGTCGACGCGGTGCTCATCCTCACCGACTGGAAGGAGTTCGCCGAACTCGACCTGGACCGGCTGGGCGAAGAGGTTCGCTTCCCCATCGTGATTGACGGCCGCAACCTCTACAAGCCGAAAACCATGCTCGAATCTGGATTCACATACGTAAGCGTCGGAAGGCCCGCCAGCATTCATGAGCAGGAGCGCAGCGAGCTCACCGCCTGAGCCAACTTACTGGCCTGAAGCCCAAATACCCACACCCCACCCTTGCGCCTTTTGTCTGGCGCAAGGGTGGGAAGCCTCCAGTGTTTGAAAGCCACATCATCGACCGCGCTATCCCCAGCGCCCGCAAACCACTTCGGAGAATACTACTTTGACAATGCGAGTCTTGGTTACCGGCGCTGCCGGATTTCTTGGTTCCCACTTGACGGACCGTCTGCTGAACGAAGGCCATTCCGTCATCGGCGTTGACAATTTATCTACCGGCGACATCAGTAATCTTGCCCACCTCGCTGCGGAACCGCGCTTCGTCTTTGAGGAATGGGATATCTGCGATTCCTTCGATCCGGGCGCTGTGGACTATGTGTTCAACATGGCCTCGCCGGCCAGCCCGCCGGAGTATCTGCGTCTGGCAGTAGAAACCCTGCGCGTCGGCTCAGTCGGCACGGAGAATGCCCTGACGATAGCCGAGCGTTACGACGCCGGCTTTCTCCATGCGTCCACTTCCGAATGCTATGGCGATCCGCTTGAGCACCCGCAGCGGGAGACCTACTGGGGCAACGTCAATTCCGTCGGCCCGCGTTCGGTCTACGACGAAGCCAAACGCTACGCCGAGGCGCTGGTCATGGCCTATCACCGCTCCCGCAGGGTCAATACCCACCTGGTGCGCATCTTCAATACCTACGGCCCGCGCCTGCGCGCCAGCGACGGCCGAGTGATTTCCAACTTCATGATGCAGGCATTGCGCGGCGAGTCACTCACCGTCTACGGCGAGGGCAACCAGACGCGCAGCTTCTGCTATGTCGACGACCTCATCGAAGGCATCCTGCGGCTGGCGCGCTCCAGCGAGCACATGCCGGTCAACATTGGCAACCCCAACGAATTCACTATCCTGGAATGCGCGCAAGCCGTCTTGCAGGTAACCGGATCGAACAGTGAACTCAGATTCGAGCCGCTGCCGATAGACGACCCCACGCGCCGGCGCCCCGACATCACCAAGGCCCGCAAGCTGCTCGGATGGGAACCGCGCATCGGTCTGAATGAAGGCTTGAAACGGTCGCTCGGTTTTTATCAGGCGAAAGTGGAGAAATTGTCGCCCCTTTTTGCTGCCGCGGATTAGGCGTTGTCGCCCTCGGCGTCCGATGCACTGCACAGCATTACGGAGTGCATCGGACGCCGAGGGCAGATGCGGGAATCCCCGACACTGGGATTCGCGTTGGAGTGGTGGCATTCGGGGAGAAATCTCTGAGGGATGAAACTTCTGGGCTGTTCCATATCAATGTTTGTGCTTTCCCATGTGCCCAAATGCGAGGCACCTGGGGCAACCATCATCAGTGGTTGCTCTCACTTCTCCCGGCATCTGGGGACGCACGCCTCGCCACCAACTATAAAGTTGCATCAATGGGCTTCACACGAAAACCCCCGGCTGGTTGGCCGGGGGGTTTCGTTGTTATTGGAGCCTGCTTCAGCCTCCCGATGCCGCCCTCAGTTGCTGAAGAGCAGAATGCCAGCGGCTTTCTCGTCGGTGGCGGTTTCGTCGGCGCTGACTGGGCGGTAGAAGAGCTGGTTCGCGTCGAGGTAGACCTCGAGGAAGGCCGGACGGGCGGTGATCTGCCCGCCAATGAGAGCCTCGGACAAGGGGTCCTCAACGTAGCGCTGCAGGGCGCGGCGCAGAGGACGCGCACCGTAGCTGCGATCGACGAGGGTCTTGTCGAGGATCCACTTTTTGGCGTCCTCGGTGACGGAGATGGTAATGGCCTTCTGGGCCAGGTTCGCGTTCAACTGCTGCACCAGCAGTTCGACGATCTGGAGCAGGTCGGCGTCGTTGAGCGACTGGAAGAGGATGACCTCGTCGAGACGGTTGAGGAACTCGGGGTTGAAGGTCTTCTTGACCTCCTGCTTGACCAATTCCTCGACCTTGTCGCTGACAATGTCTTCGCGATCGCTCTGGAAGCCAAGCCCCTGCTTTTTCATCAGGTGCCGGGCGCCAATGTTCGAGGTCATGATGAGGATGACGTTCTTGAAATCGACGGTATTGCCCAGGCCGTCGGTCAACTGGCCGTCCTCAAAGACCTGCAACAGAATGTTGAAAACATCGGGATGCGCCTTCTCGATTTCGTCGAGCAGGACCACCGAATAGGGCGAACGCTTGACGCGCTCGGTCAACTGGCCGCCCTCCTCGTAGCCCACGTATCCCGGAGGCGAACCGATCAGCTTGGAGACCGAGTGCTTCTCCATGAACTCCGACATGTCGAAGCGGATGAGCGCCTTGTCGGACCCGAAGAGGAACTGGGCCAGGGTGCGGGCCATCTCCGTTTTGCCGACGCCGGTGGGGCCGAGGAAGAGGAAACTTCCGATGGGCCGATTGGGCGACTTGAGGCCGGCGCGGGAACGGCGGATGGCGCGCGCCAGGGCGCTGATCGCCTTCTCCTGCGAGATGACACGCTTGTGCAGCTCTTCCTCCACGCGGAGGAGCTTCTGCGTCTCTTCTTCCTTGATGCTGGTGACGGGAACACCGGTCCAGCGGCTGACCACATCTTCAATGTCCTCGCGGCTCACAATCCCGGAGGCCGAGTCGTCGAGGTGGTACTTGTCGCGCATGGAACGTAGGTTTTCGCGTTCCTTGCGCTCCTCGTCGGAGTAGAAACGCGCCTTCTCGAACTCATGGTTGGCGATGGCCGAGTCCATGCGATGCACGATGAACTTGATGCGCTTCTGGACTTCGGTGATCTCCTCGGGCAGCGAGGTCTGGCGCAGCTTGACGCGGGCGCCGGCTTCGTCGATCAAGTCGATGGCCTTGTCGGGCAGGAAGCGGTCGGGAATGTAACGATTGGAGTGAGAGACCGCGAATTCGACCGCATCGTCCGTGTAGCTGACCGCGTGGAATTTCTCGTAGCGGTCCTTGATGCCCATGATGATCTTGATAGCGTCGGTCTCGTTGGGCGGCGGTACCTTGACGGCCTGGAAGCGGCGTTCCAGGGAGCGGTCCTTCTCAATCGATTTGCGATACTCGGCCGGGGTGGTGGCGCCGATGCACTGGATTTCTCCGCGGCTGAGCGCTGGCTTGAGGATATTGGCCGCGTCGAGCGAACCCTCGGCGGAGCCCGCGCCCACCAGGGTGTGCAATTCGTCGATGAAGACGATGGAGTTCTGATTCTCCATCAGTTCCTTCATGATGGTTTTGAGGCGCTCTTCAAATTGGCCGCGGTACTTGGTGCCGGCGACGATGAGCGAAAGATCCAGACCGAGAACGCGCTTGTCGGCCAGGAACGACGGAACTTCCCCGTCGGCAATGCGCTGGGCAAGGCCCTCGACAATGGCTGTCTTGCCCACGCCGGGCTCACCGATCAGCACCGGGTTGTTCTTGGTGCGGCGGCAGAGAATCTGGATGACGCGCTCGAGTTCGCCGTCGCGGCCAACAAGCGGGTCAAGCTGGCCGTCCATGGCGGCCTGGGTGAGGTCGCGGCTGAACTCCGCCAACAGGCTGGACTCGCGCTGCCGCGGCTGTTGCGGAGCTTTTTCCTGCGTAACGCGGCCCAATTCCTCGCGAATCTGCGCCAGCTTCAAGCCGCGCTCCTGCAGAATCTCCGAGGCAAAGCACTTTTCTTCGCGCAGCAGTCCCAGGAGGAGGTGTTCGGTGCCGATGTGTTTGTGCCCCAGACGTTCGGCTTCTTCCGCCGCATAGGCCAGCACCCGCTTGCACTCATTGGAAAGCGGCAGGTCGACGGAGGTCGAGACCTTTTCCCGGATGGTCGTATGGGCTTCAATTTGTTTGCGAATCGACTCAACCGAGGCGTGCGAGCGCAGGAAGCGGTTGGTCAACGCCTTGTCCTCGCGCAACAGGCCGAGAAGCAAGTGCTCGGTCTCGATATAGGGCGAGCCGAACTGGCTGGCCTCATACCGCGCGAAGAAGATGACGCGTCGTGCCTTCTCCGTATAGCGTTCGAACATGATGTACTCCCCTCCCCAATGGTTCGGGCTTACCGCAGACTGACCGACGAGAGTGGCTGTCCGGTCTGCCGGCCTCAACCCAACCCGCGCGCGTCCAACTCTTGAGCGGTTCTCCAATGTACTTGCCGTTGCCGGTTCCGTGCAAGGTGAATTCTTCGCAAAAACAAGAGAATTCACTGGACGGTCGCGGTTTCGACCTGGTGCGACTGGAAAGCCGCTATGAACCCCGCCGCCGGAACCCAGGGAAATTCATTCAGTCCCGGACAGCCCTTTTGGATGGTGGCGGGCGATCGTGCTGCCTTTTCTCCGTCGGTGTTGGTGCTGCCGGTGGAGCTTCCATCCTGCCTTCGCCAGCCGGGACGTACACGATCCAATCCCAAGCTGCTTACCTGATAAGACTCAAATCCGGCCGGAACGGTGCTTTTTCCGTCAGGGGTTTCCGGCCGGGACGCCCGTTTGCGGAGCGCCGGCGGCCCATCGATTTGCCACCAGCTTGCCCGCTTCCAGGCGCAGGGCCCGTGTACATTGTGCGGCCAAATCCATGTTATGCGTCACCAAAATCGAGGTGAGGCCATGATCAGCGTGCAATCGAGCGATCAAATCGAAGACCAGGCCAGCGGTAGCTTCGTCCAGATCGCCGGTGGGTTCGTCGGCTAAAAGCAAACGGGGATTGTTGACCAGCGAGCGGGCCAGAGCCACGCGCTGCTGTTCGCCTCCGGAAAGCTCGCCGGGCCGATGTTCGCCGCGGTCAGCCAAACCAACCTCGCTGAGCCAGTTTGCCGCCACCACCGAGGCATCGCGACGGCTGACGCCGCGGGCCATCAGCGGCATGGCGACGTTTTCCAGCGCCGTAAACTCCGGCAACAAATAGTGAAACTGCCAAACGTAGCCGATTTCGCGGTTGCGAAAGGCCGCCGCTTGACGCTGAGTGAGGGCTGCCACGTTGGTTGACGCGCAGTGAACCGTTCCCGCAGTCGAAGTATCAAGAGCGCCGAGAATATGCAGGAGCGTGCTTTTTCCCGCGCCCGACTGGCCCACGATGGCCACCATCTCGCCAGTCTTGACCTCCAAGTTGAGGTCGCGAAAGAGCGTCAGCTTGCCCCGTGCGGTCTGGTAGGTCTTTTCGAGGTTCTGGACCTGAATCATGGGGGAAGCGGGCTGGAGTTCCCTGCCCTGGACCAGGTTTTCGGCCCGCAAGCTAGGGTCCTGCGCAATGCGCGGGGCCTGACTGGCAGCCGCTGGGAAGGTTTGCATCATCCGGTTGCACTCAATTTTACATTGTGTGGGAACCCAGCGGCGAAAAACGCGGTCGATTGCGGTTGCGGTGCGGCAGAGGCAGGCCCAGAATGTGCGCTTTCAATGGCGCAATACTCCAGGCAACGCTCTCCCTCTCAGCCATTCAGCAGCGTCTTCATCTGCTCCGTATAACGCTCTCCGGCCGCCGCATCCGGTGGAAACACCTCTTGCAGTTCCTGAATTAGATCCGGCGCGAGGACAAGGTCGACGGCTGCCGCGTTCTCTTCAATGTACTTGCGGCGCTTGGTTCCGGGGATGGGCACGATATCTTCGCCCTGCGCCAGCACCCAGGCCAGGGCAAGCTGACCGGAAGTGACACCGGCCCGGGCAGCCAGTTGATTCACCTTTTCAACCAGTTGCAGATTGCGTGTGAAGTTCTCGCCCTGGAAGCGCGGGCTGGAGCGGCGGTAATCATCCGCGGCGAAGTCGTCCGGGCTCTTGAAGGCACCGGTGAGGAAGCCGCGGCCCAGAGGGCTATAGGCCACAAAGGCCACACCCAGGCGCCGGCAGGCGGGCAGAATCTCCGGCTCGGGATCGCGGGTCCAGAGCGAGTACTCGGTTTGCAGTGCAGCGATGGGATGGACGCGGCAGGCGCGCTCCAGCGTAGCGGGCGAGGCTTCGGAGAGGCCCAGGAAGCGCACCTTGCCCTCTTCAACCAGCCGCGACATGGCGCCGACCGTCTCCTCGATGGGCGTTTTTGCGTCCACGCGATGCTGGTAGTAGAGATCGATGGTCTCGATGCCCAGCCGCTGCAGACTGCCCTCTACCGACTGGCGGACATACGTTGGGCTGCCGTTGACGCCGCGCTTGGCCGGGTCGGCCGGGTCGCGCACGATGCCGAATTTGGTGGCGACAAAGAAGCGTTCGCGCCGTCCTTTGAGCGCTTTACCGACCAGCACTTCGTTGGTGTGCGGACCATAGGCGTCGGAGGTGTCGAGCAGGTTGATACCGAGGTCCAGCGCGCGGTCGATGGTGGCTAGCGATTCCTGGTCGTCGCGCCCGCTGTAAAAATCGCTCATTCCCATGCAGCCCAGGCCGATGGCCGAGACTTCAGGTCCGTTTGCTCCCAATCTGCGCTTCTTCATGGCTTTCCTTTCAATCGAACAACCAACCGTGGCTAACTAACCGTCGCCAGCTGCTTCTCCGCATCGGTAACTTCGGCTTCCGCCGTGCAGCACACGTCGGCTTCCAGGCTGCCCACTTCCGGCCCGCCGATGCGGATGCGCTGCTCGATCTTGCGGTAGTTGGCGATTTTGTGCGTCAGCAGGGCATGGGCTTGTTGCAGAGCGGCGATCTGCTCGGCAATCTCGGCCTGGTGGTCTTCGAGAATCTTGCGCCGCTCAAGGGAGGTGGAGTCGCCCAGTTCGCGCAGTTCCGCGTAGCGCTGCATCTCGCGGATGGGCATGTTGGTCGCCCTCATGCAATGCAGAAAGCCTATCCAGTTCGCGTCGGCTTCCGAGTAGCGGCGGTGGCCGTTGTGCGCTCGTCCTACGGGTTGAATGAGCCCCACGCGCTCGTAATAGCGCAGGGTGTGCGCAGTCATGCCGCACCGCGCCGCCATGCTCCGGATGGTATAGCCAGTTTCACTCACCCTTCCACCGTACATCTTCGAGCGCGCTCGAAGTCAAGGTACTACGCGTACGGCGAACGTGTGCGCGTAAAGGCCTAGCGAGGCCGCGGCGAAGCTTATGTTACACGATTGATTAACCTTGCCATTCCTACGCTGCGAGCGTATCGCCCCGAAGATGGGGCATAAAAAAGGCGGCCCGGTGGGGCCGCCTTTGTGAAGTTGGAAACAAATTGCCTCTAGAAATCCAGACGCAGAGACATCTGGATCTGGCGCGGGCTGCCGATGGTGTGGAGCGTGATGCCCAAGCCGGCCGGGCAGTTGTAGAACGAAGAATTGCTCTGATTGCCCAATGCATCGCAACCGGCCGGCAGAGGCGTCTGGCCCCCCGTCGGCAAGTTGTTGTAGTTCTCGTTCTGGGTGACGTTGTCTCCGGTCACGTCGAAACTGGTGGTATTGGTGACGTTGAAGACATCCAGGGTATAGCGCAGCTTGGTCTTCTCGCCGAAGGGCGTGACCTTGACCAGCGAAATATCCGCACGCTTCTGCGAGGCCTGGCGGAAGATGTTGCGCTGCCCGTGGGAGATGAAGCTGGTCTCATAGGGATCGTTGGCGGGAATGGCGCCGTCCAGATCGCCGGGATTGAGCAGCGGCACAGTAAAGCACTGCGCCTTGAGTGCGGCGTCCTCGCTGCCGAATGCACCGGAACGGCCGGTGACGGCGTTCTTGGGCGTGCAGCCGGCGGCCAGCGGAACAATGGGGTTGTTGATGCCGTCGAAGGTGCTATAGAAGACGCTGCCCACCGCGCCCGAGTAGTCGATGATGCTGTACGGCTGGCCGCTCTGCAGCACCGTGATGCCGTTCAGGCTCCAGCCGTTCTCCAGTGCGCCAGCAACCCAGTTGCTCGGATGGAAGGCGGGAAGCTGGTAGGTGTAGGTGAAGTCCAGCACATGCTTGCGATCGAAGTCCGCCAGGCCGTAGCCCGAACGCAGGTTGGTGGGGTTGTCGCCGTTGTAGAAGAGGCCCAGGGCGCTCTGCTCATCGGTGGCGTGGGAGAAGGTGTAGGAAGCGCCGGCCTGCAGCCCGTGGCCCATCCGCTTATCCACATGGAGCTGCGCGGCGTTGTACATGGAGATGCCGGCGGCCTTGTAGTCGATGGACTCCGACGAGTAGCCGATGTAGGGAACGCGCAGGTCGACGTTGCCGCCTTCGGAGTTGATCATGTACGTGCTGTTCAGCGTGCCGCCGCTGTTGGTCGGCAACGCGACCGGTTCGTAATTGTCATCCACAATCGAGTAGCCGTAGGAGTAAAGCTGGCCGCGAATGGGGTTGCCTGGGCTGGCGATCTCCGACTGGTTGAAGGGAGTCGGAATCACCTGGTGGCGTCCCAGGTTGCCGACGTAGCCCAGCTCGATTGCGATGTCGTTGCGCGGCTGCCACTGCACGTCGAGGGTGTAGTTAATCGAGTAAGGCAGCTTGTTCTTGCGGTCGTACGCGCCCATGGCGAAGGGGGCCGCCCCGTTGACGATGGCGTTGGCATTGGGCAGATATTGCGTGATGTCGGAGGCCTTGCCGGTGGGCGCCGCTCCCAGTGTGGCTCCCCAGGGTTGAGAGAGATTGGCTTCGGCCGGATTGCAGGTGGGAATGTAGCCCTGGTAGTAGCTGGCGCTTCCCTGATCGCAAATCTGCGAGTTGACGAAGGGCTGCGACTGGCTGACGCCGAAGGGGCCGCCATGCACCTCGCCGGCCGCATAACCGGGAGACAAATAGGTGAACAGTTCGCCGCGGTCGTAGTAAAGTCCGGTGCCGCCGCGTACAACCACCTTGCTGGCAAAGCGGCTGGGCGACCAGGCAAAGCCCAGACGCGGCCCAATGCCCCACTGCCTTCCGGTCAGCGTGGTGTCGTTGGAGTCCTTGGCGACAACGTAGCCGTTGTTGTTGAAGGTTCCGTCGGGATTCTCGGGATCGTTCGCCGTTCCAGGGTCAAACAGGGCCGGGTCGAAGTTGTAGATGTGGCCGTACTTCTCACTGAATGCGCCATTCAGGTCGTAGCGGATGCCGGCCGTGATGCTCAGGTTGGGACGAATCTGGTACTTGTCCTGCAGATAGAAGCCGGTCTGGTTGGAGCGATAGTAGCGGTCGCCGTTGCCCTGCAGGAAGGTGGTGGTATTGAAGTCGTCGTTGCTGGTCACCAGGCCCTGAACAAACTGGCCAAAATCCGCAGAGGAAGTGGTGCCCGCAACTCCGGGACGGCGGTCGCGGGGATTCAACTGCGTGTGCGCCCAGCTTCCACCCACTGCCAGCGTGTGGTTGCCCACGGTCCAGATGGCGTTGGCTGAAGGCATCAGGCGATTCTGAAAGACGCCGGTCAAGGAACCCTGGTTCGATCCGGGGCCGATGTTGAGGGTCTGCATCGAGGTCGGCGTATTGGCGCCCAGAACGTCCACGATGGTCACGCCGGAGTAGTAGCTCGATCCCAGGTTATTGACGCCCACGCTATCTGCCGAGAAAGGCTGCACGTTGGTCGAGTAAATCTTCTCGCGAATCATGCCCAGGGTTTCGGTCACGCTCAGATTCGGGCGGAGCACGTTCGTGTTGTTGATGGAGAAGACCTGGCTGCCGGCATCCAGATGCTGGTCCCATCCCGGAATGTTCGAGTAGGCGAACGGGGCAACGGTCGGATCGTGCTGGTAGTAGTACTTCAGGGCCAGGGTGTCCTTGGGGCCGGCGTTCCAGTCCAGATCGCCCACCAACTGATCGCCGGTGAAATAGGCCGTACCGGGGAGCGAGACGTTATAGGGATGAGCTGCAGTGGCGACGCCGGTCGGATTGGGAACCAGCCACTTGCCCGGCTCGCCTTTGAGGGAGGGCTGGTTGAAGAGGTTGTAGGCGACGCTGCTGCCCGGGTTCACTACATTGTTGTTCAACTGGCTCCCGGCTAGAGGCGCGCCGAGCTTGCAATCCGATGCCGGATCGGGGCACCAGCCGGAATTGGCCACCGCGGCCAGCCCGTCCGTGCTGCGGTCGTCGTTGAGTCCTACAGGGACCGAGAAACGCGAATAGCCCAGTTCCTGGTCGGAGACATGCAGGTGCTGATAGCCGATAAAGCCGAAGAGCTTGTCCTTGATGAGTGGTCCGCCTACCGTTCCGCCCGCCGTGTAGCGGTGCAGTTGCGGGACCTTTTGGCCGGCGGGAATGTCGGGATCGTTGTTGAAGAAGAAGGGCGCGGCATTCAGCCAGTCAGTGCCGCGGTGGATGTAGGTGTTGCCGTGGAGGGTGTTGCTGCCCGACTTGGTGCTGACGTCAAGGTGCGCGCCGGCCGTGGCCCCCTGCTGCGCGTCGTACATGGAGGCATTCACGCGAACTTCTTCAATAGTCTCCGGAGCCGGGCTGGGAATGGCGTTGCCGATAGAAAGATAAATGGATGCGCTGCTCTGAATGACGCCGCCGGCGGTGCTGTTGCCGCTGCCCGTGTTGTTGATCACGCGGAAGGATGCCACCTGGCTGGTGCTTTTGCCGTTGAACAGGTTGGATGCATCCACGCCGTTGAGCAGGAAGGTGTTCGAGGTATCGCGCTGGCCGTTGGCCCAGATGGGCGCGTTGCCCAGACCGGAGTTGACGCCCGTGCCGCCAGCCAGTTCGGCGCTGACGCCGGTGGACTGAATGGCCAGGCCGGTAAAGCTGCCTGTCGCCAGCGGAGCCATGTCAATCTGCGCCGTGTCCATTACGTAGCCGTTCGTAGTGTCCACAGCGTTCATCAGCGGGGAAGCTTCCACCTCGACGGTCTCGCTGGTCTTGCCGATCTTCAGCGCCGCATTCACGGTGGCCGTGCGGTCAGCCTGCACCGCGATGTGCTGCGTGCGCTGCACATCGAAGTTCTCGGCCGTGTAGGTCAGCGCGTAAGTGCCGATGGGCAGATTCACGAAGCTGTAAGCCCCTGATCCGTTGCTCTTGACCGTGCGGGTCAGCGCAGTCTGCTCGCCCACCACCGTCACCGTGACGTTGGGAATTGCGCCGCCCGAGGAATCCGTTACCTCGCCGGTAATGCCGCCAAGCGTCTGCTGTGCCAGAACGTACGAACAGCACAGCGCAGCGGCCGCCACAATTGCCAGCAGCCGGGGAAGCAGGGTCACAACTTTACGAATGGAATATTTCAAGATGCAAGCCTCGGAAATAGGGATTCCCCATCGGTTCTTTTGAAGAGTTCGAATAGACTCTGGGTTGAATCGGAACTCTGAAGTTCTGTCTCGTGCAAAAAAGAATAAGGACAGAGCCGCCTACGAGGGATGGTCGTCTGTCGTACAGGTTCAGGTTGAGCTACGCGGTACACATAGGATAACGTCTGAGCGACGGATTTCAACGGTAAATTTATCTTTGCCGGTTGCCAAGTGTATGTCCGCTGTGATTGGTGCGGCTGGCGCGGCAAGCAGTAAACACGCGCCCTGCGTCAGGCGGCATCCCCGGCCTTCCGGAGCTGGAGTTTCGGCCTGTTTTTCCACATTTTGAATCACAGAAGCATGTTCATTGCTGCGCAGATGTTCGTGCTCAGCAGTCGCAAGAGATTGCCTGTGCCATACTGTGCGTATTCCGCTCCACGGCGAAATGGAAAGCAGGTCCGATGCCGGGCAAGCCCGATCCCGAGTTTCTACGTCGCGCTATTGCGCTGGCCACCAAAAACGTCCTGAGCGGGGCGGGCGGGCCGTTCGGCGCTGTCATTGTGCGCGACGGGCGCATTGTGGGCGAAGGCGCGAACACCGTCACTACCACGCTCGATCCAACGGCGCACGCCGAGGTCAACGCCATCCGGGCCGCCGCCAAGGCCCTGGGCGCGTTTACCCTGACCGGCTGCGAACTCTATACCAGTTGCGAGCCCTGCCCCATGTGCTATTCCGCGGCACATTGGGCACGCATTGAGAGCGTCTATTACGGAGCCAGCGCCGCCGATGCGGCCCGCGCAGGCTTCGACGATCTCTTTCTTTACGAGGAACTGCGCAAGGACAAGGCAGAGCGCAAGATGCGCACGACGCAACTGCTTGGCAACGAGGCCTGGGCCAGCTTTGCGGCGTGGATTGCCGCGACCAACAAGGTCGATTACTAGCGGCTGGAGGCGGAAGTCCGCCGCTCCCAGCGCTCCTCGTGGCGGTCGTCGTGATAGATGACGCCGAGGACGCGGCCCTGTGCATCGCGTTCGAAGACCAGGCGGGAAACGCTCGTTCCGTTGGGATAAAAGAAGATAGAAGAGGTCTCCGCGGCCACTTCGTAGGTGTCGCCCTGCGTGGTCTTCTCGAAAAGCTGATCGCCCTGGCGGTAGAAGATCGCCACCAAGTGGCCACCCAGGTCGCGGTACTCGCCGGCCAGGCTGTCCAACACGGACGAAGCCAGCTTGATGGCGGGCGGGTGCAGGGGGATAAAGAGCCGCTCGGCGAATGGCTGTGCCGGGGGATGCGGCTCCAGATGGTGTGCCAGCAGCCAGCGCGGCAGTTCGGGCTCGTTGTAGGCGCGGGTCCAGCAGTCGTGCTTCAGCCCCTGATAAAGCCAGAGGCGCACGCGTCCGCCGGCGGATTTGAAAGCCTCGTACATCAGCTCACTCTGTTTGACCGCAACCACATTGTCTTCTGTACCGTGGAAGATCCAAACCGGCGTATGGCCCAGCGCATGGGCATATTCCGCCGGCAGGGTCGAGGCTTCCTGCCAGCGCTCCGGGGCATAGCTCCAGAAGATGCCGCTGGCGGCGATGGCCACCGCCGCCCAGCGGCGTGGGTGCCGTTTGACCAGTTCCCAGGCTCCGTAGCCGCCCAGCGAAAGTCCAGTCAGGTAGGTGCGATCCGTGTCGAGGTGGAACTCAGCTGTCTCCCGGTCCAGGGACTCCATGGCCAACGTCAGCATCTCCGAGTCTGTCCAGTAGTTGGCCAGCGGACATTGCGGCATCACGATGACGAACGGCCAGCGCTCCGGGTGGTCGCGCAGTTGCTGGGGCAAGCCGATCTGCGTCTGCCACATGCCCTCCGAGCCGCGCTCGCCGCGCCCGTGCAGGAAGAGGATCACCGGCCATTGCTTGTGGTCGTCGCGCCGGAACTCCTCTGGCAGGTAGACCTGGTAGCGGTAGGTGGCGCCATGCAGAACGAGGGTGCGGTTCAGAAAGCCCGTCTCCTGAGGGGGATCCTGGCGGTGGGGCCTGCTGCCACCAAGAAGGGCCTTGGTCTGCGCGGGGGCAAGTGCGCAAGCCAGCAACAGGCCGGAAGAGATGAATCGCAGAATACGGAACATGCTGAAGTCCCCTCCCACTATATACGGCAGACTGGCGTCGGCCGGAGAGGCCCAAACGGCCCCACCGCTTGTATCAGCCGAATAAATTCGCGTTTCCCTTCGACTTTCCTGACGAATTTCTTACGCCTTGTCGTGAAACAATCGGAACGACCGGCAAAACGTACCCATGAACACACTTGAATCCGCCCTCGAACCCGGCCAGATGCTGGACCACTACCGCATCGATCGCACCGTTGCCCGCAGCGGCATGTCAGTGCTCTTCCAGGCCACTGACATGAACAACGGCCGGCAGGTGGCCATCAAGGTTCCGCACCCGGAGATGGAAGCTGACCCGGTTCTCTTCGAGCGCTTCAAGCGCGAACAGGAGATCGGCCAGACGCTAGACCATCCCGGCGTGGTGAAGACCTTCGACGACGAACAACGCAGCCGCGTCTACATGGTCATCGAGTGGGTCGAGGGGCGGCTGTTGCGCGCGATCCTGAACGAAGAGCGCAAGCTCCCCATCGAGCGGGCGGTCCAGCTTACGGTGAGCATCTGCGACGCCCTGGACTACATGCACAAGCATGGTGTGGTGCATCGCGATCTGAAGCCGGAAAACATCATGGTCGACGCCGAGGACCACATCAAGCTGATCGACTTCGGCATTGCCATGAAGGAAGACGCGCGGCGGCTGACCTTTACCAATATGACAGCCACGCTGGGCACTCCGGACTACATTTCTCCCGAACAGGTGAAGGGCCAGCGCGGCGACCAGCGCAGCGACATCTACGCGCTGGGCGTGATGTTGTATGAGATGCTGACTGGCGAGACGCCTTTCAACGGGCCGAACCCGCTGGCGGTGATGAACGAACGGGTGCTGAAGGACCCCATCCCGGCGCGCAAGCTGAACCCCGCGATTTCGCCGGAGTTGCAGGAGATTCTTTACCGCGCCCTGGAGCGCGACCCGCGCCACCGCTACGCGACCGCGACCGAGATGGCCTGGGACCTGGAGCACCAGGAGCAGGTGGGCGTGGAAGAGGGCGAACGGCGTCCCGCGTTGCGCGGACGCGGCCTGCCTGGCAGGCGCAAGATGCTGCTTTATGCCGGACTGGCGCTGGTGCCGGTGCTGCTATTTGGCCTGATGCTGCTGCTGGCGCGGGGATAAGAGAGCGGTGCAATCCGGCTCATGAGTAAGTCAATAAGTCCAGGTTTTGAAATATATTCGATAACCCATTTTGGTAAAAATCGGGGTCGTACCGACTCTCTCCAAAGGTGAACATGCGAAATATTTGGTAAGCTAAGGCCAATCTTTGCAAGGGGAGACTCACATGAAACCATTTCTCCGCGCTCTTTTGCTTCCGCTCGCCTTAGTCGCCGTTGTTGCATCCCTGGCGCAGGAGCCTATACCGCGGGCTGCATTTGCCGCGAAGACCATCGCCATTCTCAACGACACCAAGACGGGACAAGTTTCCGATGGCGCGCTGGAGCAGTTGAAGAACTGGGGCCATTTTACCGTCGTGGACGACCCGGACAGCGCGGACATCGTTCTTCGCTTCGACAAGAAGACGAACCGGGAGAAGCAAAACAGCCAGTCGACCGACGAGAAAGGCGCGACTACATATTCGGGCACGTTGAGCTTTTCATCCCAGGTACATATGCGCGCCTACCTGAAGGGTTCAGATTCGCCGTTCTACACCACGAAAACCGACGATTCAAAGAAGAAGGCCGGTATAAGCTGCTTGACAAGTTTCCAGAAGGCATGGATCCAGGCGCAGTAGCTCAATACCGGGCGAACAAGGGAGGCGGGTGGCCCAGGTCCAGCGAAGTGAATCGCACCACTGAAGATGGCTGCCCAAGGTCCAGCTTTTGGGACCAGTGATAGCACGAATTTGCACCGCCACGGTACCGGGTCGATGACGGCTCGCGGCGGGAAGGCCGCCAATGCAACCGGCAGGGGCTGGCGCTACTTCCCGCTCGGCTTTCAAACATCCATCAGGCGCCCGGCCAGCGGCTTATCATTTCTGCAGGTCAACGAACTGGTCCCCTGGAAACTATGCGCAGCCAAACCCACCTT
>Ga0224528_1000206_pt1 | contig 48820 bp, 45 predicted proteins | sample CBST25metaG_2_FD_179888 | JGI IMG/M metagenome (GOLD analysis project Ga0224528, IMG submission 179888) | Peat soil microbial communities from Stordalen Mire, Sweden - C.B.S.T25 | ecosystem: Environmental > Terrestrial > Soil > Wetlands > Peat | place: Sweden: Norrbotten County, Stordalen Mire...
GTCCGCAACTGATTAAAGATATTGTCACTCATATCTGACGATTTTTGGCGATTTAACGGTTTTGGGGGTTTATTTATTCCCTAGGCTCGTTTATCTTTTATCTGGTTGCTGTTAATTCTTTGGTCAATGTATTTTCAGAGTCCAAAGAATTTCCAGATGTTGTTTAAGCGATGGCGACGTGATGAAAGGATTAAATATGAAATTCACTCCCGGCGATAATTGGCGTTGGTTTTTTGATGCCGAACATGATCGGATGATGTTGGATCTCGCCGACGGTTTGATATTCCGCTCTCGCTTCTGCGCCAAAATGCTGATTCCCGATGCCTTTATCGAAACTGTATTTTGCGTGGACGATGCCGCTTTATATTATACCTTTGCCGATAAATGCCGGACGTTGCCGCTAAAGGAAGAACAGAGCGCGGAGCTTATCCTTAACGCCATGGTGGCGCGGCGATTCGTCAAACCTCTGATGCCGAAAAGCTGGTATTTTCAGCCACAGGCTATGTCGTTTGACTGGCAACCCGTGGTCGGTCAGGATGTGATGGTGCGTGTACAGGCCAGCGGCGAATATGCCCGAATGCTGGTGGCGGAAGTGGGCGATAACGCCAGTTTATGCGTGCTGGCCCAGCCACAACTGAATTTGGCGTCGCAGCCGATGATGTTGGGCGATGCTATCAAAATCATGCATGATCGGCTAATGCCCTATCCCAAAACGGACGAACTTCGTTACGCCGCCGCGGTGTGATACCGCGGCGTCAAGGTTGTCAGCCTAAAACAATATCGGTTTTGGGCAGGCAACTGCAAGCCAGCACGACGCCCGGTTCGCTTATCGCGCTGGCTGTCAATGGCGTCACTTCTCCCGCCAGTAATTTCATCTTACAGCTTCCGCACAAGCCGGCCCGGCAGGAATAGGGTACGCGTATTCCCTGCTGCTCCAATTGTTCCAGCAAAATTTGCTGGTTGTCGCCGGTAAACCGCCGCCCGCGATAATGGATGGTCAGGCTGTGTTTCTCGGCAACTGAGACGGATGCATCGACGGTTTTATCTGCCGGGCCGGCGCCATAACGCGGCAGCGGCTGTTTGGCAAGTATCTCGACCTGATCGCCGACCCGCAGAATGCCGCTGTTGCGAGCCAGCAGATTGACGCCGAAATTGATATCGCCATTTTCGGCGGTCCGGTATCTTTGCAAGGTACGCAACGGCTCGGCGTCGGGGTGCTTGCGGCCTTGCTCGACGCTGACGGTGGTCAATATGCAGCGACTGCAGGGTTTTACCGCGTCGAAGGTGATTTCGCCGATGCGTAAGGTCAGCCAGCTATCTTCCGCATAAGCATCGCCGCCGCCGATGACCAGGTTTGGCCGGAATTGCGTCAATTTGATACCGGCCGGGCAGCGGCGCTGCAAATCAGTAAACGAGGCCTCATTGATCAGCAGGTAGGGATAACCGTCGGCGAATGACAAGGGGATCTCGGGATAACGTTTGACCCTACGCCGGCTGTGCAATCCGGTCCAGCGTAACTGTATCGGGCGGCCAATATAGGCGCTAAGCCAGTTATTGATGGCCTCCGGGGCGGTATACGCGGTAAAATGATTGCCCCATACCTCGGTGGGTTGCGGGTCGATGCTGAAATCCGCATAGTTTGCCATGGCGCTTTGGCCGTCCGGCGCGCTAATATGCAACCCGTTTGCCAGTGCCATCGGCGTGAACAATACCAGGTGGGGATGTTGTCGGGCGGTAATAAAAGTACCGTCCGTTTCGGTCAGCATAAATGTCCGATCACCCGCCAGACCTTCGGCGCCAGCCAATGCATGGGAAACTTGCAGGCCGCGCATTGATTTAACCGGATGAACATATAATCGCGATAAACTTGTCAAATTAACTCCGCGCCGGAACACTCGGTGGGTCAACTTTATGACAAAGGGTCGGGATTAGCTATAATGCGCAACGATTTTCTTTTCTGATGATAAGCGACATGATGAAGCCACTCTTTGCCAGTACGGCACAAGGTTTAGAAGAACTGTTAAAAAGCGAGTTGGAGGCACTGGGTGCGCTTGAATGCAAAATTACCCTGGGCGGCGTGCATTTCCAGGGAGATGACCGGCTGCTTTACCAATGCCTGCTCTGGAGCCGTCTAGCATCGCGCATTACCCTGCCGCTAAATGAATTTGATGTCACAAGCGATCTGGACCTTTATGAAGGCGTGCAGGCGATAGACTGGCCGTCGATTTTTTCGGTGGATAGAAATTTTTCGGTGCATTTCAGCGGTACCAATGAGGCGATACGCAACAGCCAGTACGGTACCCTGAAAGTCAAAGACGCTATTGTCGACCAGTTTGTGACACTCCAGGGACGCCGTCCGGATGTGGCCAAACTGCAACCGGATATCCGGGTACAGGTGTTTTTACATCGTGATCGCGCGGTGGTGTCGCTTGAACTCAGCGGCGGCGGTTTGCATCAGCGCGGCTACCGCGACGGCGCGGGGCAGGCGCCGCTGAAGGAAAATCTGGCGGCCGCCATCGTGCTGCGTTCGGGATGGCAGGTCGGCACCCCGTTGGTCGACCCCCTGTGCGGTTCCGGTACGCTGTTGATTGAAGCGGCGTTGATGGCGGCGGACCATGCGCCCGGGCTGTTGCGTCAGCATTGGGGTTTCAGCGCCTGGCTTGGCCATAACGAAACCCTGTGGCAAGAAGTGTTGGCGCAAGCCCGCGAACGCGCCATTCTCGGCAGCCAGCAATGCGCCCCGTTGTTTTTTGGTTCCGACAATGATGCGCGGGTCTTGGAAAAAGCCCGCATCAATGCCCGTCGCGCCGGCTTGGCCGAGGTGATCGCCTTTGCGGTAAGCGATGTCGCCGACCTGAACAACCCGCTGCCGGAAGGGCCCACGGGCACGGTGGTCAGCAATCCGCCTTATGGCGAAAGGCTGGAGAGCGAACCTGCGCTTATCGCCTTGCACAATCAGCTTGGCCGGGTCATGAAAAGCCGTTTCGGCGGCTGGCGTTTATCCCTCTTCAGCGCCTCGCCGTCGTTATTGAGCGCATTGCAGCTGCGTGCCGAAAGAACATTCAAAGCCAGGAACGGACCACTGGAGTGCGAGCAAAAAAATTATTTGCTGTCGGAAACGCCCCATGAAGCCGCCGCGCCTCGCGCTATCGCGGAAGACTTCGCCAATCGGCTGCGTAAAAACATTCGGGGCCTGGAAAAATGGGCCGCGCGTGAACATCTGGACTGCTACCGGCTCTATGACGCCGACCTGCCGGAATATAACGTCGCCATCGACCGCTACAGTTCCTGGGTGGTTATCCAGGAGTATGTGGCGCCGAAAACCATCGACCCTCAGCGGGCCCGTCAACGGTTGTACGATGCCATCTCAGCCACCCTGGTGGTGTTGGATATCCCGGCCGATCGCCTGGTGGTCAAGGCCCGTGAACGGCAAAAGGGTAAAAATCAGTATGAAAAACTGGCGCAAAAAGGCGAATTTCTGCTGGTCGACGAATATGACGCCCGGTTGTGGGTCAATTTGACCGATTATCTTGATACCGGCGTTTTCCTTGACCATCGCATCGCCCGCAAAATGCTGGGTGAAATGAGCCGCGGCAAGGATTTCCTCAACCTTTTCGCCTACACCGGCACCGCCAGCGTTCATGCCGGCATCGGCGGCGCGGCGAGCACCACGTCGGTGGATATGTCGCGCACCTATCTGGAATGGGCCGAAAAAAATCTGCGCAGCAATGGGCTGACGGGCAAGCAGCATCGCCTGATTCAGGCGGACTGTATCAGCTGGCTGGATTTAACCACAGAACAGTTTGATGTGATTTTTATCGATCCGCCGACCTTTTCCAATTCAAAACGCATGTCGGAAAGTTTTGACGTGCAACGGGATCACGTGCTGTTAATGAAAAATCTGAAAAGATTATTGCGGCCAAAGGGTACGATAATGTTTTCCAACAACAGGCGCGATTTCAAGCTGGACACCGAAGGTTTACAGGCGTTGGGCCTGACGGCGAAGTCCATCACCGAGCGTACCCGCTCGCCGGATTTCGCTCGTAATCGTTATATACATAATTGCTGGCTGATAAGCCATGTTGATCAGGATGTAGAAACACCATGTCATTAATCAGTTTATCCGGCGCCTGGTTGTCCTTTAGCGATGCGCCGTTGTTGGATAACACCGAGTTGCATATCGAACGCAATGAGCGTGTCTGCCTGGTAGGCCGTAATGGCGCCGGCAAATCGACCTTGCTTAAAATTCTCAGTCGCGAAATGCCGTTGGACGATGGACAGCTTATTTTTGAAGCAGATGTGATTGTTGCCCGCTTGCAGCAGGACCCCCCGCGCAATGTCACCGGCAGCGTCTATGATTTTGTCGCCGAAGGCGTTCAAGCCCAAGCGGAGATCCTCAAAGCCTATCATGCGATTTCGCACATTGTTGAACACGATCCCAGTGATAAAAATCTGATGGAGATGGGCCGGCTGCAAGAAATTCTGGATCATCAGAACTTGTGGCATCTGGAAAAACGGATTCACGAAGTGCTCGAACAATTGGGGTTGACGGCCAACACGGAATTGTCGTCGCTATCGGGCGGCTGGTTGCGTAAAGCCGCATTGGGTCGGGCCCTGGTTTGCGATCCGCAAATTCTGTTGCTGGATGAACCGACCAACCATTTGGATATCGAAGCCATCGATTGGCTGGAAACGTTCCTGCAGAACTTTAACAGCAGCATCATCTTTATTTCCCATGACCGTTCATTTATCCGCAATATGGCGACGCGCATTGTCGACCTGGATCGCGGCAAACTGGTCTCATGGCCGGGTAATTACGATAAATATCTGGCGGGTAAAGAAGACGAACTGCGGGTGCAGGAGCAGCAAAATGCCGAATTCGACCGCAAATTGGCTCAGGAAGAGGTCTGGATTCGCCAGGGTATCAAGGCGCGCCGGACGCGTAACGAAGGCCGTGTCAGGGCTCTGAAAGCGTTGCGTCAGGAAACAAACGAGCGCAGGGAAGTGCAGGGCAGTGCGAAAATGCAGGTGGAAGAAGCCAACCGCTCCGGCAAAATTGTGTTTGAAATGGAAGATGTGGTTTTCGGACTGGCGGATAAAGTCTTGATCAACCATTTCAGCGCCCAGGTGTTGCGCGGCGACAAGATTGCCTTGATCGGACCGAACGGTTGCGGCAAGACCACGCTGCTTAAGCTGATGCTCGGCCAGTTACAGCCGCAAAGCGGCCATATCCAGTGCGGGACCAAACTGGAAGTGGCTTATTTCGATCAACATCGCGCCGTATTGGACCCTGAACGCACTGTGATGGATAACCTGGCCGAAGGCAAACAGGAAGTCACGGTCAATGGTCGTCCTCGCCATGTGCTGAGTTACCTGCAGGATTTCTTATTTCAACCCAAGCGCGCAATGACGCCGGTAAAAGCCCTGTCGGGCGGTGAGCGTAATCGTTTATTGCTGGCCAAATTGTTTTTGAACCCCAGCAATTTGCTGATACTTGACGAACCGACCAATGATCTGGATGTAGAAACCCTGGAACTGCTTGAAGAACTTATTGAAGGTTATCAGGGCACCGTTTTGCTGGTAAGCCATGATCGGCAGTTTGTTGATAACTCAGTGACCGAGTGCTGGATTTTCGAAGGCGAAGGGCAAATCAGCAGTTTTGTCGGCGGGTATTTCGACGCGCAGGAACAACGTCGTAACCGTCGTACGCTACGTGCGGTCGCCGCGCCCGCGCCAGTTGAGAAAACCACCGTTAAGGCGCCGAAAAATCCACAGCCGAAACGCGGGAATAAACTAAGCTATAACCTTCAGCGCGAACTCGAGGCATTGCCGTTGCAAATCGAGTCTCTGGAACAGCAGGTCAGCGAGTTGCAGGCGCAAATCGCCGATCCGAATTTTTTCAGCCAACCCCACGCTATTACGCAAGCGGCCATTGCTGCCTTGGCCGATGCCGAGCGGGCCCAGGAAAAAGCGTTTTCCCGCTGGGAAGAATTAGAGGCGTTGAAAAACGGTAAAGAGTAATTTATCGGCAAACAGCGCGATGACGACGGCGTTGGTCGGTTAGAAGCAAATGGTACGCGGATTTGGGAACCGAGGGGGGATACATGTGTTCTGCTGTCCATGAAACGCGAAATGTCTTATGTCCTTATTGCGACTTGCTTCTTGAATTGCCCGTGCTTGATGACGGGCAAAAATGTGTTTGCCCGCGCTGCAAAAGCACCTTAATGAGCCGCTGGAACAATCCGCGGCTGCAACCGCTGGGTTTCGCGCTCAGCGCGCTGATAATGCTGGTGCTCGCCAATCTGTTTCCTTTCGTCAATATGAAAGTATCCGGTCTGGGCAACCAAATCAGCTTGACGGCCATTCCCGTCGTGATGCTGCAGGATAACTTTTCGTTTTTGTCCATCGTGTTTTTGTTGTTCGTGCAGTTGATTCCCGCGCTGTGTATGGTCACGATTCTATTGCTTTGTTTTCGGGTTCAACTTCCCTTCAGGATAAGGACCTTTTTGGCAAAGATGTTGTTTGCCCTGCGATCTTGGGGCATGGCCGAAATTTTTCTGGCTGGCGTTCTGGTCAGTTTCGTTAAATTGATGGCCTATGGCGACATCGGCGTCGGCCTTAGCTTTCTGCCCTATTGCCTGTTTTGCGTATTGCAGCAAAGAGCGTTTCAATGCATTGACCGGCGTTGGTTATGGAATAATATTCTGCCGATGCCTTCCCCCATTGTTTCTTTTAAATTAGGCGTCAGCGGCTTGTCGCAACATATTCGCGCCTGCAGTTGCTGCACCTTGATCATGGCGGCCGATCAACATGTCTGCCCGCGCTGCCATACCCGCGAACATGCGCGCCGCCACTACAGTCTCCAATGGACGATGGCGTTGCTGATAACCTCGATAATGCTTTATATCCCGGCCAATATCCTGCCGATCATGATAACCGAATGGCTGGGCAGCAAAACCAACTCCACGATTATCACCGGGGTTATCTTATTGTGGGATGACGGCTCTTATCCGGTGGCGATGGTGATTTTCATTGCCAGTATCATGGTACCAATACTTAAAATGTTCGCGCTCGGGTGGTTGTGTTGGGACGCCAATGGCCATGGAAACATTGACAGCGAGCGTACGCACAAGATTTATGAGATGGTCGAATTTGTCGGCCGTTGGTCGATGATCGATGTGTTCGTGATTGCAGTACTGTCGGGCCTGGTGAGAATGGGCCAATTGATGAGCATCCAGCCGGGAATCGGCGTGGTGTTGTTCGCTTTGGTGGTGCTGATGACCATGTTTGCCGCACAAACCTTCGATCCGCGTCTGCTTTGGGATCGTGTGGAGAATACTATGCAACAGGAGTCTTCCATTGACTGAAAATAATTACAACGTTGCCCATGTCGAAAAAATCAAGCGCTGGTCGCCGGTATGGATCATCCCTCTGGTCACCATCCTGATAGGCGCATGGATACTCTATTATCATTTCAGTCATCAAGGAAAAGTTATTACCCTGATCACCACTACGGCAGAAGGTATCGAAGCCGGCAAAACCGACATCAAAAGCCGCAGCGTGGATGTCGGCATCGTGGAAAGCGTGGTGCTGAGCAATAATTTGCAACAAGTCGAGATCAAGGCCCGCATCAATAATGGCATGGAAAAGCTGTTGCGGCAGGACTCCTCCTTTTGGGTAGTCAAGCCGCAGATTGGACGCGAGGGCATCTCAGGGCTGGGAACACTGCTCTCCGGCGCTTACATCCAGTTGCAGCCCGGCACCAGCAGCCAGGAGGCGGCAACCTTCACTTTACTGGATTCCCCGCCATTGGCTGCTCCGGATGCGAAGGGTATTCGCATTGAACTTGACAGTGAGCAGTCCGGGCAATTGAGCGCAGGCGACCCGGTGCTGTTCCGTGGTTTTCGGGTAGGAACGGTACAAACCAGCTTTTTCGACCCGCAAAATCGCAAAATGAAATACCAGCTCTTTATCACCGCGCCCTATGACACCCTGGTCACCAATAATGTCCGTTTCTGGAAAGACAGCGGCGTGACCTTCGATATGTCGGCCCAAGGCATGCGAGTCGAAATGGGGTCGCTCACCACGCTGTTTAGCGGCGGGGTCAGCTTCGATGTCCCCACCGGCTGGGAACTTGGCGGGCCCGCCCATGAATACCAAGGTTTTCAATTATATGATAATAAGAACATGATCGCGGATTCGTTATATCCCGTTCACAAAGATTATCTGCTGTTCTTTACCGATTCGGTTCGCGGGCTGCAACCGGGCGCGCCGGTGGAATTCCGCGGCATCCGTTTGGGTACGGTGTCCGAAGTGCCGTTTGTCACCAGCGGCGGCAATCAAAGCATAGATAATAATTATCAAATTCCGGTTTTGATCCGTATAGAGCCTGATCGTTTTGTCAGCAGGTTGGGCGCCAATTTTGATATGGCGCAACGGTTGCAGGAAGCGGAAAGCCGCGGATTGCGGGCCGCACTCAAGAGCGCCAATTTGTTGACCGGGTCTTTGTATATCGACCTGGATTTCTATCCGCAGGCGAAAGGCTGGACCGGCGCAAACACCATCAGTGGTTATCCCGTGTTGCCGACCACCAGCGCCGGCTTGGCGCAGATTCAGCAAAAACTGATGATGGCCCTGGATAAAATCAATGGATTGCCGCTTAATCCCATGATTACCGAGGCGACGCGCACCCTGGCGCAAAGCCAGGCTACGCTGCATCAATTGCAACAGACGCTCAAATCCATCAATACCATCACCCAAAGTCCGGCTACGCAACAATTGCCGCAGGACATGCAGCAGACACTCCGAGAGCTGAATACCAGCATGAAGGGTTTCCAGCCGGGTTCGCCAGCCTATAACAAGCTGGTGGACAATATGCAACGCCTCGATCAGGTGATGCGTGAATTGCAGCCGGTGCTGCGCACCCTGAATAACAAAAGCAACGCGCTGGTTTTCGAAGCCGATAAAGGCAACGATCCTACCCCTAAGAGGGCTAAATAATGAAAAAAGGGATGCTGTTGGCGGTGGTATTTATGCTGGTCGCTTGTAGCAACGGCGGCGATAAACGTTATTATCAGTTGCCGGCCGCTACGGATAGCGCTCCATTGCCTTCCTTGTCGCAAAATACCGCCGGACGGCATGTGTGGCTCTCTCGAGTGAACGTTTCAGATTTTCTGGCGGGCAATGGCGTGGTTTATCAAACCAGCGACGTTGAATATGTTACCGCCAGCAATAATCTCTGGGCCAGCCCGCTGGAGCAGCAATTACAGCAAACATTGGCAGCCAATTTGACCAACGCATTGCCCGGCACGTTGGTATCGTCCAGCCCGGTAGCGGGAGATCAGGATACTATCGTGGTAAATATTACCAGCTTCCAGGGCCGCTATGACGGCAAGGCGGTCATCCGTGGCGAATGGCTGTTGACGCATAAGGACACCATCAGTCGCTTCCCGATCAACGTGACCTTGTCTCAGGGCCAGGACGGTTATGACGCAATGGTAAGAACCCTGGCCCAAGGCTGGCTGCAGGTCAGCCATAATATCGCGGGGCAGATTTCGCTTGTGAGGTAATAACCAAATATTCTAAGCCTTGGCGCGCCGTATCACTTCGAAACGGCGCGCCATTCGGCCGCCGGCGAATACTATAAATTAGCATCACCTTATCAGTCATTTATCGGCATTTTTTGCGCCATTGCCTTGGCCTGCCGCATAAAATCTTCCTCATTCTGCCCGAATGTCATGACGTTTTTGTGAATTGTCAGATTGATTTTTGGCCAATTTATCGTTAATGATAGGGCGTAATCATCGCATGGTGGTTACCGTTTTCTTTCCATTTTCTTTCCACCAGACAAGATGAGGAAAACATGGCATGAAGAGACAAAAACGAGATCGCCTCGAACGTGCGCATTCACGTGGCTATCAGGCAGGATTATCTGGACGTTCCAGCGAGTTATGTCCATACCAATCCCTGGATGCACGGTCTCACTGGTTGGGAGGTTGGCGAAAGGCCATGGAGGATAGGTCGGTTACCGCTTAACGGCATGTCATAAAAAGGAATGACCTCCGCCTGCAGCGGAGGTTTTGAATTACCACGTAAAATTAGGCAGCTAAAATACGTAGTTAAAACACGGTAGTATCTTTGAATAAACCAACTTTCAGGTCGCTGGCGGTATAGATAACCTGGCCGTCGCACAACACTTCACCGTCCGCCAAACCCATTACCAAACGACGATTCACCACCCGGCGAAAATGAATCCGATAAGTGACTTTTTTAGCCGTAGGCAATATCTGGCCGGTAAATTTCACCTCGCCCACGCCCAGTGCGCGTCCCTTGCCTTCGCCGCCCAGCCAGCCAAGATAGAAGCCCACCAACTGCCACATGGCATCAAGACCCAGACAACCTGGCATGACCGGATCGCCGATAAAATGACAATTGAAGAACCACAGGTCCGGATTAATATCCAGTTCGGCTTCGACATAACCTTTATTATGACTGCCGCCGTCTTCGGTCATTTTCACAACCCGATCCATCATCAGCATATTCGGCGCGGGAAGTTGCGGGCCTTCTTTGCCAAACAACTCGCCGCGACTTGAGGCAAGCAGGTCTTCTTTAGTATAGGATTCGCGTTTTTCTACCATGTTTATTCAAACCTTAATCAAAAATTCACGCACGTTAACTCACAGGAATACCTGGAAGAATGCGGCTAATTCTGGTTAAACCAGTTCAGCCAGCGGAATCCCCAGGGCAAACGCAGGCGCTCGTGCTGATTAATATAAGCGATTCGCTCGCGTATTGAAGCAATCAAATTGGGTTTCTGATCGTGATCATAGGGAATCCCGGTCAGCAATTCTAACGCATCATCAATGGTTTCCACTGGCCAGATATGGAATAAATCCTCTTTGACCGCTTCAACCAATTCTTCATGCAGACATAGATGGCGCACGTTGGCGGCTGGAATAATCACGCCATGCGCTCCCTCAAGTCCGCGACTTTGACATAAGGCGAAAAAGCCTTCGATTTTTTCGTTAACGCCGCCGATGGGCTGCACCCGGCCAAATTGATCGACTGAACCGGTAACCGCTGTTTGCTGAACAATAGGTTTACCGGACAGGGCGCTGATCAACGCGCTCAATTCGGCCAAGGAAGCGCTGTCGCCATCCACTTCACCATAGGATTGCTCGAACACCAGCGATGCAGAGAAGGGCAATTGCTGATCCAATCCCAGGGAAGCCATGAGAAACGCCTGCATGATCATCATGCCCTTGGCATGCAAGTTGCCGCCCAATTCGGCTTTGCGTTCAACATCATTGACTTCGCCATCGCCTAAATGCACCACGCAGCTGATACGCGTAGGCTCGCCAAAGGGCAGGGGATGGCCCGGGAAATCCAATACGGAGAGCGCATTAACCTGGCCTATCATCGCGCCTTCGGTTTCCACGACAATCTGGCCTTCGGCAATCTCATCCTGCATTCGTTCCGTCAGGTAGCCTTCGCGCCAGATACGGGTGCGGTTGCTGTTGAAGAGCGCCTGAGCGTTGATGGCATCTTGCTCGCAGTATTGCGCCGCTTCTTTTAAGCGACGTGTCAGCCATTGGGGGCACAAGGGCAACTGATATTGATCGCCGCTATAACGCATGGCCTGTTTAATCAACTCCGGCCACGCATCCTCGTCCAATGGCGCGAGAGACTGCATTTGCAGTAAACTGTTGACGTAATTGCACCAGTTCTGCATATCTTCCAATTCGGTCAACTTCAATTCGGACTCAAACTCGCCATAAAGCGCCAGTTTTGTCAAACTGGGTTCAAGGTCATTCAAATCCGCCAAAGATTCCCGATCGCCAATCACCAACAGCCGTAAATCCAGCGGCATGGATGGGATCGATACCGGCAAGGGGCGGGTCTCATCCAATGCCAGCCAATCAAAGCGTTGCTGCAAGATCATCTGCTTGAGCCGCAGCCACATCAATGGCTGACTGACCAAGGCGCGTGCGCCCAATATCAGCACGCCGCCATTGGCCTCATGGATTTTACCCGGCTGCAAATCGAAAACACCACGGTAATTTCTGACACAACCGAATAATTGTTCGTTTTCGATCCAGGGCTGGGCGACGCTTTTCGCTCGGCCGGCAAAATTGTCCGTAGGGCTGGCGGCGGGTTGCATGGTGACGCCATCCTGGGTTATTTCATATCGGCTGCCAAACAGCTGATCGCGGTCAGGCAGCGCGCGATCCACCATATCGGCGATTAACTGAAAATATTCCTGGTCCTCCTGGGCGGTGATCAGCATAAAGCGGCTGGGTGTCTGAGGATGGCAAAACTGGATCAGCCCGTCCATCAAACGCATCTGCAACGCTTCGAGGGGCGCAGGTATTGGCTGGTAGGGCTTTGCAAATACTGCCGTAAACGGCGAAAGATCTGGAACTAAGTATTTCCACTCTAATTGTTTAATGGTCAAGGTAATCGGTAACGTCGCTATTCAGGGAAACGGTGATTATACTAGAAATCCACACCCCGAGTCTCACGCATCTTGCTTCGCGCCGTTATTATGACTTAATCACTTCTTCGCTGTCTGAAAAGTAATCAAAATATGATGATCGTTAAGGAACTTAATGCATAAACTGCTATTATTTGCTTAACGTTACACGGTCACGAGTGAACGCACCATGAAATATCAGCAATTGGAAAATCTTGAAACCGGTTGGAAGTGGACGTATTTAATAAAAAAGCACCGTGAAGGGGAACGTATTTCAAGGTATGAAGAAAACAGCGCGGCGGAAGAAGCGATCGGACTATTGATAAGTTGCGAACACCAGCCTGAAGGTATTATTACCTGGATTCGTGATCATATGAATCCGGCATTGGAAAATCGCATGAAACAGACCATCCGCGCGAGGCGCAAACGGCACTTCAATGCGGAACATCAGCATACCCGCAAGAAATCCATTGACCTCGAGTATCTTGTTTGGCAACGATTGGCGGCTTTAGCGCAACGGCGTGGCAATACTCTATCAGAAACGATAATAAATTTATTGGAAGATGCCGAACGCAAAGAAAAGTACGCGACACAAATGTCATCGTTAAAAGATGGTCTTAAAGCTATTCTGGGCGAGGAGCGCTAAGCGGCTTATACCTTGAGAAGCGTTGCCCACACCGGCAGCAAGCAAAGGTTATGTTGATAGTCCTGAAAAAAACAAAACCCCGCAATTGCGGGGTTTTAGCATTTGAATGGCGTATTACGATTGCGGCTGGGTAACGACTTCTTTGATACCCTTAACTTCGATTTCTACGCGACGATCAGGTGCCAGGCAAGTGATCAAAGCTGCACGACCCTTAACGCCGTCACAAGTTGCGCCAGTAACCGGGCTAGATTTACCCATGCCACGTGCGGAGATCTTGTTAGACGGGATACCCTTGGAAATCAGGTAAGACACAACGCTTTGCGCGCGAGCCTGAGATAACTTCAGGTTATACTGTTCTGAACCGATACGGTCGGTAAAGCCAAGAACGACAACGGAGCCATCTTTAGGATCCATTGAACTCAATTGGCTGTACAGTTGATTCAGAGCTTGCTGGCCTTCTGGTTTCAACGTTGATTTGTTGAAGTTGAACAGAACGTCTGAACGCAGGGTGAAATGACGAGTCTGGACTTCAGGCGCTGGAGCCGGAGCCGGAGCTGGCGCAACAACTGGAGCAGCCTGTTCGCCTTGACCGAAGCGGTAGGAAACGCCGACACTCAACATGCCGTTATCAGGACGCGCACCAACGGTGCCACGGTCGCCGATGTTGTTAACCCATTGATAATCAAGACGCGTTGCCCAGTTCTGGGTCACTGCGTATTCAAGACCAAGAGCGGCCATAGGCGCAACGCCTGTATCGTGATCGCTGATACGGTTGCCGGCGCTATTGACTGCGGTGGCATCAGCCCAGTAGACCATACCGCCAAGGCGAGTATAGACATCCAGAGCGTCGGTCAGAGGATAGCTTAACTTGGCTGCCAGGGAGATACCCTGAGACTTGAATGCGCCGTTTTCAACGGTGCCTTTGTAAGGCATACGGCCAAGCCAATCATAACCCAGTTCAAAACCGAGGTACTGGTTAACTTGATAACCGCCAAAAGCGCCTGCACCCAATTGACTCTTATGGGTAGGACCATTGCCGATACCGCTGTCATAACCATTACCATTGAAACCGGTATCATTGTACTGGGACCAGCCTAATTTGCCGCCCGTATACCAGGTATTATCTTGTGGTGCGGCTTGCGCTACGGTTGCGGAACCCGCTAGTGCCACTGCAAGTGCGATAGCTGTCTTTTTCATTTTTTGCGCCTCGTTATCATCCAAATAGGCAATGAGCTCTTTAAAGCTAATTTAAATATTCCTTTGCCAGAGTCAATGCTCTGCGTTTGTACATCGCCGTTTAACAGGCGTTATAGAGCAACCCTGGCGAATTAAAGTCTACAACGAAGTTGGAAACTTACAAGTAAGATGTAGTAAGCATCTAATAAAAAACAGCGTTTCGTGTATAATTGATTGAACAAAAATGTGACAAAGTGGTCCTAGGCGATTTCAGCCAAAAGGGCGGAAACCCGCAGATTTACTGGTTCGGCGCAATTTCAGAGGTATATGGTTTTCCCAAACGGCAGCCGTATTGAGATAAATCTTAATTTCATCAATGATACCTGGCAGATTGAATTTTTAGGCCGGAAAATTGTCCAGAGCTCCGGTAAGCCTCTTTTTGCGGGTACATAATAAAGCCAAACGACTCACCTTGTAGCGCGGCGTCGCGTAGCCGGCGTTTTTCACCCGCAGTCAATTCCTCAGGAAACCAACCCAAAATCACGCTGAAATTTCCCGATAACAACGCCTTCTCCATGGCGGCAACCGTGTCGGAAGCAGTGAGCTGACGCAATTGCACCATTTTTTCCAGCGGCAGGCCGGACTGCTTCAACCAGGCGCGGCTCAGTTTGCGCGCTGATGTCAGCCAGAGCAGCCAACGCGATTGCGCGCCCAACTGGCGCAACAACGGCAGCAGAATAGGTGCCACCAGGGGCTGGTCCTCGAAATAAACCACTTCGCTGATCAGACCCCGGGCCATGGAGGCGCTATCGTCCTCCAGTGGGGTTTTGGTTTGGACCGCTTGGTCAGGATTAGGTATGGCGTGAGGAAGAGTGTGCATAAGATGTACGCCCCAAGGTTACTGTATATAATCACAGTATATGTCTTCGGCATAAAAATCAATCAAAAATTTAAAGCCGCTTCGCAAATCTTTCAGTGAACCGACAAAGGATGGATATTTAGTTGAAAAGTGTAGGGAAAGTGCAGTATTTTTAGCGGCTTGGATGTAAACGGAGTAGGGACTCTCAATACTATAACAAGGAGTAATAGATGAAAAATACCTACCAGGATCGGATTTCACAGGCTGTCTCTTTCTTCTCTCCGTTGGGAACCGTCACGACGCGTTCCCAATTCGGCGGTTACAGCATCGCCGCCGATAAGGTCATGTTCGGGTTGATACTCGATGGCGAGCTTTACCTTCGTGGCACGCGGCAAAGCGAGCATCTGTATATGGCGGAGGGTATGCAAAAACTGATTTATACCAAACGGGGTGTGCCGGTTTCGCTGAATTATTATCTTGTGAATGATCGTCTGTGGGCCAAGGGCGAGACGCTTTTGGCTCTGGCCGGTCAGGCGCTGGACGAATCAAGGGAAGACCGGCGCTTGAGGGCGGACAACCTGCGATTGAAGGATTTGCCCAATATCGGACAAGGCATCGAGCGGTTATTATGGAAAGCGGGCATTCAGGATGTCGAGTCGCTGCGAAATTACGGCGCCAAAAGCACTTACCTAAAACTGCGCGCCATCAAAAAAAATCTGAGCGTCAAAGTTCTGTTCGCTTTGGAAGGCGCGCTTTCGGGACGCCATTCCGCTGCGATACCGCCGGTGCAAAGAAGCGAGTTGCTTGAATGGTTTGAACGGTTGTCCTGCCGCTAACGCCTGCTTTTGAACAACCGCCTGCTCCTCTGGCGGGGCGGTTGTTTCACTGGTTCGAAACTGCTTTCGATATCCTGTTTCCGTGCGATCAATTCCGGTAAAAGCGCCAATAACAAGCTGATCTGCTGCAAAACCAATTGTTCTTTGGCTTCAGGTTCTTGTACCAGACGCTGAATCCTGTCAACCAGTTGTTCTCTTTCAAGATTAACCCGCAGCGCCAGTTTATCCTGATATTGCAATGCGTCATCCACATAGCAGACGGTATCATCCAGCGCCATGAGCAGCCCCGGTGAAACGATTTTCTCACGATGCGCCCCCAGCGTGGAAATATAGCTGAGAAAAGTATGATTCAGGCAAAGCAATCGGAACGCCAGCTCCATCTTATCTCCGGCGGTTCTTGGCTCCGCCGCCATATTGGATACCACCGAGGCTAGCTCGGCGTCCTTGTTATGGGCATCGCGCCGGGCGACACGGTAGTCGAGACGGTTATCTTTCCCCTGATGGTATTGCACCAGAATGGCATCCAGATAACGGCAATTGGCAAACAAGCTTTGGTTCATGACTGCAGGCAAGCGGCGAAAACGCCAATCCGGCCAGACAAAGCTCACCGCTGCCCAGGCAATGGCGCAACCAACGAAAGTATCGAACACCCTGGGCAACGCCACGTCAAAACCTTCCCCCAGCAAATTGAAGCACAGCATCACCAATAGCGTGATAAACATGGTCGCTTGAGCATACTGAACATTGCGAAAGGCGAAAAAAAGCGTACCGCTAAGCACAATCAAAATCATCTCGCCTGAGGTGGAAGGAACAAAATAGAGAATCGGCAGGCTTATCAGAATACCTGCTACTGTTCCGATAATTCGCAGCGCCAATCGCCGCCGCGTCGCCTGATAATTAGGCTGGCAGACAAACAGGCTGGTCAGCATAATCCAGTAACCATAATGCATACCGCTTAACTGGATAAAAGCATAACCCATGCATAATACCAGCGACATCCTGATCGCATGGCGGAACAATGCCGACTGGGGCGTCAGATTACGGCTGATGCGCAAGCGAATATCACCGAAACCCGTCAGTTTGTCCTCCGATAGGTTATTCTCTTGCGGATTGGTGCGGGCGATGATCTGCTCTGATTCAATAGTGGCCAATTGAGCGTCGATGCCGCGTAAGTTATTCAATAAACTTTTCAGCGCTTTGCTTTGCCCCAGTTCGGCAATGCGGTCGATGGCGGCGGTCAAATGGTCGAAAACCTTTTCGAAATGACCGTCGTGTTCATATTTTTGCTGCATTAAAATGGATTGAGAAAGCTTGTCGCAAGCGCGGGCCTGCATTGTCAGCAGGCGCTGGAAACGAAATAAAACATCGCTATAGCGCAATTGTTCGCGCAACGATTGATATTGCACATGTGAAGAACTGGCCCGCTCATGGATATCCTGCGCGACAAAATAATAATGCAATGTCCGGCGCGTGCCACGCTGACCGCGATCGCCGCGCAACCGGGTCAGCAGCGAAGCCTTGGTCTGATTTAGCGTCTCAACCAAATTACTGTTGGCCATGGCCACATCAATCAATGCGCGATCATCATGGTCTTCCAGATCAGGATCAAACAGATTGGCTTTCGCGTCGAGATAACCCGCCAGCGCGCGATAACTGCGCGCAAGATTATCCTGCAGCGGGCGTATGGGGAACAGCATATGGCCCAGCAAGGTCAGCACATTGTACCAAATGGCGCCAGCCAGCAATAGCAAGGGTTGAAGATACCAATTGTGGTACATGGCGGCGCCGAGCATGGCATAAACGGCAATCAGCAGCGCACCGAAAGCGATGGTGGCATAGCGTTGGCCCAATGCGCCCAGCAGGATGAAACCGCAACTGGAAACGGCCAGCCCCAGGCCGAACAACCAGGGGTAGGGAAACAAAAGTTCAATAGAAACCGAGGCGATGAAAAAACTGACCAGTGTAATAAACAAATTACGCAGTCGGCCGCTCAGGCGATCATCCAAATCGGTCAATGCCGCGGCAACAACGCCAAGAGTCAAAGGAATGGTCAGCGTTGGCGTCGCCAGCCACCAGGGGACCGCCGCGGCGCCGATCAATGCGATGAAAATACGCGTGTTATAACGCCAACGGCTATCAAAAGCCAAACGACGAAATCCAGGTAAAATACTTCCCACACAATACCCTTAACTTGGCTTTAACGATAACGACGATGGCCGGAATGAAAGCGTAATTGATCGGCCAATCCCACCGGGATCACTCGGCGGCCTACCGGCCAAAGCGCGATAGCCGCCAGTTTGAAATGGGCGATGCCTGGCAAAATACCGATAAGCGTAAGACATTGACCAATACCGGTGATAATGTGTGACAGACATAACCACCAGCCAAATAAAATTAACCATATCAGATTCAGTAACGTACCGCCGGAAGAAAATATCACATTGCGATTTTCCGGGTAAAGTTCATCCACATGTACCGCCGTATTGCCGAAAGGCGCCAGGGAAAGTTTGGTTATTTCCCAGCATGAACGGGTGTAAGGCCAGGTGAAAATCAATACTATGCTCAGTATTGTTGCCAACAGCCAGGCCAGGGTGGTGAAAAATCCCCCCAGAATAAAATTCAAAATGTTAAGCGCAGTACGTATTATTTCCATGATTTCATTTTGCAGGTTGTGGGCTTGATTAGCTTTATCGCGCCATTAGAATGAACGGTATTCTACCCTGAATTACAGGCTGGAGCAGAACAAGTTAATATCCATCCATTCTCCCTATTGTTCTAATAATCAGGAACCCGGCGACCCTATGGAACTTAAATCGACCTCTCTCGGCAAACATCTGGCGCAACATCCTTATAATCGGGTGCGATTGTTGCATGCCGGCGTCGAAGTGAGCGGCGATAAACACCACTATGTCATTCCGTTTAATGAAATTCTGGCCATGGATTGCAAACGAGGGATTGTCTGGGGAGAACTGGTATTTGAACTGCCGGGGGAGCGGGTGGTGCGTCTGCATGGCACGGAGTGGCAGGAGACGCAGCGATTTTTTCATCACTTGCAAAAAATCTGGCAGGAATGGAGCCGGGGCATGAGCGATATTTGCGCCGACGTGCTGGCCCAGCAAAAGAATGCGATCGAGCAGGTGATTGCCAGTGACGGTTGGTTGACCTTGCGTCGCTTGACCGCCCTGCAGGATAGTCTTGCGAAAGCGTTCGCTTCCTTGCCTTTACCGCTGGCCAGGATAGAGGAATTCGAGCATTGCCGGGAGGATTATCGATTTTGCCGGCAGTGGCTGGATCAAGGTTTGGCCATGGCGGCGCAACGAAATGGGCGATGGGCTGATACTCTGCTGGAACGGTATCAGGCGTTTTTCGACACTGTCTCGGGCGCTCCGCTTGATCTTTCCCAACGACGCGCCGTGGTGAATGGCGAGAATGCCGTATTGGTATCGGCGGGCGCCGGCAGCGGCAAAACTTCGCTGCTGGTCGCGCGCGTGGGCTGGCTTTTGACCCGTAAGGAAGCAGTGCCGGAACAGATTTTGCTCCTGGCTTTCGACCATCGGTCCGCGGCGGAAATGGCAAAGCGCATCGAGATGCGACCGCGGGTCGATGCCGTCGAATCCCGGTCTTTCCTTGCGTTGGCCCTGTTTATTATTCTTCAGGCCACAAAAAAAGCGCCGGTGATAAGCGCGCTGGCAAACGACAGTTCAGCGCGACATGAGTGGCTGCTTCGGCATTGGCAAGCGCAATGCGCGGGGAAAAAAGCTCAGGCAAACGGCTGGCGTCAGTGGATCACGGATGAACTGGACTGGGAATGCCCCGATGGCGAATACTGGCAAAACGAAGAGCTATCACAACGTTTGGCCCCGCGACTTGAACGTTGGCTGGACTTGATGCGTATGGACGGCGGCAGTCAGGCTCAGATGATTGCGCAGGCGCCGGATGACTTGCGTGATCGGTTCCAAAAACGTATCCGTTTGCTTGCGCCTTTGCTGAAAGCGTGGAAACAGGCGCTGAAAGAGGAGGGCGCGGTAGACGTCGCCGGCTTGATGCAACAGGCCGTGGCCATTTTGCAAAAAGGGAAATTTATTAGTCCTTGGAAGCATATTCTGGTGGATGAATATCAGGATATCTCGCCGCAGCAACTTCGTTTACTGACAGCGTTATGCCAACAGAATCGGCGGACTTCGCTGTTTGCCGTGGCGGATGAATGCCAGTCCATTTACCGATTTCGCGGCTCGGCGCCATCGTTGGCCAAAGATTTTATCGAACAATTCGGCGATGGCGCGCAAAGTACCCTCGACACTACGTATCGATGCAATACCCGTATTGCAGAAATCGCCAATGATTTTGTCAAACAAAACCCTGAGCAGTTATCAACGCCGCTGCTCAGTTTGACCAAAGGTCAAAAAAAATCGGTCATGATCTTGCCTGAAGATCAACTGAACGCGCTCTTGAATAAACTCAGTAGTTTTGTTTTGCCTGATGAGCGCATTTTACTGCTGGCCCGTTACGACTATTTGCGCCCGTCGCTGTTGCTGGACAAAGCGGGGACCCGTTGGCCTGCCTTGAATATTGATTTTATGACCATGCAAGCAAGCAAGGGGCAACAAGCGGATTATGTGATAATCCTGGGTTTGCAGCAAGGCAGCGATGGTTTCCCGGCACCGGCGCGTGAAACGGTGGTAGAGCAGGTACTGCAGCCAGAACCGGAAGATTTTCCGGATGCCGAAGAACGTCGTTTGCTGTATGTCGCGATAACCAGGGCCAGGCAACAGGTCTGGTTGCTGCATGACGAACAGCGGCCTTCGGTGTTTATCAGGGAGTTGGTGAAGTTGGGGGTGCCGCAAGCCCGCACACCCTGAATACCCGTCATCTTTCGCGTTGCAGGGGTGTTGGCTGCGCTCGTTCACCCGAATCACTTACCTGGGTAAGCTCATCGGGGTTCACTCGCTTGCCGCCTACCTGCAACACGAAAGCTATAGGGTATTCCGAGCATGCCGTCATCTTTCGCGTTGCAGGGGTGTTGGCTGCGCTCGTTCACCCGAATCACTTACCTGGGTAAGCTCATCGGGGTTCACTCGCTTGCCGCCCACCTGCAATTGTGATGAGCGAGGGGCTCGACGCTGGTTATTGCAGACGTTCGTTCAAATAACGTTGATAATCCGGGATCTCAATTTCGATTTCGCCACTGAACAAGGCGGAGCTTATCAGAAGATCCGCAGTTGAGCGATTGGTCGCCACCGGGATATTCCAGACAGTGGCCAAGCGCAGCAGGGCTTTCACATCGGGGTCATGGGGTACGGCATTAAGCGGATCCCAGAAGAAAATCAACACATCGATTTTGCCTTCGGAGATTAACGCGCCGACTTGTTGATCGCCGCCCATTGGCCCGCTCAGCATACTATGTACCGGCAGGCCGGTGTTTCTTTGCACCAGATTGCCGGTGGTCCCGGTAGCGTAAAGCACATGCTCCGACAGTAAGGTTTTGTTAATCTCGACCCAGTTTAATAACGACTGTTTGCAGTGATCGTGAGCGACCAGGGCAATATGTTTTCGCATGGTGATGGTACGGGTGATCGACTCCATGGTCTTTCCTTAATAACAAGATATCGCTATAGACTACTTAAACTCTTTTTCACTGCAAAGGATAAACTGTGCATAGCTAGAAATAAGCCGTCTTAAAGTGTGAATGTGTGAACAAGGAGATGGCGTACGCCGTCTCGACGTATGTCGAGAGTAAACTCACGTCGGTTCTTTCGCCGGCAAAAACCAAAAACGGAGTATCTGCTGTATTTTCCCAAGGGTATGATCGTCGGCGATGAGGGGCGAAGGTACGCAATCATCACTCTGATTTCCCGTGGCGCCGACATGTTTCTCCGATAGCGGGAAAATCGGGCCATATTGACGAGTATAGTTACGCCAGGCGATGATCACACCTTCTTCGTCCACGTCGATCGAGCTATAGGCGGCATTCAACTGCGTATTATGCTCATCTAGCAGGATTAGCGTCGGCTGGCGCGCAAACTGCCCGACATTGGCGGGAGTAATCAGCGGCGGTAGTTGAAACCGCAGTTCGCGGGCCCGGGTCGTATTGAACATCGCAACGATATAAATCGGTTTATTCGCCGCCGGACCAGCCAAGGCGTCATTGGCTATGTGGGCCAGAAAAACCAATTGATGGCGACCCGCGGCCAGTTCCAGGTTGCCCACGTTGCGTAATAACCCACTGCGCATGGGAATGCCATCCGCCAGCAATAACTCCAACGCTTCATTGAGGTACAACGTGGTTGCCATAACGGGCAAGCTGCCGAAAAAGGCCATACAAATAATCATGGCACGCAAAATACTCATAAGCCTCCTTGGCAAGCAAATCAGGAATGACGTTATCGGTAGCTAGGTTATAATATTGGTATTGAATCATCCACTAATAAATATTTATATTTTGAAATAATTTCAAGCTCTATGCATCACTCGTTCCTTCAAGCGCTGGTATACACTTAATGCAGAACATTTCATTGGGGAACCGCCATGACTGATACCGATATAATCGATATTTTGACTTCGGTGAAAACGATTGCCTTAGTGGGCGCGAGTGATAATCCGGCCCGTCCAAGTAACGATGTTATGGCTTATCTGCTTGAGCAGGGTTATCAAGTCATCCCGGTCAATCCCGCGATGGGGGGCAGGGAAATTTACCGGCAAAAAGTGTATGCCAGCCTGGCGGATATCCCGGTCCAAGTTGATATGGTCGATGTCTTCAGGCGCTCGGATGCAGTTTATGATCTGGCGCAAGAGGCCATTGCGATTGATGCCAAGGTGTTGTGGACACAGTTGGGCGTCGTTAATGAACAGGCGGCGGTTCTGGCGAAAAATACCGGAATGAAGGTGGTTATGGATCGCTGCCCAAAAATTGAAATCAGGCGCTTGGGTTTGGCTAAATGAAAACGTTACGCGGACGCTGGCCCGCGTAACCTAAAACTCAGTTTCTCAGACGAGGTGCCTGCAATTGCTGGCGGATGGATTCAGCCAGATCGTCAAGGGTCGGTTGTTCAGGATGAACCGGCGACGTTTCGTAATTCAATTGAACCTCGGCCAGGTACGTATGTATCGGCTTGCCTTCGTCGTCTTCCATGACAACGTGGTACCAGGGCGCGGCGCGAAGAGTGGCATCCGCCGCGATTTCGTCCAAAGACGGTTTTTCCAGAGAGTATTCGGGATCGACGTCAATGACGACGCCCAAATAACCCAATAGTTTGTGGCGGACTTGTTGTCCAATTCCGAATTTGCTGGCAATCATACAAAGCTCCCACATCAATAATGCCTTATCCTAAATATGGGGGATGAGTGGGCAATATCAAGGGACAGCGTTCTACTTTAAATCGCCCGGCAAGCGAACCCTTTAAGATAAAGTCCTTCGGGATAAGGCGATATCACCGGATGATCAGAGGCTTGTCGAAATTGTTCAATAAATTGAACATCACGATGGGCATCCAGCGCGGCGTCAGCGATGATTTTTTGAAACAATTCTGTGGTCAGCAGGCCGGAACAGGAGAATGTCAGCAAAATGCCCTCTGGCGCCAGCAGTTGCAACGCTAACATATTAATATCCTTGTAACCCCGACAAGCACTAATCAGCTGGCTTTTATTTTCAACAAACTTGGGGGGGTCCATAATGATCATATCGAACTGCCGCCCTTGCTCGCGGTATTGCCGTAAAAGCTGAAAAACATCTTCGCGTACAAATGTGGCTTTGTTCAGGTCCAGATGATTGAGCTCTATATTCTGCTTGGCGATATCCAGCGCATGCTGCGATGTATCAACGCTGGTGACATGGCTGCAATCACCCATTAACGCGGATACACTGAATGCGCCGGTGTAAGAAAAACAGTTTAAAATTCGCCGGCCGGCGGCATATTTGCGTGCCGCCAGGCGGCTATCACGCTGATCAAGATAAAAACCGGTTTTATGACCTTCGGTGATATCCACCAATAAGGCCATATCATGCTCGCGAATCGGCAATAACGAAGGCGGCTTATCACCAACGATGACTCCGCTGGTCAGTTCCAAGCCTTCTTTTTTGCGGATTGCCACATCTGAACGATCGTAGATCGAACAATCCGGGTAACATTGCTGCAGCGCCAGCGTCAATGCGGCGCGCTGATACTCCGCTCCGGCGGAAAGTAATTGCAAGACCAGAAAATGGCCGTAGCGGTCAATAGTAATACCCGGCAGACCATCGGATTCGCCGGCGATTAACCGGTAAGCATCGAGATGATCTCGCTCAGCCAGCAGATCGCGCAACCGCTGGGCTGTTTTTAGTCGCTGTATGAAAAAATGTTCATCGACCAATTCATCAACCTGAAAAGTCCAGACGCGGGCACGAATTTGCGATTGCGGCGAATAGGCGGCCCGAGCCAGCCAAACTCCTTTATCATCATAGACATCGATGGTTTCGCCGGACTGCGTCTTACCTTCTACCCGTTGTACCGCGCCAGAAAAGATCCAGGGATGGCGGCGAAGCAACGATTTTTCACGGCCCTTCGCAAGGTATAAACGTTTTGTCGTCATGGATTATACTGCCTTAGAGAAAGAGCGCCATTTTGCGAAGAAGTCTGTCCAATTGCAAATATTAGCCGCCGGCTGGGGGGAATAATGTCGAGAGTATGCATCTCTATAACTGTTTACGGCCTGGTACAGGGCGTCGGATTTCGCTACTACACACAGCATCTGGCTAAAGAACTGGGCCTGGAAGGTTATGTGCGCAACCTTGACGATGGCAGCGTGGAAGTGGTTGCTTGCGGCGATACAGCTCAGGTGGAGAAACTTCATGCCTGGTTAAAACAAGGAGGACCTCACAGCGCCAGGATAAAAAAGGTGCTGATAGAGCCAAAACCGGCGGAACATCTGGATTTCCATGGTTTTAGTGTTCGATATTGACATCAAATACACCTGACTGGTTTAGGCAATCCGGCGATTTTGGTCGCCTGCTTAGCCGGTCCCTGAGGAAATAAACGATAGAGATAACGGCTATTGCCTTTATCTTCACCATATTTTTGCCCCATGGCCTTTACCAGCATGCGAATGGCAGGAGACGTATTATATTGCAGATAAAATTCTCTAACAAAATGGATGACTTGCCAGTGCGCTTCCGTCAGTTCAATCTTTTCCTGCTGAGCAATGACCTCGGCTAACGCTTCTTGCCAATCTGTACTGTTTTTGAGGTAACCCTGAGCATCAGTTTCGATTTCTCTGCCGTTAAACTCCATCAACTACTCCTCGTTTGCGCTTGTATGACGCATTATTCCTAAATTCAGCATGATCTTAACAAGACCGAATCAGGGCAACAAACAATACGTGCCCCTGCCTTCGGCAATTCAAGCAAGGATAAACTGTTGTGAGGAGGGAAAGCCAATAAAAAAAGGCCCTGGTCATAAGGTAATGCCAGTCAGTTAAGACTGACTGGTTGGTTTTTTTGAGGCCTTGGATATTTCCTGGGCCTTTCTTTTACTACTCTTGGGAAGCTTCGTTCCCTCCTAATCGGGAGTTTTACTAACTGCGCCATGCTCTCAAGATCACGTACCAGTTCCGGTATTCGTCCCGGCGAAGCACCCTGTAATGTCATCACCATTCCACACGACTCGCTGAAGCTTAGTTGATTCGGCCAGTATCCTTTCAGACTCCCAGCCATCTTAATCATTTGATATCTAACAAGGTTATAGGCAAGCAATACTCCCCATAACTCCTGTTCAACAAGCTCTGGCTTCTTGCTCCGCAGCGTCAGTCGGCTTTGCTGCATTGTCTGTTTTATTTCACGATACCCCAGCTCTATTTCCCACCGATGGCTGTAAATATCTACCATTTCTTTCCCCGGATAACGCATCCCGTCTGTCATGGATGTCAGCAGATAACACGTTTTACCCTTTCGCGTAAAAGTCAGCAGTCTTGCGACCATTTCGAGGCCGAGATCTGGCCATTTTTTTCGCGCCTGAGGTGACGTTTTGAGTGTGACCAGACTGTCGCCTTTTCCCAACCGCCGCCGCTCTTCGTACTGAGTGCCTTTTTTCAGCGGGATCATCCAGTGACGCTCTTCGCCTTGCTGATGCCAGGTGTGAAGAAGGCCGAGTGAGTAGTAACCTTTATCTAATAAAGTCAGCGTGTTATCTCTTGTTTGATTAATCAGCTGTTCAGCCAGAGTATATTCACTTTCTTTCATAGTACCGAAGGCTGCGGCCGTTAAGAGATGACTCGTCAGCTCCATCTGACAGACCATTTTTACCTGCGGATAAAGCCCCGGCTCCCCCAGATAAGACTGCCTCGGGAAAGCGGCGGAATTTTCCTGCGTGTCGTGAGTGCGCCACACGACGCCGTCAACGGCCAGCAGCGTTAATCCGCACCAGTCGGGATGCTGAGTACTCTGGTGCCATACCTGACTGGTTTGTTGGAAAACCCGTTTAACCGCCTCGCTACCTAATCTCTGCCGTGCCTGAATGACGGCACTAGGTGCCACAAAGGGGCGCTTTCCGGGTAACATGATATCGAGACGATTGACGATTTGGTGGAGGGGTTCTTTTCTTTCGAGAGCCATTCCGACAATGCACCAGATCATCATTTCAAGAGGCAGCCGACGTTTTCGGAGGGTGACAGTGCCGGATTCAGCAAGGCATTGGGCAATAATCTCAGGGTCAAGAAAATCGCCGAGTGAAGTCAGGGGATCACGTGTCGAGTCGTAACGAGAGACGAGGTCAAGAGCCTGAGCAATTTGCATAAAAGAATCCGGGAAATGAGAACATTCCCGGATTCTTACACAGCCACTGGATCGGTCAACCGATCGTTAACTGATCGGCATTACTGGTCATAAGGGCCTTTTTTTCATTGGGGACTTCCGAGATTAATTGTTGCGCGCAAACCCGAGGATACTTAGTAAGCTCACGAAAATGTTGTACAAAGAGACGTAAAGACTGACCGTCGCCCGAATATAATTGGTTTCGCCGCCATGTATGATGTTACTGGTTTCCCACAATATGGCACCTGACGAAAACAGAATGAACAGTACGCTGATCGCCATGGACAGCGCCGGTATATGCAAGAACAGATTCGCGATCACCGCAACCAGCAGCACCACGAAGCCAGCCATCATCATGCCGGACAGAAACGACATGTCTTTACGGGTAGTCAGCACATAAGCGGAACAGCAGAAGAATACCAGCGCGGTACCCCCCAAGGCTACCATGATGATGTCACCAGACCCGGCAGCCAGCAACATGCTCAGTAGCGGTCCCAACGTGTAGCCCAGGAAGCCGGTGAAAGCGAAAGCCGCCAGAATACCCGCCGGCCGGTCAGCCAATCGGTAAGTCAAGAACATCAGGCCGTAAAAGCCGATCATCATGAGCAGCAGTCCCGGCGCGGGCAAGCGCAGAAGCGTACTGGCGGTGGCTGTCAGCGCGGAAAAACCCAGGGTCAGCGAAAGCAGAAAATAGGTATTGCGCAGCACTCTATGGGTGCTTAAGAGTGAACGTTCACGGGAGGATGCCGTAACCAAACGATCCATAGGGTTAACCTCTTGGTGAAATAAACAGGTGAATAAGCAGGTGAAAATAAAAGTCATTATAATCTGCCGTCTAGACTAAATGGGCGCTGGCATCACGGCTAATCGTTTTACCCTTCTTTACGTAAATGCGCGCAATTTGTCTGCTATTTTTGCTTAGGGATAAGGCAATATCGCGACTAGCGGTGAATTTTCAAGCGATTAGAACAATTCGCTCTTTACAAGATAAACGACTCTGTTTATAGTTCGCCTCGTTGCGGAGGAGTGGCCGAGCGGTTGAAGGCACCGGTCTTGAAAACCGGCGACGCGTAAGCGTTCGTGAGTTCGAATCTCACCTCCTCCGCCACTCTTATAAAGCAGCAATTCATACTAGTTCCTGTTTGATTTTGTCAAATGTTTCCATAGAACCATTTCTGTTATTATTTCCTTCTTTTGTTCATACAACATCAATTTCATTGCGTAAGTGCAAATACATCCGACTCAATCGATTAAAATTCTCAATTTTAAATCATCAATATATTATAAATAATAAGCTTCCCAATTGGTTTGATTGCCGGGTAAAACCGTTCAAGCATTGCCGTTGGATTTATTTAGCTCGCCAGTATAACAGGCCGCTTTGGCTGTGGTTCTACGAAACTATCAGCAAAAATCGACACCCGGGTTCGGTGAAATGCGGTGTTAAGCAGGCTAAAATGCATACCTCTGGTTAGTGTGATTTATATACAATTTCCTGAAGAGGTCAAATTTCGTTCGCCATAATATGTCGCCCTATTCTACCTGGTTTAGATAATAGTGAGAGGTTGGTGGCAATAATCGTCAGTGGTTTTCAGTTGTATGGCCAAGTAGTGATCAGCAGCTACATCAGTATTTTTTTTAGCGTTTAATTTAAAGATGTAGCGAAGTGAAAAAAGGCCGAAATAGCACTGGTCTTGTTAGCCAAATGCGCATTGGATGCTTAAGGATGGTTTAGTCTATCTTGCGATTCGAAGGAGTGTGCTGCATGACTAATTTTACTCATACTGCCTATGTCCAGTCATTGAAGGCCATGAAGGCCGCACCGATTCATTATCTGAAAGAAGTTGGGGATCAATGGTGCACGCCGGATGCGCTTTTTTCTGGAATCAATGCCATGTATGGCCCATTAGTGCTGGATCTTTTCGCCGACCAAGGCAACGCAAAATGTCATGATTTTTATACTGCGGAGGATAACGCGTTGGTTCAGAATTGGTCTTCCCGCCTGGCTCAACTTCATGGCGCCGCATTTGCCAATCCTCCTTACAGCATTGCAAAAAAACATGAAAATCAGTTTATTACCGGCATGCGTTACATCATGAAACATACTGCTGCCATGCGAGAGCTTGGCGGCCGGTATGTTTTCCTTATCAAGGCGGCAACCAGCGAGACGTGGTGGCCTGAATATGCCGATCATATTTCTTTTATCCGTGGACGAATCGGTTTTGATGTGCCGATCTGGTATCGGCCGGCGGATAAATCCCAGGTGCCCACCTCGGCTTTTTTCGCCGGTGCGATTGCCATATTCGACAAAACATGGAACGGACCTGCCATGGGCTATATCAATCGGGATGAACTGCTTGCTCGTGGTAAAGTAGCTTCAGCGCCGGTAAGTCTGATAGCGCCGCGTATGAAAAATCAGCAGAATTCTTTCGTGAACTACCAAATATAGCTGATCGAAATACCTCGGCTGCTTGGCGAAAAAACATGCCTCTCTTTGGCGCAGTGGGAACGGAGCCCCACTGTGTGGCTATTTATTGATCACTGTCGTCAAGGCCATGATTTGAAAATGATCGTTTGACTGCAAAAAAAACTTATTGCAGGAGAAATGATTACTTATTAGATGTATTCCAATTTTTTTTGTTGAAATAATAATAACCGTTAAAGAGGTCACTTTTTTAACAAAAAAAAATTATTTTTCAACAAGGATAAAACATTTTTTCCGGCGGCCGATATATATTTCAAATAAAACCCTATGACATAAGGTCTGAAATGTTTAAGCGGATAAAAATAGTAACCATGTTGGTTATAGTGCTGTTGACTTTGGGGGTAGTCCAACTCGCGGCGGGAGGTTTCTTCTTAAGGGTTCTGAACCATGATAAAACGGGTTTTTTGGTAGCACAAACATCAAATCAGAATATAGCGGCCTTTACTGACGCGTGGATTATGCTGAACCAAGCGCGAATTACCACGGGCAGCGTCATGGAAGGTATGTTGACCGGCAATGCTGATATGGATACTACCCATGCATTGATAAAGCAAGCGCAGTCATATTTGTCGACAGCGGATAATAGTTATAAAAAATACAAGTCTATCCATACGACGCCTGGCCTCGATGAAAATCTGAGCCAAAAGCTGGAGAAAAACTACACGGCTTTTTATGAATTACAGAAAGGGATGCTGGATGCAATTGCCGCCGGCCACGTGGGAGAAGCTGTCAAGCTCGGCGCTAATGCCCCGGAATTGAATAGCAATATGATTGATACCTACCTGGAATGGCGTACCGCGCAATCGAAACTCTCCGATCGGGGCGTGAAAGAAAACCAAAGCGCATTTACCTCCGGATTCTGGGGGCTGGGCAGCATCATGGTGTTGGTTGTGGTCATTATCGGGCTCAGTTGGTCGCTATTGCGGCGGATTTTGCTCAATCCCCTTCATCGGGTGATAAGCCATATCAAAAGCATTACATCCGGCGATCTGACTCAAGACATCACCGCGAATGGTCACAACGAGATGGGACAACTGGCAAGTGGGCTGAAGGAGATGCAACACTCACTGATCAGTACGGTCAGCGCCGTACGTGATAGTACTGATTCCATCTATACCGGTACGGGTGAAATTTCAGCCGGCAGCAACGATCTTTCATCCCGCACCGAACAGCAGGCGGCCGCGCTGGCGGAAACCGCAGCCAGTATGGAACAACTGACTGCTACGGTGAAGCAGAATACCGATAATGCCCGCCAGGCGGCAGTGTTGGCTAAAACCGCGTCGGAGACGGCTGTCAGAGGAGGGCGCATTGTCGAGCACGTCGTGCACACGATGAGTGACATAACCGATAGTTCGCAACAGATTGCCAATATTACCAGCGTAATTGACGGCATTGCTTTCCAAACGAATATATTAGCGCTGAACGCCGCCGTGGAAGCCGCCCGCGCAGGCGAGCAGGGGCGCGGATTCGCTGTGGTGGCCGGCGAGGTTCGTAATTTGGCGCAGCGCAGCGCCCAGGCCGCTAAAGAAATCAAAAGCCTGATAGAGAATTCCGCGACTCGCGTCAGCACTGGCTCCGACTATGTTCGGCAGGCGGGAGAAACCATGCAGCAAATTATCTCAGCCGTCACTCACATGACCGACATCATGAGTGAAATAGCGTCGGCTTCGGATGAACAAAGCCGTGGTATCGAACAAGTCGCGCAGGCTGTATCTGAAATGGATAGCGTGACCCAACAAAACGCAGCTCTGGTCGAAGAATCCGCGACGGCGGCAAGCGAGTTGGAAATTCAAGCCGGCCATCTGCGTCAAGCCGTCGAAGTATTTCAACTCGGCAATGTTCACCTTAACATCGCCAAACAGCCAAGAGTCAAAACGGCCGGAAAGGCTGTTGGTCCGGTTGACCGACCTGCTTCTCTGGCTACGCCTCACTCGGCAAACAACTGGGAAACGTTTTAAAGCTCGGAGTATCGGTTGGTAAATCTATTTTGTGTCCGATACAAGAAATATCATTGCGAACATCTTACGGGTTTAGTTCGGTGCGAAGAGGTAACTCTCTCGTATTAAATGAGGGCATTACTTGGCCTTGCATCGGCAAAGATCTCAACCGTGCTCTGTCACGGTTGAGATCTTTTACCTGGACAAATCCCTGGATTATTCAATGGTTAACTAGCCAAATGCCCGGTCCCCACTATGCCGGCGCCTATCGTCGAGGGACCGGCGATGATCATCAGAGTGTATATTGACCTGTGGCCCGACATAATCTGATTAACCGCAAAAGTTGTCGATATGACCGCTGTTAACAGCAAAACGAATTTAGGATGGTTATTCGCAAGTTGGCAGGTCTTAATCGCTGCTTTTTTAAATGGCGCCAAACAGGCGTTTCCAATTGAGGCTAATCTTTTGACGAAACTATGGCAGCAATTGAAAGTTGAATCTGTCATTGGGGGAGGATTATTGACTCGAGGGGCTGAGTCGTTGCCAACGGTGAGAGTATACATACATTTGCCTTTATAGCTTTAATTGAATAAAGTAACCAGTATATATATTACTTATTACTTACTGTTTTGGGCTATTTAAAAAGCCTTGAGGTATGATATCAGATACTACCGAATTAAAGATAAACAATGAAAAGCATTACAGCAATTGATATAAAAAGATATTAATAGTGAAGATGTGCAAATCTTAGTTTTAGTCAATATAACGGCCAGGGCGACATCTCAACAAAACAGATTCAATTCTATAGGCTGGGTCTTAATAGGGTAGCAGAACCACTAGAACCAGGAATGTAACCACTCCCACCACTTTATGAGCCAAGTAGTAATAATTGCCTCAATTTATTTCAATATTGTTGCTTCCTTTTGGTGCAACACACTTCGGTTAACGAAAGGTTTAGCTAAAAGGTAACGCCAGTAAGGCTTAAGATAAAATCCATAACTTATTCTTATTCTTACCAAATCCCAGATTGGCCAGCCATGGCCTGCCGAGTCCTTGATTTTGGTCTGCTTTTTGCATCGGATTTCATTATGGGTCATCGGAAATTGCGCTGGAGGAATAAATGAATTTAAGGCGACTTAAATATTTTGTGAAAATTGTTGATATTGGTAGCCTTACCCAGGCGGCTGAAGTTCTGCATATAGCACAACCAGCGTTAAGCCAGCAGGTTGCTACCTTAGAAAATGAATTGGATCAAAAACTGCTCTTCAGAACCAAACGCGGCGTAACGCCGACCGAGGCGGGCAAGATACTTTATTCTCATGCCAAGGCTATCTTACACCAGTGCGAATTGGCGCAAAAAGCCGTAGCCAATGTCGATCAAGCACTCGACGGACAAGTATCCATCGGCTTGGCGCCCGGTACGTCTTCATGCCCGTTAATCATGCCTTTGCTACAAGCGGTCAGAGATCAATACCCACAGCTCGTAGTTTATTTGCACGAAAACAGTTCGGTTTTGCTTAATGAGAAGGTCAGTACCGGCCAGCTTGATATGGCAATCCATTATGACCCTGCTATGTATGCAGGTATCAATTGCGTGACGTTACTCAAAGAAGATTTGTTTTTGGTGGGTATCCAAGATAACCCAGGAAAAAGCATTGAATTGATTGATGTCTCCGCAAGACAACTCTTATTGCCGCGTGACTTTTTCGCAATACGCAAACGTGTCGATGAGGCTTTCGCCTTGCGCAGACTCAGTGTGAAAATCATAGGCGAAATAGATTCGCTTGCAACGCTCACCGCTGCGGTAGCCAGCGGTATGGGCGCTGCTGTGTTGCCGGAATCCGCTGCATCGGCAGTGGTTGGCTCGGCTAAAGCCTGGATGTCGCGTATAATCAGCCCCGGTTTGCCGTTGCCCTTAACGCTGAATAGCTCGATACGTGTGCCGTTATCGCCCTCCGCTGCAGCGGTAAAGGATATGTTGATGGGTTTGGCCGGCGGTACCAGACCGGCGCAGGAAAAACAGGCTTTACTCTTAGCAAGCTAAACATCCATAAGTCAGCATGATTTTTGAACTGGCGTCTCATCCCTGAGATGCCTTTTTTATATAATGACATTAATAAGTCGAATTCAATTTTTGACCTAACACATTAAAATATTAATAATTACATAAATTTTTGATCATTTAGTATACTGAGGACGTATCGATCAGACGTAAGCATCGCTACCCTTTTGGATCGTTTTTTTTCGTTTGGAGTCATCATGAATAACCTACTTTCACAATTGTTAATCAACTTGGCTCAAAAAGAGGTTGCCGAAAAAGAGTTGCATGCATCGGTTGAGTCGCTGGAGATTCTCGTGGCCGCGTTGATCGCTTCGCTAAGCCGAAAGAAATCAAGTGAATTGATTAATAGTATTGAAACGGCGTTGGAAAAAATGCGTAATAATGATGATGTAACATTCAAATCAGATTTAGAGTTACTCAGCAACAATATCGCACGTATTACTGCCGTGACCAAAAGGAAATAACGTGGAGGATTGTTGGCTGTTTTTGATAATGAAAACTGAGCAATAAGTAAAATACCAAATAATTTTCAATGAGTTAACAAATTATGTAAGTACTTGTCTCTCTTTTTAGCTGCGCCATGTGTTATAAAACATGGCGTTAAAGGCATTATTTTATATTTATGACTATGGAACCGTTTATTTTTAGAGCGATGTCATTAATTGCAGACTTGTACGAGCATTCCTGGCTTCTGCGAATATACTAAATTTGTGCATGAATTGATCTTAGTTAGGTCAGTAGACCGCAGTGGCGCTTAGTCAGTAGGTTAATCATTATGAAAACACTAGGGGTTATCCTTGAGAGCATCCTCGAAGAAATCTATGCAGGGAAAAAACTCTTCATTCCTGAATCCGGCTCGCAGGAATCTATGGAAGAATTTCAATTGATTGCTAAAGCTATCAGTTATGCAGATAGCGAAGAGCTTCTCGATCATTGCCAGTTTGGTATTGCGGATTTTACCGACAGGTTAATTTTTTCAAGAGTTTTGGTGGCTGGGGGGGTCACGGAAAAGGGCCTTGAATTTTTACGGTTGCGATTTTCAGACCACCACCAAAAGGTAAGCTAGTCTTATCTCCATCCAGCATAATTCCCTTACCCTAGGGAATTATCCCTGGGTGGGGAAAACGAATGCCAATCAAGATAATTATTTCGCTATGCCAGCACTATGTCTGGATTGCGTTTTTTTATGTAATGTATTATTGCTACTTGATATATTGCCATACGGTGGATGGCACCTTGTCATAGAGTTTGCCCATTGTGAGCTCAGCCAAACGATGGTCAGCTGCGCCATAGAAATCAACCAACTCTGTCGTCGGTAATTTATCTTTCATGTGATCAATCACTTTTTCCAGTGTTTCGATGGTACTACACCGCCGCAATCTCATTAAAAAATCTTCTTTGCCCATAAACTCACATTGATCCGCTTAAATTAAAAATAACGATAAAAGTAACGTTGCTTCAATATCAGTGATGACTCATCTTTCAAAACATTAACAATGTCAGGAGATATAACAATTCACAGTGGATAGCGTAAAATGAATTTATTAACCTATTAATTCAATTCCACTTTAGTGAAGATGCTCTGACAAGCATTGGGTCAACTGTATAAACTATAAACGAGAACCTCAAGCAGATGTCTGTTTCCCTTTAATAAAACACTGCGCATGCTAACTGCACGGACTCACCGTTATCAAAGGCAGACCATCATATCAGTTTGCTAGCAGGTTTGAAAATGCTTGCTATTAAAATCTCGATTTACCGGGTTTATTTCGCCGCAGGTTTAATCTTCGAGAAGACATGCTATTAGCGGTTAGGGTAAAAAAGTATCAGGATAGTTAGGGTATCATTACTGAATTGTTCAATTAATCAAATTGCAAGCTTATAAGGGAACTTCATAAACTTGATGTAAATCAGAGTATTGCTATAAATTCTTTTTTAACATTGATGTATTTATTGATCTATGCACTCATTTGCTGTTGATTATAAGAACGCGCAAACCATACCATTAACAAGATTCTAAACAATTTTGGCCGACAGCGTTTGTCAAAATCGGGTTCTGCTGAGCTGTTAATGTGGTATTTATTAAAACAAACGGTGCGGAGACATGCCCCGCCACCGTAAGCGAGACGCATAACGACGCTAATTCATCATTTTTAACGTGATGCCGGCAACATATTCTCCCTGGTAACGGGCAATCGCCAGTTCTTCGACCGAGGGCACACGCGAACCATCGCCTCCCGCCAAAGTAGATGCGCCATAAGGCGTTCCCCCGCGGACTTGAGTTATATCAAACATCTGCTTGGCGCCATAGCCAATAGGAACGATGATGAAACCATGATGCGCCAGCGTCGTCCACGTGGAGGTAATAGTGTGTTCTTGACCGCCGCCTGTTCCGGTGGAGGTAAACACACTGCCGATTTTTCCATATAACGCGCCAGCGGCCCACAATGCCCCGGTTTGATCCAGAAAGGTCCTCATCTGGCCGCTCATGTTGCCAAAGCGGGTAGGGGTGCCGAAAATGATGGCATCATAATCAGCCAATTCCTGTGGTTTAGCTTCAGGCGTCGGGTCAGGTTTTCCACCCGCCTGGGCAAAAAGGGCAGGCGGCATTGTTTCAGGTACGCGTTTGATGGTTACTTCGGCCCCGCTGATTTTGCGGGCCCCTTCAGCGACTGCCGTAGCCATAACGGCAATATGACCATACATTGAATAATACAGAACCAGGATTTTCGCCATGATTGCGCTTCCTTATATTCGATTAATCAAAATATCCAAGAGCATATCCTGCTATTGAACATGTCAGGCAGCATTAACCATAACTTCTAATAAGGATTGCGTGCAATGTTTGTTGCCAAAAAGGGATGACGATCGCGATAAAATCTGGGGCATTCCATCTTGCAAGAATAAACCGTCTAAAAACACACGTAATTTCGTAAGCGTAACAAATTGATTAGTTGGATAATAATGTCGGTGGTGGGCCTTGAGATCTGCCAGACGGAAGGCTCCGGCTGGCAGCTTTACGAGGGTTCACTGGGCGGGCGTTCAAATAGAAAACCAAACGGTCACGTCAGGATTACGCGGGTAAATAACGGACGGAATGCTCAGGACTTTCGCTCTTGGCATCAATCACGACGTTCCATAATCCGCTGTACGGAACACCTAAATAGGCTGTTGCCCGTTTGTTAACATTCAAAAAATCACAAATTTCCGCTAAAATCTGATTACCCTGTTGCTGATTTTCCGGTAGTAACTGTATTTGACATTCTTCCGAGCAATGGACGACGACGGTATCACCGCCGAACAACTTCAGTCGGGTGCGGATAACGGACATGAAACTAACTCTCCCAAACTCAATGATAAATTATTTTTTGCCGCGACGCATTTGCGTGAGGATCATCACTGACACGGCAAAAAAGGTTAGTTGTTATAAAATCATTGGGGGAGATAATGCTTTATGACTTTAATCAAATTTTATTGAGTTTACAAAAAATAGTTTGATTTTTGAATGAACTATTTTAATGCCATCTAAATGTGAAAATTTCAGTTACGTATTGAAATACAATGACATGACGAGAAAATCCCGATTCTTATGTTTTATCCCCCTTCAGAATGCCGCAGCCAATCGGCGTCCCTCGTGACAGAGCTTGCGTTGGGTGACATCGAACCAAATGTCAATGTGATTCCAACCTTATTGCTGTATTGATGTGCCGTGAGAAACGTCTCAGGTGCCGCATTAACCAGCCTCGCACTCAGGTTACTGATTAACCGGGCGCGGGTCATGTATTGAGGATGTTGACTGGAGAGGACCGACTCCCCTAGATCATTATGCTGATTGTGTGTTGTATGATGCTGATGACGTCGCCAGGTTTGCTAAACCCGAAAAGCAAGGGATTTTCGATAGATGCGCCGACAGTGCATGGCTTAATCGTAAACGTACCCTTGGTTATAAATTAAATAGAATGCTATTGTACCAAAATCGATGAGCCACACGTCATCGGGTTTTATCATTCAAAAATTATCTAACACAACATTATTTAAAAAATATAGATTAGCATGACGGTAAACCAATTGACGTGAGGGAGTGTTGCATATTTTTAGGTGCAAAAACTCAATAATATGATTAGTTCAATATAGGATTTATTCATGTATTTTTTCTCGCTTTGTATGAAAAGTCGCCATAACAAAATAAACTTTATCTTAGGTTTACATTTCTTTTCTCAATCTGGCTTTTATTATGTTACGGTTAAGTATGACTGAAGTATTAATGACTACTATTGCAGCAATACAGTTAAGACGATGGTAATAATAATGAATATATTACAATTTATTCTTTTTAAAAAAAGTGGCACGTTAAGTTTTGATGGGAAAATACATACCATCCCGCAAAACCATATCGTAGTTGCTGATGAAAATGCGATACCCGTCAAGAAAAATAATGATGACTTTGTGTTTATAACCTGTTATCCCGTTAACCTTTTGCCATTGCACCAAGATCTCATTTCTCAGGCGGCAGTGCTGTCTTGTTGCAAACCCTTCAAAAAAGATATTTACAAAGCCTTGCCAGTCGATAATTCAGTCATCGAGAGCACTGAAAAATTGATGACAATGGAGAAAAGCTTGCCCATTTGCTTTCTGTATCTTTATTGTCTGGGAATCGATAAATACTACTTTGCCAGCTTGTTATGCCAGTTTGTCGGGGTCAATATCAACAATACGTTACTCGAGTTTTTTGATCGAAATTACATCAATCAGTGGGCCGTTTCCCGTTATGCCAAGGAATTGGGGATCTCAACGCACAAGCTTAATGTCATTTTTTACCAAAAATATGGTATGCCGGTAAAGCAATGGCTGATGGAAAAGCGCCTAAAGAAAGGCGGCGAACTGTTGTTAACCACCACGATGCGCGTAGCTGATATAGCACTTGAGTGTGGTTTCAGCAATCATGCGCACTTCACGGCGTTATTTCGTCGCCGTTTTCAAATCTGTCCATCGCTATTCCGCGCCGCAGCCAAAAGAAGTTGAAACCACATTTGTTCAAAATAACCCCATACCGTATTCGGGAATGTTAATAATTGGTTAAAGGTGGTTAGTATTCAATCAAATATAAAAGCTTCTGGCCTCTACACTATATTTTATATAAAAAAGGCCACGAAGCATTTGACATGAGAGTCCAAGTAGAGAATAATTCACGGCGTTGGGTCGTTAGCTCAGTTGGTAGAGCAGTTGACTCTTAATCAATTGGTCGCAGGTTCGAACCCTGCACGACCCACCAACATTCCTCCAAGCAGCTAGTTTATACTAGCTTGTATCATAAAGAAGCATTCCAGACTCAAATTATAAACATTATGAATAATAAATAATTGATTGGTTAAGAATCTATTTTATCAGTGCATTATGAAATGTCATTTCCCAGTTTATTGAATAACAAATGTACTTTTACGCTAAGAGCTTATTTTGTTTATTGTATCGACAACTGATGGCCCTATTTTATTTACTTATTGCACATGCGAATGATCTGCTTGAATCCTGGTTCGGTATATCCATTATCAGCTGTTAGCGCTTTCGACGTGGCCATTAGTGCGGTGAATGCCATAACTCAAAAGCGATCTGTAGTGATGGTTTCACTCACAGCGTAATACATTTTTTGGTCATAGCGTTGCAACCGTTCTGTACGTATCCCATTATCAGAAATCCTATATGCCTTTAGCCTCTTCGAGAGGGGTAACCTTGCCGTTATAGAAAACGACAAGCTCCGGTAGGCGATTCACTGGTTTCGCGCCATATCATCGGCCATCAGTCAAAACTGCCGAGGCACGCATTGTCATGAATTTTTAATCAAAGGGTTACCGTTTTCATTGACGATAGACGCACGGGACAAGGGGCCGACCAAGGCCGTCAGTATGTCGTCTTGGCCAACTCAATGGTTATCATAATGATTCAATTAATATTTAAAACTCGCTCTCGCTGTTCCTACAGCATGTGGTCTAGTCAGGCAAATGCATAGTTTACGATTTCAGTACAATTAATAATCACTGATGTACAAGTTACGATGTAATTCATATAAGTGCGGTTGTGCTACTGTTACTCTATGTAGATGTGATTTTAATCCTGGCGTTTAAGTAAGCATATGACTAATCGTAATGGCCGAATCATCTATGACCAATCTTTCCATTCTGAAGGCGTGGGATCTAAAGTTGAACGTTGGCGCTCCGGGGTTAACGCGGCTTTGCTTGAATCTGTTTTTACCCGAACCCAGGCGGACGATTTCGTCTGGAGCGTTGAGGCGCATCATTTTGATATCTTTCTCAGCGGTCGTATTAGATCAAGCGATCAAAAATTAGTTAACTTGCCGCATAGATACGAAAATCTGATAGATCATTACATTTTGATGGTCATGTTGTCTGGCGGTATTGACGGCGCAGCAGGGCATGTATCAATTCAGCTTGAACCAGGCGATATTATCTTATTGGATCTATTGCAGCCGATAAAATTAACTTTCAAGGCGGATCGGCAATGCCAGTTCGCTGAAGTTTTATATGTGGCGTTTCCTCGCATCTTATTGACTGAAATTGAGAACAGTTGTCAGTTGCACGGAAAAATAATAGATCACAGGGATTTTCTCAGTAAACTTATTGCTTCCAATCTATCCGCGCTCTTAACCTATAGCATCAATCTGGAGAGTAGCGAGATCAATAAAGTCGCCAGACCTGTCATAGATTTTATCATCAGTTCTATAATAACCACGCATGCGCTTATCCAGCCGGTGATGGTAGATGCCCGGTTGCATGTGGTGACCCGGGTATGCGATTTTATCCAGGAGAACTTGCGTCTCCCCGCGCTTACAGCAGATTTGATCTGCCAGAAATTCGGCCTATCCCGCTCTTCGTTATATCGTCTCTTTGAACCTTTTGGCGGGATTGTCGCACATATCAGAAGAAAACGAGTTATAGCCGCAACCCGTATGTTGCTCAACCCAAATTACCGACAATGGAAGATTGCTGAAATAGCCTATTTTTGGCAAATTGAACCAGCCGCCTTTAATCGGTTATTTCAGTCAAGTTATGGCTTAACCCCTCATCTGGCAAGAAAAGAACACCAAGCGTTATGGGCATTGGAGAATATGAATGAATCTCAAATCGTTTGGTTACGCTCGCTATGATGTGCCTGCGGTTATTCTATGGATGTAGAGATGTTGCGGCGTTTGACTGATCGCAGCCGGGCGCGGGATGTATTTTCATTGTGTTATCGGCAAGCAGAACGAGCACAATAGGTTATTTTGAAGGCAGCGACACTCACTACCCCTACGCGGCGGCATGGCGAAAAGTTATATCACCGCTGGCAAATTAGGGCGCGGTGGTGGATCCGCAGGTGCAATTGAGTAAACTACTGCAGCTGCACGACCCTATATTCTGAGGACTTGCATGTGGCACCGGGTCGGACGTTTGCTGTGGCGACGTGCATCCTGCCAGAAAAGAACTCGATAAGGCCAGACAAATGCAGAAAATTATCCTATTCATAATCAGCGCCCCTTTTTTTTCTGATTATAGATGATTTTACCCTTTGTCCTATGGAGCCTATCCTCTAGACAATGGGAAAAATGCTGATTGAGAGGCAGCGCATCCGATTGATCCAGAATCCACAACGCCAAAGGTTCATGCCGTGGCTTGGAGACGACTCAAAACCACGGCGAGTTAGAGCTGAGTTATTGCCTGTAAGCGAATTTGATCTGTTTGACCGTCTGGCTGAATACTTCCGCCTGCGCCGGATCTTCGAGTTCCGTAATGTATTTTTCCATTTTCATGATGACTTTTCCCGCATCGGCCTGGCCCATCGCTTTTAAGATCAGTGTCAGCATGGCTTTTAGACAATTGACTTCCTGTGCTAAAGTGGATGTGTCATCGTCGGTTAAAAATTCAACATTACCCATAGGGTCTCCTCATTAATCTGTTATTGGTACGGAAATGGCGCAACGCTCCAGGCCGTCCTCAGCTTGTATACCGTTTCGATTATAACAGAAGTTTTCGCTGAAATTTAACGAAACCAGGCGTAAAGATCCATGTGGCGATGTTGGATAGGGCGCCGTTACGGCATAAATTCTCATCTACCGCGCGGATCAAGGTTATTGATGGTTGAAAACCAAAACGGCAGACGGTATTAATGGTTTGGTGGGAGAAACTATAAGCGTTTTATTAATAACTCATTAAAATCCATTTTTAAATATATCATTCAAGAACGTAAAATTTAATGATGAAATCAAAAAATCTATCATAACATTAACTCTTTTCATTAATTATATTTACCCTATTAATATTTTGTTTTTACAGAAAATTCGATTAATCACGTGGTTACGGTAAACCAAGACTCTATACATGCGTACAAAAGACGTTACGGCCCAACCAGTCGATTTTAACGAAATTTTCTTGCGATGGCATAACCTATCTGTCTAAAATGAACCCCAGTGCACTGTGATGATGAATTTTTATAGTACAAGCGGATAGTTACTATTCATTATTTACTTAAAAGCAGTAAATTTAAGTTTTAAATATTTGATTCGCTTTACGTCACTCCCTTTTTTTGGAGATTTTTTCTTTGATAAGCGTTTTTCTTGTTGATGACCACGAATTGGTGCGTGCAGGGATACGACGCATTCTGGAAGATATCAAAGGTTTTAAAGTCGTTGGAGAGGCTCAGTGCGGCGAAGACGCTGTAAAATGGTGTCGGTCAAATTGTGTCAATGTGGTGTTGATGGACATGAATATGCCCGGGATCGGCGGGCTTGAAGCCACCCGGAAAATCATTCGTTTCTCGCCGGATATCAAAGTCATCATGCTGACTATCCATACAGAAAATCCATTGCCCGCTAAAGTCATGCAAGCCGGAGCCTCGGGGTATCTGAGCAAAGCCGCCGCTCCGCAGGAGGTCATCTGCGCCATCCGTTCCGTCAACGCGGGCAAGCGCTACATCGCTTCCGACATAGCGCAACAAATGGCGCTCAGTCAGCTTGAGCCGCAAATGGAAACGCCATTTGAATGTTTGTCTGAACGTGAATTACAGATTATGCTGATGATCACCAGAGGACAAAAAGTTAACGAAATTTCCGAACAACTCAACCTGAGCCCCAAGACGGTCAATAGTTACCGTTATCGCATGTTCAGTAAACTCAATATCGGTGGTGATGTTGAGTTAACCCATCTGGCGATTCGTCATGGGTTGTTCAACGCGGAGACCTTATCAAGTAGTGATTGAAAGCTTTAACGCCAAAGAATTTCTCAAAACCGTCACCAGTCAGCCCGGCGTCTATCGTATGTATGACGCCAAAGAGACTGTTATCTATGTCGGAAAAGCCAAGGACCTGAAAAAACGTCTTGCGAGCTATTTTCGCCTGCAGGTTTCCAGCCGAAAAACCGAAGCTCTGGTGAAAAGCATAGCGCAAATCGACGTCACTATCACGCATACCGAGACCGAGGCATTGCTGCTTGAGCATAACTATATAAAGTTATATCAGCCTCGTTACAATGTTCTACTGCGAGACGATAAATCTTATCCGCTCATTTTCCTCAGTAGCGATACCCATCCTCGCCTGGGTTTCCACCGTGGCGCCAAACATGCCAAAGGGGAATATTTCGGCCCGTTTCCCAATGGTTATGCGGTCAGGGAAACGCTGGCGCTGCTGCAAAAACTTTTCCCGATTCGCCAATGTGAAGACAGCGTTTATCGCAATCGCTCCCGCCCTTGCCTGCAATATCAGATAGGCCGGTGTCTTGGACCTTGTGTCAAAGGCTTGGTGAGCGACGAGGCGTACCAGCAACAAGTGGAGTATGTGCGCCTGTTCCTATCCGGCAAAGATCAGCAGGTTCTCAATCAGTTGGTAGAGCGCATGGAATTGGCGAGTCGGGCGCTGAATTTCGAGGAAGCGGCGCGGGTACGCGATCAGATACAAGCGGTACGGCGCGTGACTGAAAAGCAATTTGTTACCGGCGATCGTGAAGATCTTGACGTCATCGGCGTAGCGTTTGACGCGGGCATGGCCTGTCTGCACGTCTTGTTCATCAGGCAAGGGAAAGTGTTGGGTAGCCGCAGCTATTTTCCCAAGGTTCCGTTAGGCACGGATCTTTCTGAAGTCGTACAGACCTTCGTCGGGCAATTCTATTTACAGGGCAGCCAGATGCGGACCCTGCCTGGAGAAATCCTGCTGGATTTTTCCCTGCCCGAGAAAGATTTATTGTCTGATTCCCTTAGCGAGTTGGCGGGACGAAAAATTCATATCCAATCCCATCCTCGCGGCGACCGCGCTCATTATCTTAAACTGGCCCGGACCAATGCGGCTACGGCGCTGGTAACCAAGCTTGCGCAGCAGTCGACAATACATCAACGCTTAACCGCGTTGGCGGAACTGTTGGGCATTGATGCCATCAATCGGATGGAATGTTTTGATATCAGTCATACCATGGGCGAACAAACTATCGCCTCATGCGTGGTCTTTGACGCCAATGGTCCGGTGCGCGCCGAATATCGGCGATTTAATATAACAGGCATTACCCCCGGAGACGATTATGCCGCCATGGCGCAGGTTTTACGTCGCCGTTACGGCAAAGCTTTGGAAGTTCAGAAGATACCCGATGTGGTCATCATCGACGGCGGGAAAGGACAATTGGGGATGGCTGCAGACGTCTTTGCCGAATTGGATGTGCCCTGGGATAAATCCAGCGTGCTATTGCTTGGCGTAGCGAAAGGAGCGGATCGAAAGGCGGGCTTGGAAACCCTGTATCTCAAGCCGCAAGGGGAGGGGATTTCCTTGCCGCCCGATTCGCCGGCGCTGCATGTGATCCAGCATATTCGTGATGATTCTCATAATCATGCCATTACCGGGCATCGAAACAAACGCGCGAAAGTAAAAAATACCAGTTCTCTTGAATTTATTGAAGGTGTAGGCCCAAAACGTCGTCAAACCCTGTTAAAATACATGGGCGGTTTACAGCCTTTAAGGAACGCTAGTCTCGAGGAGATTGCTAAGGTACCGGGTATCTCGAATGCGTTAGCAGAAAAGATATTTAATGCATTGAAACAATAACGGTAATGTAGCAACATACTCGTAATTTTCACTCCAGCCAGATAGTTACCCAAAGTGCTATGCAATTGAATATACCGACTTGGCTTACATTGTTACGTGTCGTAATGATACCGTTCTTCGTCTTAGCTTTTTATCTTCCCTTTTACTGGGCTCCGCTGGCGTGCGCTTTGATTTTTATCCTGGCGGCGGTGACCGATTGGTTCGATGGCTTCCTTGCCCGGCGCTGGAAACAGACCACGCGCTTTGGCGCGTTTCTGGATCCCGTGGCGGATAAAGTCATGGTTGCCATCGCCTTGGTGCTGGTGGCCGAGCATTTTCATTCCTGGTGGGTCACTTTACCGGCGGCCACGATGATCGCTCGAGAAATTATAATTTCCGCCTTGCGTGAATGGATGGCTGAAATAGGCAAACGCAGCAGCGTTGCGGTATCTTGGATTGGCAAGGTTAAAACGACGGCCCAGATGTTGGCGCTGGTTGCTTTGTTGTGGCGCCCGGACCAATGGATTGCCGGTATAGGCATCGCAGCATTGTACATTGCCGCAGTGCTGACCTTCTGGTCCATGTTCCAGTATTTGAATGCTGCGCGCCATGATTTGTTCGAAGGCTGATCGAAGCGCCTTAAAAATCAACAAACGAGCGCTGACTTGCGATAATTCTGTTGACTCGTAACGTCAGGTCAGTAGAATGCAACGCATCGAAAGCAGTGACAGACTGTTTAAAGATAGTAGCAAAAAGCTTGTTTGTTAAGTAGTTTTCATCTACGCGGGAATAGCTCAGTGGTAGAGCACAACCTTGCCAAGGTTGGGGTCGCGAGTTCGAGCCTCGTTTCCCGCTCCAAGATGGACAACGAAGCCTTGTTATAAGGCAGTAAGGGCGCGTTGGCAGAGTGGCCATGCAGCGGATTGCAAATCCGCCTACCTCGGTTCGACTCCGGGACGCGCCTCCAGATTTAGATTTTCGATGCCCGGGTGGTGGAATCGGTAGACACAAGGGATTTAAAATCCCTCGGCTGTAAGGCTGTACGGGTTCAATTCCCGTCCCGGGTACCAATCAGGTTTATCTAACTAAAACAAAGTGTTACGAGTAAGTTGATGCCGTCGAGAGACGGTTTTTTTATGCCTGAAAATCGCCCCTTCCTAATATCTTTCCTAATATGATTTTTGCGTGTTGCATAACAATTCATTTTCTCTGACCACCTACGACTGGAACGATGGGCGTTTTCCGATCGTATCTTGCCGTCTGGCTGATGGTCATATGCCCTGAAATTCTCTGTTTTTCCTGTAAGCTCCCATCTAAATCGGAAACTCCCTTTGCCTTCAAATCATGGAATGTAAAATCAAAACTTAGCTCTGGGAATTTTTCGGCGGCGTCTTGTTTTGCCTTTGCCCAACGGCTATTAAATCCATCCCGTAAGTAGCGTGAACCATTAGGCTGATGTAGGACGTAAAGACTGGATAGGCCATTTTTTAGCGGTAGCGTTGCCGCAAGATCGATAGCGGATTTTAGCCGGTCGGTCCATGCTTTGATTTGCTTTTTACCTGTTTTGCCCTGACGGATGAAAATACCATCTTCAAGTAGCTGACCGCGGGTGAGGGCAATCACATCACTTTGGCGAGCCAGGCATAAATAGGCAATTTCCATCGCCGCTCGGACGAGGATAGGGGCAACGGAAAAAACCGCTGCATATTCAGCATCGGTGATGTAGCGATCGCGGGCTACTTCTTTATATTGCCGAACGCCTTTACAGGGATTTATTTTTGCTAATCCCCGCTCATAGGCCCACCGGTACACACGGGAGAAAAAAGCTTTTTCCCGGTTTGCCTGAGTTTTGCTTTTTAGCCCGCGTTTGTCCATATACTGCCTTACATGCTCGGGTTTCACTAAATTAGGAGAAACTTCGCCGAAAACTGAAATGATCTTCAAAGAATATTTTCTGTAGTCTTTTTGTGTTTCGGTAGCCAGACCAGTGAAGTCTGCCGAACAGAGAAAACGCTCGATCATAGAGCTAACCGTAAATCGTGCTTCCTTATAATTATTCGAATCGTTGTATTTATCCCATACAATATGAAGCGGAGAATCAAGGGGGCAAAGTGTTACTGAACCACCCCCAATAGGATGGAATTCGTATTGACTTTTTCCACGGTAAACCCTGGGAGGTAATGCGTTATCTGCGGGATTTTTTCTGTTTCTGGCCATTATATTGCGTCGAAATTAGGTTGGATTTCATTATCTTTGTCAGCAGCTTGCATCTTGTTGCCGCTTAGCGCAGCACTGTAAGACGTCCACGTTAGAGAAGGGCGACCATCCCGCTTGGGCATAAAAGGTATGCCAGCGCTTCTTAGCGCCTGGCGCTGCCTGCTTGGCTGTTTAAATCCTGTAATTTCTATTAGCTCCTGGTTGGTTAAAGCGTCTGACATGGTCTTGCCTCATTATGTCGGCTATTGCCTGGTCGGCAGCTTCAACGGCTGCGGCAATATGGTTTCTTGTTAAAACATCTTTTCGAACGCTGAATGACAGTTTGCCAATTTTGATGTCAAATTCAGTCAGCAGGCATACGCCCGGGCGCCATGGTTGCATTGTGGTTTCCTCGTTGGTTTCCACAATGCTAACCATGCGGGCTGTTTATTTCTGATTAGGTCTAATCAACTTCTTTGGCGGCCGGTGCGGGCGGTTTAACCTGACGGCTTGCGGAAACTCGATAGTTAGTTCGCTGCGGGCCTGCGCCTCAATGGTGCCGGTTTTGCCGTTCTCAAACGTCACGTTGATGACGTCACCACGCGCCAAATAGGTTCTAAGCATATTGCCTCCATGGCCCCGTTGCCGGGGCCGGTGGTTATCTGACGCGCAGTGAACGCGGACCAATTTCGATATGGGCGCCCTTGATATCAACGCCGGCATCTATGGCTTCCTTTATGGCCTTTTTATCTGGGGCAATGAGAACCGTGGTGGTGACCAGTTCATCAGGTAGTAGGGCTTCGTTATCGATGACCACACTGACCGATCCCTTCGCCGCGGTGAACGTGTTGTATGTGGTTTTATGTTTATCCAGTCCGGCCGCCAACAAGCAGTTCAAAATATATTGCTTAATGTTTTTAGCCTGTGTCTCAAAGCTTTTTTTGCGCGCCGCCAGACGTTTGGCCTCTTCATCACACGTTACGGCCAGACCATCAAGATTCCGGACAAATGAGAATATCGAATCCAGTTTGTCACCGAGCGCGCCCTCTACACCTTCGACGGTATCAGCAATCATTTCCGGCGTGAGTTCCTCTCCGGATTCGATCAGGTCTTGGAGTTTTTTATAGTCATTGGCTAATGCAATAGCGGTTACGCTCATGCTGTTTCTCCCGCTAATTGGGCCAGACGTTCGGTTTTAATATCATTCAACCGACGCAGGCGGCCGGACAGGTATTTTGCATATTCGGCATCGCCTTTCGCTTCGGCCGCTTTACGGTGTACTTCAACTTCGCGCGCGATTGTTGCGAATACTGCATTGATTTCGTTTGGCGATACACCAGACTGGATAGTCATCGCATTACGGAGCCATTTCTCGTCCAGCTCTTTACGCAGCCGGGCGACATCTTCGGCTTTATCGCTGGCGTTCTTGATAGCGAATTCCTGACCGATTTCTTCGCGGTATTGCGGGTTGTCGTAGAGACCAAGAAAAATATCAGCGCTGAAACCAAGCTGAGAAAGTGCCTTTTTCGTGGCATCGGTCAGCGATTTTTTCGGCGCTTCACCGTCGCTGATGGGCCCGTATTTGCTGCTGTAAAGATAAGGAGTGCAGCCGTAGGAGATAATGCGGCCACGTTTCCCACCGAAGGTATAACGAAGCTGGATTTTAATGACGTGGTTTAGCTCGGTTATAAAGCCCCCATTCCCATCAGGGATGACGGAACGGACGAGTTTCCCAGCGGCGTCTGGGATGTTTTGAAATATCGGGGCGCCCTTGTCGAACCGTTCTTCTAATATCTCGATTTCCCAGTTGATGCCCTGCGGCCCGAAAAGCTCAGTTGCCCGCATCACCATGTAGGTGCCGTTGATCGACGTGCCGCCACCGTCATTCGTAAATTGTTTTGTGAATATGCTGTCCGTTTTATGGACCTGGCGCCAGAGCGACAAATTTTCCTGAGCGCTCGCCGGCATACGGTCGATCGCGTTTTCCAGCTCAACGGTGCGCAGCTTAATCTCAGCGGCCGGCACTTCCTGTTTTTCGTCCTCGATTGAGGGTTGCGCTGACGGTTGTTCGCTGGTTACCGATGTTTCCAGTATCGACGGTGCGGCGGTGGCCGGCTGCTCTGCGGGTTTTGTTGCAATGTCAGCCGGTTGTGATGCCTGTTCGACGGTTTCTGCTGCGTCATTTGCCGGTGTCGGCTGTTCATCCGGCGCGTCCGTCATTTCGATAGATGCGATCTGCTGATGCAGGAAATCTCGCAGCACCGCTTCCGGCGGTGGGGATGGCAAAAAATCTCTGCCAGCCCGTACGATTTCAAACACTGCTT
>Ga0224528_1000216_pt1 | contig 47917 bp, 37 predicted proteins | sample CBST25metaG_2_FD_179888 | JGI IMG/M metagenome (GOLD analysis project Ga0224528, IMG submission 179888) | Peat soil microbial communities from Stordalen Mire, Sweden - C.B.S.T25 | ecosystem: Environmental > Terrestrial > Soil > Wetlands > Peat | place: Sweden: Norrbotten County, Stordalen Mire...
GCGGTTGGGGGCGGTGGAGTGGGTGTAGTCCTGGACGGCCAGGCCGAAGTGGCCGGGCGAAACTTCGCCGGGCTTGACCAGGACATACTCGCCGGGGCCCATCAGTTTGACGACGGCGAGCGAGAGGTCGGGAAAGCGGTCGGGGTCCTTCTGCCGCTGGGCGAGCAGGAAGTCGTTGAGGAGCTTGGAGTCGGGCGTGGCGGGCAGGGTTGTGCCCAGGCCGGCGGCCAGTTGAACGATGCGGTCCCAGCGCTTGGGCGTGCGCACGATGCGGCGGATGGAGGCTGCGCCGGCCTGTTCGAAGGTACGGGCGATGACCCCGTTGGCCGCCACCATGAACTCCTCAATGAGGGAGGTGGCGCGGTTCTTGCTCTGGCGGACGATCTCGATCGCCTCTTCGGCCAGCATGACGGGACGGGTTTCGATGGTTTCCAGGTCCAAAGCGCCGTGCTGAAAACGCCCGCCCACCATGCGCTGTGCCGCCATGTCCTGCAGCTTGAGCTGGGCGGCGAGCTTGGGGTCGGCGCCCACCTTGGCAGGAGCCGGGCCCTTGCCTTCCAGCCAGGCGCCGACGGCGTTGTAGGCCAGTTGTGCATGATTGCGGACCAAGGCGCGGTAGGCAAGCCCATCGGTGACGGCACCGGTCGTATACACACAGAACTCGATGACCACAGCCGCGCGGTCCTGGTTTTCATTGAGCGAGGTGATGCCTTCGGAGAGCTCGGCGGGCAGCATGGGAAAGACTTTTACGCCGGTGTAGACCGAGGTGGTCTCGGAGCTGGCGTGGTGGTCGAGGAGGGAGCCTGCCACGACGCGCGCGTCCACGTCGGCAACTCCGATGAGGATGCGGATGCGGCCATCGGGCAGTTGTTCTGCCCACTCGATCTGGTCGAGGTCCTTGGAGGTGTCGTTGTCGATGGAGGACCAGAGGAGGCTGCGCAAATCCTGCGCGCCGCGAACGGCAGGCGGGTCGGAATCGGCTTGAATCTCGGCCAGTTCCTTGTCGGTTCCGGCGGGAAAATCAGGCTGAAAGCCATGTTCGAGCATGGCTGCGTGGGCCGCGGCGACGAGATTGAAGTGAACCGGGTGGATGGAAGGCATGAAAAATCGGCTCCTCGGAACTGAAGAGCAAGGCTACCACGAACCGGGGTAGAGGCTGCTACCGGAGAGAGATTAACCGTTTCGACCCGGTTCCGAGGAACGACGGGTCGATGGCAAGCGGAGACTAGTTCGTGGTGGTCGAGCCGGAAGCAACCACATTCACCGTCAGATAGACGCTGCGGGCGACAACGGCGTTGTCGACGTAGGCCGTGGCGGTGATCTTGAGGGTGGCTACTCCCAGAGGCGTTCCTCCGGAAGCGGACTGCGAGATGGTGCTGCTGGAGCAGCCGATGCCTGCGCCGCCCAGGCCGACCAGGAGCAGGAGGAAGATGAAGAGACGCCGGGTGGAAGTGCCTGTAAAGACGCGCGCACGGCGGCCGAAGGGCAGCAGGAAAAACCCGGCCAGCAGGGCGAGCGCGGTGCCACCGGCAGCGCGAGGCCAGAAGGGGCGGGGAACGCGGTGCAGGGCCGTTGTGCTGCCCGAAGAGAAGGTCTGGACGACGAAGGTGACCGTACCGTTGGGGATCAACTGCTGGGGCGTGGCGGTGCAGGTCATGTCGTCCTGCGAGGGGACGGCGCAGACCACCTGAATTTCGTTGTTGAATCCACCCAAGCCGGTCACGTCGAAGGACGCCGAGCCGGACGAACCCTTCACGATGGTGAGGTCGGTGGCCGGGTTCGTGGGCGACGGGGTGATGGTGAAGTCCTGGATGGTGAGGGTCAGCGTATTCGAAGTGGCATTTGCATAATAGGTATCGCCCTGGTAGACCGCGTATACGGTATCGGTCCCCGCGGTCAAGGTGCTGGTGGTCAGCGTGGCGACCGATCCAAATCCAACTGAAGCCACCAACGCACTGGAACCGATCACCGTCGAGCCACTGTAAAAGATCACGGTGCCAAGGGGGTTGGTCTCGCTCGTAGAGTCGACGATAGGCATAACGGTTGCTGTCAGGACGACCGACTGTTCGGGAGAAGCCGTGGTGATATTCGAGGTCAGTACCACCGTGACAGAGTTCTTCACCGTGATGGCGATCTGGGCGCTCGTTTCCGTCGCATAGACCGAATCGCCTGAGTAGATGGCTTCGATCTCATGGACTCCGGTCGCAAACGTTCCGGTTGCGATGGTGGCTGTGGCCACCCCACTGGAGAGGGTAGCGGTGCCCAGATTGGCACTATTTGTGACGTCGTAGAATACGACCGTCCCGGTGGGAACCGTCGTCGAGGTCGCGGTCGCAGAGGAGACGGTGACGGACAGGGTCAGGCTGGCAGAGGAGCCAATGGTCTGCGAAATCGTCGTCCAGGTCACGCTAGCGGCGCCGGTGCCGGCTGCTGCCTCGGGCCAGGCCTTGAGCAACTTCTGCGCGTTCACTACGCCTAGTCCCGATGCCAGATCATATCCGGCTACGGCGGTAAAGCCGATTTGCCCGCTGGAGTCGCAGCCGGGAGTGCTGGCCTGGCAACTTAACTGTGCGCTTCCCTGCGCCACATCGCTGAACACTCCGCTCTGCCGGCTGACCGTGTAGAGCGTCGGGGCGAGATTGCCCTGCGGGCCGTGTTTTTCCGCCACCAGGGCGGCGATGCCGGCAAAGATGGCAGCGGAGGCGGAGCTGCCGCCGCTGCGGACCAGGGTGCAGCTGCTGGAAGCGGTGGACCCGCTGAGACAGAAGGCCAAACCGCGATTGACGGCGCTGTCGAGGGCGGTGGGAAGGGCCAGGTCGGGCAAGAGGCGGTGGTTTGTCGACGAGGCGGAGGCTGTTTCGGCTGCGCTTGCGGCAGGAGCGGGCTGCCAGGCGGGAGCGGCGTAGGAGGCGCTCTTTCCGCCACCACCGGCATAAGCCGGATCGGCAGGGCCGGCCGGCGACCAGGCGGAGAGCGCCGAAGCGCCCGCGCCAGCTCCGCCGGAGCCGAAGGAGGCGACGCCTGCGGCCGTGTTCCAGGGGGTCGACGCAAGGGCGTTGACGGCGTAGCCGGTGGTGACGGGAGTATCACTGCCCGCGGCCTGACAGGCAGAGGGGCCGCTGTCTCCCACGGCCGCAATCACCGCGACGCCTTCGGCGGTGGCCTGCTGGTAGAGTGCGGAATAAAACGCCTGATGAGCCTCGCCGAGCGATGCTTCGCAGGCGGAATAGCCCACGGAGACGGTGTGCGCCAGGGCCTGGTCCACGATAGAGGCAAGCGCCAGGTCGAGGCCGTCGGTGGCGGCCGTAGTGGCGGCGGGAACCAGCACGATTTGCGCACCGGGCGCGGCGGCGCCTGCCCAGGAGGCGGTCAGTGCGGCTTCTGCTTCATCGGCGGTGCGGCCCGGATCGGAGCCGTTGGGCAGGACCGTCAGCGCGCTTGCAGGCAAGGAGAAGGTAGAGCGAAAGGCTGCAATATCGGCGGCGCGAACGTTGCTGCGCGCGGGAATGGCGATGGTTTCGCCCGCTCCTCGAACTCCGGAAGTGTGCAGCGCGTCCAGGTGCAGAAGCTGCGCTACCAGTTGCGGGGTGAGGGCCTCAGCGCTGTTCAGCGAGGTTTGGGAGGCAAGGTCAGCGGCGGCGGTAGCGACCGGGCGCGGCGTGGTCAAGGCGGCGGTGGAGAGGCTGCCATCGAGCGAGACCAGTCCGTGAATGAGCGGCAGAAGTGCGGAAGGCACACGGATGCCGGAAGCCAGTGCGGCGCGCGTTCCCTGGAGTGTGGTGACGAAATGAACCTGAGCATGAAAGGCCTGTTCCACCTGGGCGGCGGTTCCCGAGAACTCGATCCATCCGCGGCTGGCGGGTAGGGGCGCCACTTGGAAACCTTCCGCCTGCAACCATGCCGAGACCGTCGCAACATCGGCCGCCGAGTTGGCATAGGCGGCGGCGAAGTCAGCCGGCGTGAGCCAGTGGTGGTATTCGGAGGAGGCGGAATTCTGCTGGTTGGCGAGTTCGGCGGTGAGGGCTGCTTGCTGGTCCGCAGAGGGGGCGAGAAGGAGCAGCATCCGTTCCAGACGGGTGGTGGAAGGCACCGTGCCGAGGTCCAGCGAAGCGGCGGGAGGCTGGCTGAGGGGAACCGCTACGGCCGCGCTGCTGCGCCAATCGCCGGCAAGCCGCGAGAGCTGAGAGCGGGCGGAGAGGGTCGAGGCTGGGGATTGGGCGATGGCCACTCCGAGGCTGAATGCGAGGCTTGCTCCAAGCACGATCGTGAGGCGCTGGCCAAAGCTTTTTTTGTGTCCCATGTTCCTCTTCTTTACCGAACCTGATTGACTTTCGCCTCGCTCCAAACAAAGAGGGGAGGATAGAGTCCTATCTTGCCTGATGGAATGGTCTGCACGCCCTACCACCTTTAGGGCAGGAGGGATTCAAAAATACATGCGTTTCGTCCCGATTGTATAGCGGCAGAGTGTTGTCCCACAGCAGTTTCTTCGCCAGCAACCACGCGGCAAGGTGGGAATGGATGTGGGTAGAAAACAACGGGCGGGCAAAGAAAAGGCGGCCCATCCCGCGCAGCAGGGTTGCCGCCGGGGATGGACCGCCGCTTGTGGAGCTATTGAATACCGAGGTCGGAGAGCACCTTGGGCTTGGGCTCGTCGACCGCCAGCAGGTTGTGGCAGGCGGCGCAATCCTGGGTGATGGCCTTGCCGTCCTTGGCCGCGTGGTCGCCATCGTGGCAGCGGAAGCAGCCGGGATAGTTCATGTGCCCAATGTGGTTGGGGTGTGTGCCCCAGGTAACCTTCATCTCGGGAAATACGTTGTGGGTGAAGATACTGACCAAGCCTTCCCCGGCTGCGGTCACAACTGCGGACTTGCTGGCCATGACCTCGGGGTGCTGGGTGCGATAGAAGGCCGCCAGTCCGGCGGGAATCTTCTGGCGAGCTTCGGCCTCGGTGGAGTAGTTGGCCTTGAGCAGTTCCAGGCCTTCCTTGTGGACCCAGGGGAGATCGGGGCTGACTGCACCCTCGGCCATGGCGCGGTTGAGGGCGTCTTCGGCGGTTTGCATGGTGTGCGAGGCGCGGTTGTGGCAGTCGATGCAGTCCATCACGCGGCGCTCTCCCTGCGGCGCGCCCTTGCCAGCAATGGCCGAGGCAGCGAACTCGGTCACCGAGCCGTCGTCGTTGCGCTTCTGCACCCAGGGAATCGTAGTGCGGGTGGGCTCGGTGGCGATGTATTCAATGTGGCCCAGGTGGACGCCGTGAATGCCGGAGAGATGAGAGAGAGAATCGCGGCCGCCCAGGTGGAGCAGCACCACGGATTGGGTCTCGGTGTTCTTCTCGTCGTCGGCAAAGGTGGATTTGACCAGCAGCTTCTCGCCGATGAAGCGGGCCGGGGTGTGGCAGCCTTCGCAGATCTCGCGCGCCGGGCGCAGATTCATCACCGGAGAGGGAATGGGCGTGGGATAGTCGGGAATGTATTTGGGAGCGAAGCCGGCCAGCGGATGCAACGTGACTTCGACAAGCTGCTTGGTGCCGTTGACCTTGGCGCGGACGTAGGAGGCCGCGCCGGCGCCGATGTGGCAGTCCACACAGGCCACGTGAGAGTGGGCGGAGACGCGGTAGGCGGCGTCCTCTGGGTGCATCACATGGCAGGACTGGCCGCAGAACTGCGGAGAATCCATATAGGCCGCGCCGCGGTAGCTGGCTACGGAGACAATCAGCAGGTTGGCGATGGTGGCCACAAGCACGATGTCGATGCCGTGGCGAAAGATGCGGTCGTTGAAATCGACCTTGGGAAACGCGGCCGGGATCTGGCCGGCCTTTTGAAGTTTCCTGCGACGCAGCAAGACCCCGATCGGGATGAGAATCAACCCGAGAATAAAGACGCCAGGCAGAAGCAGAAAGAAGATGATGCCGAGGTAGGGGTTGTCGTTGGGGCGGCCGAGGAGTTCGACCAGCCAGTAGCCAATCATGGTCACGCCGGAGGCGGTGGTGATGGCCCCGCCGGCCAGACTGATGGGATTGTTGCCGAAGAACAGCGCCGGCCGCACCCAGTTCTCGCGGAATTTCTGAAACACGGGCACCTTGTCTCCCCTCTCAAATGGAAGGCCCGCGCAACGCGAGTTCAGCCACGATCGTGGATGAACTCCGGGCGGGCCAGGCTGATCTGCGCTGCGACGAAATTCTCTACTTGAGGCTGCGGAAGTATGTGACCGAATCCTTGACCTGGGCGTCGGTGAGTCCAGCAACCGGCTTCATCTTGCCCTTGCCGGTCTTGACAACGGCAATCATCTGGGCCTCGGTGAGCTTCTTGACATCGGGGTCGGAGACGGGTTTGACGCCCATCATCTTGGCCATGGCCGGGCTGGGAGTGCCCGTAGCGCCGTGGCAGCTTTGACACTTGGCTTTGTAGGTCGCTTCACCCGCGGACTGGGCGAAGCCCACGGCGCCGGCCAGGGAAACGACAACGGCGAGCACCAACTGGGAACGAATCATCTTTGTCATTGAAAACTCCTTGAATTTCACTGCCAGGACGCCATGAGTGCTGCGCCTGCCGAGTGATTGCCTTACACAATTAAACTCCGCCGACCGATGAGAGTCGCCGGGAGACATCCCGCTTACTTCATGAACGTACGGAAGTAAGCTACCACTTCCCTGATCTGTTCATCGGTGAGCTTGTCTTTGTACGGGATCATTTTGCCGTGGATTCCGTTCTTGACGTCATCGAACATAATGGCCGTGGAAATTCTCGCGACTTCCGGGTCGGTAATCGGCCTTATCTTGAGAGCCTTGCCCGTTGTGGTGTCGGCCGCGCCGGTGGCGCCATGACAGTTCAGACACTTGGCCTTGTAGGTTGGGGCGCCTGGAGACTGTGCAAAAGCAGCAGCGCCGGCCAGAGAAACGACAACAGCGAGCAGCAACTGCGAACGAGTCATCTTTGTCATTGAAACTCCTTGAATCTCATTACCAGGACGCGCGGGCGCCGCGTCTGCCGAGTGATCGCCTTACCTGTTTGAATCCCGCCGGCCCGAAAAAGTCGCCGGGATTCTTCCGTCTACTTCAAAAACGTGCGGAAGTAAGCCACCACTTCCTTGATCTGCTCGTCGGTCAGCTTGTCTTTGTACGGGATCATCTTGCCGTGGATTCCGTTCTTGGTGTTATCAAACATAACGGCCGCGGAAATCTTCGCGACTTCCGGGTCGGTGATCGGCTTGACCTTGAGGGATCTGCCCGTAGCCGTGTCGGCCAAGCCGGCGGCGCCATGGCAGTTCAGGCACTTGGCTTTGTAGGTTGCGGCGCCTGGAGACTGCGCAAAGGCAGCGGCGCAGGCCAGGGAGACAACCGCGGCCAGAAAGACACGAGATCGAATTGCTTTCTTCATTTCAGGACTCCTGATTGATTCCATCTGCCTGCAAGGCGCCAGCGGCCATGTACGGCGACCGCAGAAAGTGTGTTTCGCGCCGGTTAGGTGGGAGGGGCTTCCCTCTTCCTCCAGTGATTCCGCCCTTTCGCAGAAGAAGGGGCGGACCGGAAATCCCGTGATCCCGGTCCACCCCTGTCTTCTCTGAAGAACGGCGCTTGCGCTCAGAACTCGTAATGCACTCCAAGGGTTACGTTGTTCGCATGGAAGTTTCGCGCCGCCGTCAGACCAGATGGGGATTCGTTCCGGCCGGTCGGATACGACATCGATGCGCACGGAACAACCGTCGCCGTGAGCGATGTGGCCGTGCTGCAGTACTCCGCACCGGAAGGCCCGCCCTCCCCATATCCGTAGAAGTTGTAATCGGCCTTCCAGATCAGACCGGGACGAATCGTCCAGGCAAGTTTCACAAAAGGAGACTGATAGGTCGACGTGAGCGAGCCATTCACCGCACGTGCGTCGGTGAAGAACTGGTCTCCATTCACTGAGCTGACAGTGTAGCCGAGATTCGCATGAATGGCATGAACAGGAGACAGACTCACAGACACCGAACCGTACTGCGTCGGAGCATCCATGAAGTCCCTGGCGTGCCAGTCCACAAGCACGGGATTCGGCGGTCTGGAAAAAACGCCGGGGCATATGTTCGGCGCGCCGCTGCTGGTCAGCGTCGCAGCACCCGGCAGCCCGGTAGCAGCGCCGCTCGTATAGCAGATGTTGGTCGCCGTATACACGTCGCTGTAGGCATAGTTGAAATCCAACCCATAGTGCTCATTCGGTTGCAGCACCGCACCCAGGCCGACTGAGCGGCTGGAATCGACGTGATTCAGCGGACCCTCCCACGGGTCATCGCCTGCCGCCACAACGGCAGCGTTGTTGTTGGTGTTGTTGTGCCGTTCCAGGTCGCTAAATGCGCCCGTCAGCGTCGCCCAGGGCTTGGGCTTGAACTTGGTATGCACTCTGTAGCGCCTGGTCTGCCGTGGGCTGACCGGAGTGAAGGCATTGTCGGCGTAACCCACTTCGACCGTGCCATTGATGTCCCAGTTGCCCGTCGGGCGCACGGCGGCGTTGAAGATGCCGCTGTTTTCGTTGATGTCGACGGTTCCGTTCACAGGATCGGCCAGCGCTGTCGGAATAGCGATGTTGTGGGGAACCCCCTGCGCAATCGTCTGCGTCTTGTAGCGATAGGTCAGCGCAAGCCGCACTCGGGATGTCGCATCCCAGCTCGCCGTCAGATGATTGGTCAGCTGCTTATGACCGAAGTAGTTATACGTCAGCACGCCGTTGATGCCGTGCGGCAAAGCAAAAGTCCCGGCAGTCAGCGTGCCGGAGTAGTTGATGGTTTGATTGCCCGCGGTTGTGGGCGTGGAAAGCGTCGTCGCCGCCGGAATATCCGAATAGCCTGGCTGGTGGACATCGGAGAAATCGACCTGATCGGCCAGTGAGAACGTCGGCGAAGCCTGCCAGACGATCCCGTAGTCCGCGGAGACCACCGCCCGGTGCCCTGCTGCGTAGCCGCCGTTATACGTAATGGAGCGAATCGCTCCATCCAGGCCCTGTACATTCTCGTAGTAGTTGGGCAGATTCATCTTCGCGTTCGTATAGCTGAAGTCCCCGTTCATCGAGATGTTCCTGATGCTGGAGCTCTGCAGCCGGAGCGTCTCGGTCGGGGTGAAGATGCGGGTTGGTTGCGAACGCATGTACTTGGTCACCACGGAGCACGCCGCATTGATGATCGGCTTGCCGCCGGGCGTATTCGCCGGCGAGAGAATGGTGGTTGCGCTGGCGCCGCTTCCCATGCTGGTCGTGTTGCACGCGCCGATGCCGTAGGCCGATTGGCTGTCCCAGTTGCCCAGATCCGCCAGCGTGCCATCCGCTTCCTGAACCATGAAGCCTTTCGGATTGAGGGTGAAGTAGGAGTCGGCCTTGTAGTGGGTGATCCGCTCTTCAAAGCTCACGCGGGTGCCCTGTATGGGCTTCCAGTCGATCGCTCCCAGAAAGTCGTCGGTACTGTTGCGCTGATACTGCTCCAGCAGGGCATCGTACTTGGCGATGGAGTAGCTTGGGCTCAGCGTCGGTCCCTCGAAGATGTTCTGCGAATACCCCGCACGGTACGTTAACTTCGAGAGCGGCAGGAACGTGATGTTGGTGTCCGTCATGCGGCGCACCGTGTTGAACAAAACCGGCGACTGGTTCACCTGCGGCCACGCAAGCGAACCAGTCGGCGCAGCCGAGGGACCGATGGGAATTGACCGCCCCGTGGCGATATTCGGGTTGCCCAGCAGGTCATAGTCAAAGTACTGGCGGTCGCGCCGGAAGAGCCCGCTAAAGTCGTAGAGCTTGCCCTTGGAGAAGTTCAGCCTGGCGAAGGTATTCGGATCGCCGCCAAATCCGGCGCCGGCTGCACTGAGGGTATCGACCAGGGTGCCCTTCTTTCCCGGAAGCGCATGCAACTCAAAGGTCTCGCCCAGCACACGCGGCCCGGACTGCAGATTGACCAGTGTGTCGTACATCGCCGCGCTGCCCGTGCGATTGGCCATGTGCCCGCCCAAGTCTACGCTCTGATGTACCGTATACCCGTCCGGCACGGACATCCGCGCACCCGGCGTCGGAAGTGGGGTCGCGGGAGTCGGATTCTGGGCCAGGGCTAAGCCCGCTGCCGTCAGTACAATCGCGGCTCCGATGCCCCCAGCGATGCGCTGGATCCTTGCCAGGGAGGGCTGTTGATTGGAGTGCCGGGAAAACCAGCCTGTCTTCGTCATGGGAAGCCTCACTTCAAAAAACGTCGCTCGCATCGAATCTCTATGCCCGCCTGCGAGTTGGTACAGGATCCGCGGCGCGTCGCCCGGTGGTGGCTGAAAGGCGCGCCGCAACTCCATGATTGCGTTACCTGATGAACGCCTGACTGGCGTTCGATCCGTGAATCATGGTGTGGCAGCTGATGCATGGCGTCTGCGAGGCCGATCCGGCGTCAAGTCCGTGGACCGTGGAAGCAGCCACCGGGCTATGGCACTGGTTGCACAGCCCGTTCACATTCGGCATGTTCAGCAGCCGCGCGTTCTGTGACCCATGCGGCGTATGGCACCCCAAGCATCCCTCTGCCTTGACCGCTGCGTGCTCGAAGACGAATGGCCCACGCGTTTCCGTGTGGCACTTGGTGCAGATCGCATTCTGATCGGCCGTGGACTTGATGTTGTTGTTCCCGAAGGTGCCGTGCGGATCGTGGCAATCCGAGCACGTCACCAGCCCCTCATTCACCTTGTGGTGGAACGGCATATCGAAGGCCGGCTTGGTGTCCGCGTGGCACTGGAAGCAGAGCTGCGGCTGGGAAGCCTTCAGCAGATGCTCGCCTCCCTTGCTGGCATGCACGCTGTGGCAGCCGATGCAGCTGACGCCAGCCTTGGCATGGGGAGAGCGCTCGAAGTTGGGATGCGCTCCCGCGTGGCAGCCGAGGCAGGTGGCGTCCACATCCTTGGCAGAGGCTACGGTGGGGTTGAAGATCTTGGTCTTGTCGCCGCCACCCTCGACGTGCGCCTTGCCCGCCCCGTGGCAGCCTTCGCACGTGATACCGGACTTGCCGTGCATTTCAGCAATCTTGGTATGGGGGTTGTTCGCGAATCCCTTGGCGACTTCTTCGTGACAGGTGGCGCAGACTTCTGCGCCCACATAGTCGCCGGGCGCGGTGTCTTTGGCCTGTGCGGCAGCCGGCTTGGCAGCTGGCGCCGGAGCAGCCAGAAGCGAAACGCTCAGCAGGCCTGCGCCCAGGACCAACATCAAACACGCTCGCAGTCCCGGCCATTTGTCCGGAGCCGCACTCAGGGGAAAATCTGCTACTGGCCTATCCCTATCCATTGAAAGAACCGCCTTTGCAATCGTTGCAGCTTCCGAAAACACCCCGGTCCATTCTCAGGCGGTTGAACGCACTTCACCCTTGTGGGAGTGCTGTTCGACCATGGACTCGCCGGTCTTGCAGTCGCGGAAGGTGCTCTTTGTGCGGAGCATCACTTCATTTTCGCATCGTATCGTTTGTTTACGGACATGAACTGTGATCTTTGTCACATGCTCTAGCGACAATAGAAACCTCTCACTTTTCCCGTCCGAGAGTGATAAAAGGAGTGATAAAAGTGGCCCGAAAGATCCGGGATTTCTTCAGAACCAAGGGCAATACGCCGCGTTGGCGCGTACACCGCTCCCCTGAGGAAGACCGGGAAGACAGCAACGGAGCGCAGAAAACGTCACTTGTGGCAGGAAACCAGATTCATTGCCTGGCCGCTGTACAAAAAGGAACATTTTCTCTTCATCAAGCATAGGACCTGGGATGAGTCTTGGGGGAAGTTTCGCAGGATCAGCGATTTACTGTGACTCTGCCGCTCGCTCATCTGGCTATCAAGTGTCTTGCACTCAGCAATATGCCGTAAAGCCACTGTGCTGCTCTCGGGCTGGTAGGCCACTTTGGCGCAGAACGGAAACCTGAGTGGTCCGGTTTTGATTGCGAATGATTGAGGGAGCCTCCGGGTTGCGATTGCATAGGCGTGAGGTCCATCACATCCACGGTCGCGACCTCTCCGGCAGACTCTCTTCAGGTAAAGAGCCTTTCATCGTGAGACCCGAAGCGTTTTCACCCGAGGAGAGTTTTTACGTTGGTCCGGCCTGATGGCGACGTATAAGGTTCAAGCCCTAGGTGGGTTGATCGCGCTGACTCTGCGACGGACGGCAAAAAGTTCATGGCGCATACAGAGAATTCGGCAGTTGAACCGGCGCGGCAGAAGCACATTGCGCGGCAGGTACCGGCGGGGTGCGCGGCCTGCGCCAACCGGCGCCCCGGCTGGTTCTGCTCGCTGGGCAGCGCTGTCCTGGCAGATCTTGAACTGGTAACCAGCACAATCTCATTGCCCGCGCAGGCTTCGCTCTTCACGCAGGGAGACGATGCGCGCTGTCTTTACCTGATCTGCAGCGGCTATTTGAAGTTGACGGCCGGGCGGGCCCAGGACAAGCAGATGATTGTGCGGGTGGCCGGGCCGGGTTCGATGCTGGGCCTGTACGCGGTGCTTTCGCATGGAGTTTACGAGGTTTCCGCCGAGTCGCTGACCAGCGCCCAGCTTCGCCCGGTGGAGCGCGACCGGTTCCTCACCTTCCTGCGCAGCCACAAGGAAGCCCAGATGCGGGCGGTTCAGTGCATCTGCCAGGAATACCGCTTTGCCCTGCAGGACGCCTGCCGCATTGCGCTGGCCGAGACCGTGGCCGGGCGGCTGGGACGGCTGTTGCTGGAACTGTCTCACCAGATTGGCGAACACCTGAATGGAGGCGGCTACCGCTTCCCCTTGCTGCTGACCCACGAGGAAATGGCATCCATGGCCTGCACCACGCGGGAAACCGTGACCCGCACTCTCGGCCAGTTTCGCAAGGACGGGTGGATCTCAATCGAAGACTCCCTGGTTACAGTTCATCAGCCCGACCGGCTGCAAGCGCTCGTCTAGCGCCTGGTTCCTTTTTCCGGCTCCCGTTCGGCCCGATTGGCGAGTCCAAGAGCTATCATCTATGGGGAGTTCATGGTGCATATGACCCGTTTTGCCTCTGTTTTTTCCTTGTTTTTGCTCTCTTGCTGCGCTCTTTTTGCCCAAAATCCCGCTCCTGCTCCGGCCGCTGCTCCGATCCAGTCCGCAGCCGCGTCAACCGAAAGCCCGGAGATTCGGGAATTCCAGAAGATCGAGGACGCTTGGTCCGGGGCCATCAACGAACGCGACCAGTACGCTCTGGAGCTGGTGTTATCTCCTCTGTTTGTCGACGTTTCCGCTGTGGGAGACATCACGACCCGCAACCAGCAACTGGCGCAGTTGATTACCGTCGGGGACAAGACCCTGCACCTGGAGCAGAAGGTGATTACCGTGCGCATGTTGGGCGACATCGCGGTGGCCAACGGCACCTACGTGCTGCACCACAAGGCCGGGGCGGCCCAAGTGGACGAAAAGGGCGTATTTACTCATGTTTTCGAGCGGACGCGGGGCGGGTGGCTGTGCATCAACTCGCAGCGCACGGTGCTCCGCGAGGACTCGAACGCCAAGCCGAAAAAGCAGTCCAACGCGGAGATGCCTTTCCACATTCCGCTGTTCACCAAAGAGAAGTAGCGAACGCGGCCCGACCCGAGCGAAATCAGGCAGAGACGCGACGGGCTGCCTGCAGGCGGATGGAGACGTGGACCAGGCTGAGAGCGGCCGGGGTGACGCCGGGGATGCGGCTGGCCTGGCCGATGGTGGCGGGGCGTATCCGCTCCAGCTTCTCGCGCATCTCGCGGGAGAGGCCGCTGATGGTGCTGTAGTCGAGCCACTCCGGAATCGCAACGGCCTCGGCGGCCTTCAACTTCACAATGGATTTCTTCTGCTGCTCCAGGTAGCCGGCGAACTTGATTCCGGTTTCGACGGCGCGCGCTTCGTTGCGCAGGGCGGCGCGCGCTTCGTTGCGCAGGGCGGCGCGCGCTTCGGGAATGAGAGCGGGCAACCGGGTGAATTCAGCCAGGAGAGGCTCGGCAGCCAGTTCCTCGCCGAGAGCTCCCATCACAGCCTCAATGCCCACCTCCGGCCGCTTGAGCAGTTGCGCCCAGGTGAGGCCGGCGGTAGCGGTCAGCTCGCCGAATCCCGCGCTGCCCAGGCGCTCGGGACTCGCCTTGCCGGTGGCAAGCAGGCGATCGAGCGCGGCCATGCGCGCCTGCTTGTGCTCGTACTCGGCCCATGCCTCGTCGTTGATCAGCCCCAGGCGGCGGCCGTGCGGGGTGAGGCGGCGGTCGGCGTTGTCGATGCGCAGGTGCAGGCGAAACTCGGCGCGAGAGGTGAACATGCGGTAGGGTTCGTTGGTTCCCTTGGAGATGAGGTCGTCGATGAGGATGCCGGTGTACCCCTCCGACCGGTCCATGGTGAAAGGCGGCTCGCCCTTGAGCCATAGTGCGGCGTTGATCCCGGCCATGATGCCCTGGCAGGCGGCCTCTTCATAGCCGCTGGTGCCGTTGATCTGTCCGGCCAAATAGAGGCCTTCCATGCTCTTGACGCGGAGCGAGCGGTCCAGCTCGGTGGCGTCCACGCTGTCGTACTCGATGGCGTAGCCGGGGCGGAGCATCTCAGCGTCCTCAAGGCCGGGGATCGAGCGCACGATCTGCCATTGCACTTCCATGGGCAGCGAGGTGGACATGCCGTTCACGTAGACCTCGTGCGTGTGCAGGCCCTCGGGCTCCAGGAAGAACTGATGCTGGGTCTTGTCGGGGAATTTGACGATCTTGTCTTCGATGGAAGGACAATAACGCGGCCCGATGCCCGAGATCTGACCGGAGTACATGGCCGAGCGGTGGACATTTTCGCGAATAATCCGCAGCGTCTCCGGGGTGGTGAAGGCGATGTGGCAGGAGATCTGCGGCTGGACGATCTTTTTGGTGCGAAAGCTGAAGGGCGTGGGGTCGGCGTCGCCGGCCTGCGCCTCGAAGGCCTCCCAGTGGATGGTTCGGCCGTCCAGGCGCGGCGGTGTGCCGGTCTTGAGGCGGCAGGTGCGCAGGCCCAGCGCACGCAGCGCCTCGCCGAGCAGGACCGAGGCCGGTTCGCCGCTGCGGCCGGCCGGGTAGCTCTCCTCCCCGCAGTGGATGAGGCCGTTGAGGAAGGTGCCGGTGGTGATGATGGTGGCCCCGGCCAGCAGGCGGCGTCCGTCGCGGAGCTTGAGGCCCAGAACGCGGCGTTTGCTGTTCCCTGATCCCTGATCCCTGATCTCTGACCCTTCGTCAAGAACCAGGTCCACGACCTCAGCCTGGCGAATGTGCAGGCCGGGCTGCGACTCCAGCACCTCGCGCATTTTGACGCGGTAAAGCTGCTTGTCGCACTGGGCGCGGGGACTCCAGACCGCCGGGCCGCGCGAGGTGTTGAGCAGGCGGAACTGAATGCCGACGGCGTCGGCAACCTCGCCCATGATGCCGCCCAGGGCGTCCACTTCGCGGACCAAGTGGCCCTTGGCTACGCCCCCGATGGCAGGATTGCAGCTCATCTGGGCGATCAGGTCGAGGTTCATGGTGATGAGCGCGGTTTTCAGGCCCATCCGCGCCGCGGCCATTGCCGCCTCGCAGCCGGCATGACCGGCGCCGACCACCACCACGTCGTATTGCTCCGAAAAAGCCATCTGAAGCTATTTTACGGATTGGAGGGTGGAGACGCATTACAGGGATCAGGGCACGGGACTCACGCGGCCTTCAGTTCCAGGATGATGGCGGCGCCGCGGGGCTCGAGATTGATGGCCGAGGCGCGGCCGTGGTGGTCGCGCAGGATGCCGGCGCAGAAGCTCAGCCCCAGGCCGGCGGTCTCTCCGCCTGCCTGCGAAGGAACAAAGGGGTCGAAGGCGCGGTCGGGATGAAGAAAGGCTGGGCCGGTGTGAGCCACCAGAATCTGGACTTGGCTTCCCTCGGCGGCGGCTTCAAGTCGGACGACCCTGGCCTCGTTCGAGCTGGGAGAAGAGCCCTGGTTCTCGACCGCCTCCATGGCAAACTGCACGCAATAGAGCACCGCATGGCGCAACTGCTGGGCGTGGCAAAGCACCCTGGGCAGCAGCGGGGGAATGCTGACGCGAAACTCGATGGAGCGGCGCAGAAAAGCGGTGCGGTGGAGCTCTTCCATGTCCCTGAGCAGTTCGGAGACGGAAACCGCGGCGAGCTGGCCGCCATAGGGACCCGAGATGCGGGTAAGGCTCGCCAGCGAGGATTTCATGCGGCGGGCTTCGCTCAGGATGGAATCGACTCCCCTGCGTTCCTGCGGGTTGAGTCCAGCGGAGTCTTCGAGCAGCGAGGCGTAGCCCACAATGACCGTGAGGGGGTTGTTCAACTGCTGGGTCACATTGCCGGCCAACTGGCCAAGGCCGGCGTACTTCTCTGATTCGACGAGTTTTTCAAACATCGTGGTGCGGCTGCGGATGGCCTGGAGGCGCGCAGCCAGCATCTCCAGAGGGAGCAGGTCGTCGGGGCGCAGCGGGCGGGCAGGTCCTCTCTGGGGCTGGCACAGCGAGTTCAGCAGCAGGGCGCCCTCGGTGGCGGAACGGCCGACCATGGGTACGGCGAACAAAGACTTGATGCCGAGGATCTTCAGGTCGTCACCGGGGGCAAGGAGGGGCTCCAGGTCGAGCTTGACGGTCAGGCTCTGCTCGACAGCCGGCGGGGCGGAACCCTCCGTAAGAAAGCTGGCGGCGGGAATCCGCTCGGCCAGCAGTTCCAGCGCCTTGGTAGTGGCGGCGTCCATCCCTGCCGCTCCGGAAAGCTTGTAGCGGCCCGAGGCACTCAAGAGCAGCAGGGCAGCCTGGGCAAAGCGACTATTCTCCACGACGGTCTGGCAGATCTCGTTGCCCTGGTGATCGAAGTCCTCGACCCTGCGGCTCGCGAGGATGAGCCCGGCGTAAGCTTCGAGTTCGCGACGCGCGCTGCGTTCGCGCTGGCGCCCAGCCTGGTTGATGGCCAGTTGTTCCTCGAGGATGAGAAAGATCATGCCTATGGCGGCGACGACCTTGGCGAGGACGATAGCGTGGATCAGGTTGAGTTCAACCCACGGGTGCAGGGCGACCCAAGGAGAGACCTCGAAGATGCCGAGCGACCAGGCCAAAAAGCCCAATACGCTGAGGAGGACGCCCGGAGAGAGGCGGCGGAAGACATAGAGGACCAGCACCGCGGTCATCACATGGTTGGCGCACTCGGCAAAGGTGAGGGGCCACTTTCCGCCCAGGACGAAGACCACCGGGACGGCCAGGCCGCCCATCGCGGCGCAGAGGAAAAGGCTGAACCAGATAGGGATGGCGCCCTTTTGGGAACTCCACACCAAGGCAACAAAAAGCGCAAAGGCTCCCAGGGCGGGGAAGACGAGAAACTGCGCTCCGGTGGGTTGAATGCCGTGGAAAACTCCATCGAAGAGAAGAGCGTAGACCACCAGCGGAATGGCGTAGGGGAGGACGTAGAGGATTTTAAATCGGCCGATGCGGAAGCGCAGCGGAGAGAGCGAAGCAAGAAAGAGGGCGGCACTGACTTGGCTGGCGATATCGCCGGTGGCGGCTACCCAGGGGTGCAACGCGGCGTTAGAGAAGTCCCACCAGCCCATCCGGTAGTGCAGGATCATACGCGCAAGAGCGAGGATGAAGCCAAGCAGCCAAAGCAGGGTGCGGATATCGCGAAAGCGCCGGTAGAGATAGCCGAAGGCGGGCAGAAGAAGCACCGTCAGCACGATTGCTGGAGTGTGGTAGTAATCAGGCATCGAGGCCGTATCTTTCCTTCCGTGCACGTCGGTTTGATATGGAATCGATACCAGTATTCCATGATCGCGTCAGGCGACTTGCGAGTCCGCGCACGGCTAAGCGACTGCGGCGGTGACGCCGAAACGAAGTGGATGACGACGGCAGTTGCTCGTCCGGCAACAGCCGCACCCGGTGCGTGTAGTTCTGCGTCTAACTATAAACGGCTCGAGGCGGGGCTTGTTTGAAGGCTGGACGGCGCCGTATTTGGGAGCGCCGGGCAGGAGATGATCTAGCCGGCAGCGGAGGAGAACAAGGTGCGAAATCGGTGGGGATTGACGACGGTGTTGGCGGCAGGATGCGTACTGGCAGCGGCGCAGAACAAGGACAGCTTTACGCCCATGGCGCTGGACGCGGGCTTCGGGCCTATGAACCTCGCCGAGCCGACGACGGCGCCGGAGGAGATCATTCGCCAGTTTTCCGCCAAGGAGAGCGAGTTCCAGCAGGCGCTGAACCACTACACCTACCGGCGCGTGGCGCGGGTGCAGACGATCGACGACGACAACAAGGTAGACGGCGAATACTACCAGGTGGACGACGTGACCTTTGACCTCACCGGAAAGCGCACGGAGAAGACGGTGTATGCGCCGGAGAGCAGCCTGCAGCGCGTGATGATGTCTCCCTCGGACCTCCAGGACATCCAGCACGGATACTCGTTTGTGCTGACCACGGAAGCCATCAGCCAGTACAACGTGAAGTATGTGGGGCGGCAGAAGGTGGACGAGGTGGACTGCTATGTCTTCGACGTGGAGCCGAAGGTCATTGAGAAGAAGATTCGCTACTTTCTGGGGCGCATCTGGGTGGACGCGACGGACCTGCAGATCGTGGTGACAAACGGACGCATGGTTCCCGACGACACGCGCAAAGGACAGGAGGACCTGCACCCTCCGTTCATGACCTGGCGGCAGCAGGTGGACGGCCATTACTGGTTCCCGGTGTATACCAAGGGCGAAGGAATTCTGCACTTCGCCAGCGGCAAAGGCTACCTGGGCGAAGACGTGCACATGCGCGACACAATCAAGTACACGGACTACAAACAGTTCGGGTCGACGATGAAGATTATCTACGAGGGGAAGGATGTTACGCCGCCGGAGAAGCAGCCGAAACAGTGATCAGTGATCAGTTGTCAGTTGTCAGTTGTCAGCGGCAAGTTCCCAGTGTTAAGTTTCCAGTAACGTCAAGACACGGCAACCTATAGCTGACTCCTGACGACTTGGATGACTATGACTCAATCGTTTCGTGATCTTCAGGTATGGCAGAGAGCGATTCAACTGACTGTTGCGGTCTATCGCATGACGCGAGACTTTCCGCGCGAGGAGTTGTACGGACTGACCAGCCAGATCAGAAGGTCAGCGGTTTCTGTGGCAAGCAATATCGCAGAAGGGCAGGGAAGGCTGAGTAGCGGCGAATTCCGGCAGTTTCTGGGCATCGCCCGTGGGTCAAATTTCGAGGTGCAAACGCAACTGGAGATTATTCGGGCGGTCGAAATCTGCAACCCAAAACTGTTCGCGGATGCAGAAGGCCTATCGCACGAAGTAGGCAAGATGCTGCACGCACTTATTGAATCGTTGAAACCCTGATTACAGAAGCTCTACCAGCAGGTTTAGACCTTACAAGACGCTCCTCCGCAGCAGCAGAAGAAGATACTACCACCGCGAGGGCTAATAACTGCCAGCTGACAACTGACAACTGATAGCTGATAACTCAATAAAACAGATACTTCCGCCACCTATCATCCCCGCGGCCTAACATGCGCATGATCTGGCGGCTGGTGTGGAGCGAGAAGGGGCGAGGCTCGCGCATCAGCTTCATGTCATCGAGTTCGCTGATCAGGCGGTTGCCTTTACGACGGTTGCAGGAGTGGCAGCACGCCACCAGGTTTTCCCACGTGGAGTTGCCGCCGCGGGAGCGGGGAATCACGTGGTCCAGCGTGAGATCGCCGGGAGCCAGCACCTCGCCACAATACTGGCAGGTGTTGCGGTCGCGCAGCAGGATGTTTTTGCGCGAGAGGGCGCGGGTCTGGTAGGGGATGCGGCGATATTCGAGCAGGCGGATGACGGAGGGCATGGCGATGCGGCTGCGCTGGGCATGGAGGGTGAGGCCGTGCTCTTCCTCGGTGCGCGCTACACCCTTGAGGACCAACACCAGCGCACGTCGCGCGCCGCAGATATTGATGGGCTCATAGGAAGCGTTGAGCACCAGCACCGGCATCTGGAGCAGGTGAACGGATTTGAGCGTCGCCTGTTCGCCTGCGAAGACGGCAGTTCTGGCGATGGATTTTTGCTTGCGTGCGTGCATCATTGCTTGTCCCAGCGACATCCTTTTACCCCTCGTCAAAAAGATGATTGGTTGTGCGATGAAAGTGTGAAATCTCCTTGCAAGTTCGCCGGCGGCGCATCGTCGTCCGGGTCGAAATCGTCTTCCGCATCCTCGAAGGAATTGCGGGAGGATGAAATGAAATCGCGGCGCTGATCTTCTCTGCGGCTGGCCCTGGCCAGCGTGGCCACCCAGACCGAGGCGGCGCCGGCCTTCAGCAGGGCCTGTGCAGCAGCACGAGCCGTGGCGCCGGTGGTAAGAATGTCGTCAACCAGCAGGATGTGCTTCAGCGTCACGGCGGATGGAGTGGAGACCTGGAAGGCTCCGCGCACATTCTGGCGGCGCCGGTGGGGCCCAAGCCCGGCCTGGCTCTCGGTAGCGCGCAAACGCATCAGGGTGCTGGAGGCCAGCTTGAGCCGCCATTCCGGATGAGTTTGGCGAAGGGCCTCAAGAGCGTGAACGGCCAGCGAGCGGGCCTGGTTGAAGCCGCGCTGGGCGAGTTTCGAGCGGTGCAGCGGCACGGGGACAACCAGCATCTCAGAGGGCGCTTCGCCGGCCAGTTGGGCAATGGCCTGGGCCAGCATCCGGCCCAGGCGGCGGGCCGCCGGGTGCAGCCGATCGTACTTGAGGGCGTGAATGGCTGCCCGCATGGCGTCTTCGTAGGGCCCGTAGGCCACGGCGCGCACAAACGGCGGGGGCGCCATGCGGCAGGCGCGGCAGAGTCCGGTGATCGACTGGAGGGAATCGGGGCCAGAGATGGAAAGCGAGTCGCCGCAGCGGGAGCAGAAAGGGCCGCTCTGGAGGGGAAACTCGCTCCAGCAAACGTCGCAGATGGGCACGGAAGAGAGATGCGGCAGCGGGGAGCCGCAGAGGGCGCAGGAGGCGGGAAGAAGCGCACAACCCAAGGCGTCCAGAGGACTTCGCAGCACGCGAACCACAGCGCGCCAGCGGGTAGTTTCCGCAGGTGGAACGTCGATCATCAGTGAACCGGAGTCCCTGGGGAAGACGCACCTCGCTTTGGGGCAGCGCAACTCAAGGAGCGCCGCCTTGGCCACAGTATACGCGGAGACGGTGCGGGATTCCATCGCATTTCTCCGCGTAATGAAAGGAATTGCCGCTATTCATGCAGCTTTTACCTGGCGAGAGGTTCACTCCTGCGGCCGCAGTGGGCTGATTCTTGAGGGCTCTACATCAGGTTGTGATCGTGGACGAGCTTGGCTTTGCGCTCTTCGCGTTTGGCTGCTTCGTCGGCTTCGTGCGCTTGGTGCGCGGTGAGGACGTGGTCCTTGGCGTCACGGCCAGCATCTTTTAGCTTGCCAAGGACATTCTCGACTTCGCCCTTGAGCTGCTGAACGGCGCCTTCGACCTGGGTCCCGGTGTTGCCGGTCAACTTCCCGAGATGCTGTTTGGCGCTGCCCACCACTTCGTCGATTGTGCCTTTCACTCTGTCCTTGTCCATCTTTCCTCCTCCATGAGTCTTGAATCTTGAGTTGTTCACGATGCAGGCCGGGTCCGCAGTATCAAAAGGAACACTCGGGAGGATCGCAGCCAGTTTTCTGCCCGGATGGCGGCGATTCTCTGCCTCACTCCTTCGCGGGGGCGGGCGGGATGCGTTTCTGACGCTGGGTCCAGGTCGTCTTTACCTTTTCGTAAGTGGCTTGCATCTCATCCAGTTCGAGGTCGGTCAATCTCTCGATGTCGATCATCTGATCGCGCGCCTTGTCCATCGCCCGGATCAGCTCATTCAACTTGAGGTTGATGGCGCGCGAATCGCGGTTCTGGGTGTTCTGGATCAGGAAAACCATGAGAAATGTCGCGATGGAGGTCACGGTGCTGATGACCATGGCCCATCGGCCGGAGAAATGACAGAGGGGGCCGACGGCAGCCCATACGGCGACCACCAGGCCCGCTCCCAAGAAAGCCCACTTGGAGCCCAGCCAGGCGGAGGAAAGAGCGGCGAAACGTCCGAAATGGTAGTCCGTGGTGCGGCCTTGCACCTCGATGGGCGGGTTGTTCAACGATGCAACCTCCTTGGATGCGCAGTTTGTTGAGGATAGGATGGGGACGGCGGGGGCGTCTGCGCGAAAGAGACCATCCCGGCCTCTTCGACGCCTTCGGCGCCCGTTGCGATAGACTTCTCAGCGTGGAGGGCACTCATTGCAGCGTTTTAGCGGTCTTTCTTTCAGCTTTCCGACGGGCATGGTTTTTGATTCCGGCGATTGCGGTAGAAGCCGGCGCAGAATGAGCGTCAATCGCACTGAGGCGCGGGTGATTTCTTCCTGGGCGAGCCGTGTGATCGCGCTTTTCGCCGTTGCGCTGCTGGCTTCACCATTGGCAAGGGCGCAGTCCGGGCAGAAGGACGCGATGCCGCAGGCATCCTCAGGAATGGCCAGTGCCGGCCCGCAGAAGGCGGAGTTCGACAGCCAGCACCGTCCAATCACCGCTGGTGGTTTCGTAAAAACCGGCCCGGTAATCTTTCAGGACACGGCTGGAGCCGCAGGGCTCACAACCTGGCACCATTCGGCCGGGACTCCCGAGAAGCGCTTCATCCTGGAAGCCAAGGGGCCGGGCGTGTGCTTGTTAGACTACGACAACGACGGCTGGCTGGACATCTACCTGGTGAACGGCTCGAACTACGATGCGCTGGCTGGCAAAGCCGCGGCGCCGCGCGCGGCGCTCTTCCACAACAATCACGATGGGACCTTCACCGACGTAACGGAGAAGGCCGGGGTTGCGAACGAGCGGTGGGGCTATGGATGCGTGGCTGCCGATTATGACAATGACGGCTGGCCCGATCTCTATGTGACCAACTACGGGAAGAACCGGCTCTACCGCAACAACCACGACGGGACCTTTACCGACAAGGCGGAAGAGGCCCACGTGACCATCGGCACCTGGTCCACGGGAGCGACCTTCGGAGACTACGACGGCGACGGGCGGTTGGACCTGTTTGTAGCCGGCTACCTTCAGTTCGACCTGAACAATCCCCCTGCTCCGGGGACGAAAGCGGTGGGGTTCGCCAGTTGCCAGTACCGCGGCGTGCAGGTGATGTGCGGCCCGCGCGGCCTTCCGGGCGAGCATGACCACCTGTTTCATAACAACGGCGACGGAACCTTCACCGATGTAAGCAAGAAGCTGGGTGTAGACGATCCGGCCGGGTTGTACGGCCTGGGTGCATTGTTTGTAGATGTGAATGGGGACGGCAAGCCGGATTTGCTGGTGGCCAACGATTCCACCCCGAACTACCTCTACATGAACAAAGGGAATGGGACCTTCGAAGACGAGAGTTATGCCAGCGGTTATGCGCTGAACGACAGCGGCCGGGAAGCGGCCAATATGGGCATCGCCGTGGGAGACTACGAGAACAACGGGCGCCTGGACATTGTGAACACCAGCTTTGCGGACGATTACGACATCGTTTACCACAATGACGGAGAGGGGACCTTCAGCGATGTGAGCAATCGCGCGGGAGTCATGCTGCCGACCATGCCGTTTGTCGGCTTCGGCGACGGATTCCTCGATTACGACAACGACGGCTGGAAAGACCTGCTGATCGTGAACGGCCATGTCTATCCGGAAGTGGACAAGCACCCGGACTGGGGCAACAGCTATGCCCAGCGCCACCTGTTGTTCCGGAATCTGAGGAATGGCAAGTTCGAACTGGTTCCGGCGGTGGAGGGAACCGGGCTTGCGGTGGTCACCGTGGGCCGGGGCGCAGCATTTGGCGACATCTTTAACGACGGCAAGATCGACGTGGTGATCAACAACATGGATGGCGTGCCGGTCCTGCTACGCAACGTGAATCCGGACCATCACCACTGGGTGGAGTTGCGGCTGGTTGGCGGCGCCAAAAGCCCGCGCGATGCGGTGGGAGCGACCGTTTATCTGACGGCGAACGGCATGCGCCTGCGCGACGATGTTTTGAGTGGAGGCAGCTACCTGTCGTCGAACGACATGCGGCCGCACTTCGGGCTGGGCGACGCTACCGACGCTGGAACAGCGGAGATTCATTGGCCGTCGGGGGCCAAGGAGACGGTGAAGCTGCCCGCGGTGGACAGGATTTACACCGTTACCGAGGGGCAGGGAATTACCGGGGCGATGTGCGGCGGGAAAGAGTGCGCGACGGCTCCGGCAAAGACAACCGAATAGCCGCAGTCTGCAAGTGCCGAACCCTCGTTTGCCACCCAGTTTCAGAGCTGATTCTTTAAACGAAGGTGTTTTTATTGACGGGGGTGTGGGTGGGCCGGCCCTCGGGTGCGGGTTTGTTCAGCGCTTCGATGACTGCCCTGATACTGGCCAAAATGCCGGAGATCTGCCGCACCGGCTTGCTGATGACCTCGGCCACAAAACCGCCGGCGCGATCCACGGCATCGAGAACGCTGGAGAACATCTGGTCCATCCGGCTGCTCTGTCGGCGCACACGATCGAGAACTTCAAGGGTCGAAACCTGAATCTCCTCGGTTTGGAGGCGCAGGCCGTGCGCCAGTTCCGCCAGATCCGTGGCGGCGGACTCGACTTTGGGCGAGATCTTCTCGAAGAGCGTCGTAGCACGCGCGCAGAGATCGCGGGTATTGTCGACCACGGGCATGACGGAAGAGCGCAGTTCGTCAATCTCGTCGCGGATGGTGGCGGCAGCCTTGCGCATGCTGAGGTAAATTGCCAGCAGAACGATGGCCTGCGTCAGCATGGCCAGACTAGTGATTGCAACAAAGAAGAGCAGAATGGTTTGATTGTCCAGATTTGGCATCGGAATGATCTCGCGCAGTCGATCTGCGGGCTGGGTTCAGGAACGATGAACGCCCTCCCAATGCGGGGGCGGAAAGCAATCCCGAGAGCCTGCGCGTGAGCTCGGAACGGACGCTCGCGCTGCCGTCTCCGGAGTGGACGAACATGGTGGAATGGGCCGGATTGGAGGCCGGCCCACGGTAGAAATCAGAGTTGAGGTTCGGAAGTATCGCCGGGGACCACCGTGGTTTTGTAGGCCTGGCGTCCGGCTTCGACGGCCGCAGAGACCCGGCCAGTCTGTTCGGAGACCAGGTTCTTGCCGCGCTCGACAAAGTCTTCCCATTGAGCCCGGCCGCGCTCGACAACATCGCGACCACGCTCGACGTATTCGCCGACGTGTTCCTTGCCTTTGTCGACCAGAACGCTGGCCTGTTCGGCCGCCTGACGGGTGCGGTTGCGCAGGTACTCGGTGCCTTCTTTGGCACCGGTGACCAGACCTTCACGGGTTTCCCGGCCACTTTTGGGGGCGTACAGAATCCCTACCAGAGCGCCGACGCCCAGACCTGCGAGAAACCAAGCGATACCATGAATTTTGCTTTCTTCTGCCATGACGAAAACTCTCCTCTCGCTCAGAGTGGAAGATGGCCTGAGCGTACCAAATTCCCCGGCCGGCCGCAAATGCCCGTGCCGTGCAGGGAGCTGAGAAACTGCCGCCCAGGGAACGCCCCGGGCATCCACTCCTAACATAATGCTCCTGGCCGGGGTTGGGGCGGCTCTTTTTGCTCAGCGCAGGAAGAAATGCAAGGGATAGGGACTACTTATAGTCACCCTTCGGCTTACGGAGATTGTCGGAGGTCCGCTCAAACTGGCAGGAATCCGGACGATTTCGCCCGCATCGCGGAGAGAGCCGCCCTTTGCGACGTTCTTGATCGGACCAAAGGCCGTTTAGCGTGCTTCATTGCGTGTTGCGGAGAGGAAGAGCGGGTTCCATGGTGGCCTGGCGATCGGCGCAACCCTATCTGTGCCCACGCTTAAGAAGCTATATTGGGTCCATGCGAATTCTACTGGTGGGAAACTTTGGGCCGGATGCCCAGCAGAGCATGCAGCGGTATGCGGCATGGCTGGAGCCCGTCCTTACGGCCCGCGGCTATCGGGTTACCGTCCTGCGGCCGCGACCGTTTTTCGCACGGTTGACGAGCCGGCCGGCTCTGCAAAAGTACCTGGGCTATCTGGACAAATTCGTGCTTTTCCCTCCGCATCTCCGCCGCCTGGCGAAGAAACACGATCTGGTTCATGTCCTGGATCACTCCAATTCCATGTATCTGCGCATGGTGCGCGGCACTCCCTGTCTCGTCACCTGCCACGATTTGCTGGCAGTTCGCGCGGCCCGGGGCGAGTTTTCGGATTCTCCAACAAGAAAGACGTCGGGGCGGCTACTGCAGAAGTGGATCCTCTCCGGCTTGCGCACGGCGCCGAATGTGCTGTGTGTTTCCTCAAAGACGGCCAGCGATCTGAAGGTCCTTGCCAGCGAGACGGGTCGCCGGACCCGCGTGATTTATAACCCACTCAACTGGGACTACGGACCCGGAGCGCCACTTCCCGAAGCACTTTTGTCCCGTCTTGGTTTGCGGTCCGGGGAGCCCTACCTGCTGCACGTGGGCGGAAGCGGTTGGTACAAGAACAGGACCGGGGTTCTCAACATCTATGCTCGGCTCATCGCCAAAGCGGAGTTTTCCGGCGTTCGGCTGGTGATGGCCGGCGCGCCGTGGAGCGCGACGATGCGAGAACTGGCGGAGGAACTCGAACTCGGTGACCGCGCAATCGAGGCAGCCGGCCCAACAAACGAAGAGTTGCTGGCGCTTTATGGCAACGCGCTTGCGCTGCTGTTTCCCTCTCTTGAAGAAGGCTTCGGGTGGCCGGTCCTGGAGGCGCAGGCCTGCGGCTGCCCGGTCATTACTTCTGCCCGTGCACCCATGACCGAGGTCGCGGGCGAAGCGGCAATTTTCGTGGATCCTACCGACCCGCAGGCCGCTGGAACTGCGATTGCCGAGGGCCTGCAACGGCGTGAGTGGCTACGCGCAGCCGGCTTCCGCAATATGAAACGTTTTGACGAGGCAGAGCTTGCGGGCCAATACTGCGCATTTTACGAAGATATTTTGAAGGATGCGTCCAGCCCGGTCCGTTGAGTTCCGGGCGCAGGGTCTTCCAGCAGCCCTTTGACGGTCTCTTCCAGGCTGAAAAAACACAGATCAGCCAACGCGCGCGCGGATTCAGCGCCGGGCTTCTGGTGGTCGTGACCGCCGTCGAGGAAGATGGTCTTCATGCCCAGACGGCGGCCGAATTCGATGTCGGAGAGCGAATCGCCAATCATGACGCTGGCTGCGGTCGTAATCGTGGGGAATTGGGCCACAGCCTGCTCGAAGAGGCCGGGCAGCGGCTTGCGGCAGTTGCACTGGTGCTTGTCGTGCGGGCAGAAGTAGAAGGCGTCCACATGGGCGCCGTGTGTCTTCAGGAGGTCTTGCAAGGAGGCGTGAATGGACTCCACATCGGCGGCCGTATAAAGGCCCAGCGCAATGCCGCGCTGGTTGGAGACAACCACTACGCGCAAGCCGGCCCGATTGAGCCGGGCAATGGCTTCCGGTACTCCGGGCAGCAGGTGAAACTCGTTCCAGCAGGTCACGTAGCGGCCTTCCGGCATTTTTTCGTTCAGCACTCCGTCGCGGTCGAGGAATACAGTATTCAAGTCACGCGGAAAAGCACTCATGGGGGCGTTCTTCACCCAGCTATCATAGCAACAGCCCAGCAGTACGCAGATGAGGTTCAGGAGGCGGGATAGCATGAGTCCCATGTGGGAGCGGGGTTCCCCCTTGAAACTGTTTACTGCCCGCAAATGAGTGAGTCAGGCTGTCTTGCCTGATAAGTGATTGGCTAGACCGGGCTGCGAGAGGTACAAGGGCCCAAGGGGAGAAAAGCATGTCCAGCAAACCGGATGCCGCGGAGGTCTTCGGCAAGGCGATTGCGGAACACATGGAAGTGGTGCGCCAGTTGGTGGACCAGCAGCCCGTGTTGGAAGGGATCGCCACGGCCATGACGAAAACGTTGCGCGCAGGCGGGAAGATTCTGTGGTGCGGCAATGGTGGCAGCGCGGCGGATTCGCAGCATCTGGCCGCGGAGATCGTGGGCCGTTTTTGCCGCGAGCGCCGGGGTTTGGCTTCGGTGGCGCTGACCACCGACACGTCGATTCTCACCTCGGTAGCCAACGATTATGGCTTCGAGGCGGCTTTCTCGCGTCAAGTGGAGGCGCTGGGGGTTCGCGGCGACCTGCTGGTGGGTATTTCCACTTCCGGCAACAGCCGCAATGTGCTGGCGGCGCTGGAGTCGGGTCGTGCGGCGGGGCTGGTTACGGTGGCCTTCACCGGCTCTGGCGGCGGCAAGATGGCCCAACTCGCCGACCATCTCCTTGCCGTCTCTTCGTGCGATACTGCGCGGATTCAGGAGGCGCACATCCTGGCCGGGCATATACTCTGCGACTGGATTGAATTGGATTGTGTTGAGGCACAAGCTGCGGCGGCTGCGCTGGCTGTGGAGGAGCGGTGATCGAACAATTGCATCGGGTCATCGAGGAAATCGAACAGGAATGGTGCCACCGGCGGTTGCTGGTCGTCGGCGACGTGATGCTCGACAAATACATTTGGGGCGAGGTGGGCCGGATCTCGCCGGAGGCGCCGGTTCCGGTGGTTCGCGTCACCCGTCAGAGCGAGCAGCCGGGCGGTGCGGCCAATGTGGCGATGAATATGGCCCGGCTGGGCGCCGAGACAATGGTGGCCGGTTTCAGCGGCGACGACGAAAGCGGGAGACTGCTGGCGTCGAGTATGGCCGCCAACGGAATCGTTCCCTTGCTGACGGTCAGCAAAGGATTTCCCACCATCACCAAGTTGCGCATTCTGGGCGGGCGGCAACAGATGTTGCGCCTGGACAGCGAGCGGCTCGGAGACCGGGAGCAGTGCGACTATGACGCGTTGGTGGAAAATGTGCTGGCGCATCTGCCCAGCTGCCACGCGGTGGTGCTCTCGGACTACGCCAAGGGAGTGTTGACGCCCGCGGTCTGCCAAAGAGTGATTGAGGCCGCGCGCCGCGCGGGGATCCCCGTGCTGGTGGATCCCAAAAGCGCGGATTTCACCCGTTACCGCGGCGCTACGACCATCTGTCCCAATCTCGGAGAGTTGTCCGCGGCGGTCCGGTTCACCTCGCCAGAACTCAATACCAGCGACCTGAGAGTGCTGCTGAAGGCAGCAGAATCCATGATCCCGGCCTTCGCCATTGAGTTTCTTACAGCGACCTTGAGCGAAAAAGGTATTGCGCTGGTCCGGCCCGGCAACTGTTTTATGGCGCCGGCGATGGCCCGCCAGGTCTTCGATGTCTCGGGCGCCGGCGACACGGTCATCGCGGTACTGGCACTGTGCCTGGCTTCAGGATTGTCGCCCGAAGCGGGCGTGGAAATGGCCAATGTGGCAGCAGGCATCGTGGTGGGCAAGGTTGGCACTGTCCCGGTGGAGAAGCACGAACTACTGGCCGCTCTGGCACCAGAGCTTGCCCTGCACGCGGAGGACAAGGTCCTGGCCCGCCCGGAACTGCTGAGACGTGTCGCCTTGTGGAAGGCCAACGGCGAACAGGTAGTTTTTACCAACGGCTGCTTCGACCTGCTCCATGTGGGGCATATCGCGGTGTTGGAGCAGGCCCACCGTTTCGGCGACCGGCTGATCGTGGCCGTGAACAGCGATGCTTCTGTGCGCCGTCTCAAGGGACCGAGACGGCCCATCGTGGGCGAGCGAGAACGGTGCCGCGTGCTGGCGGCCTTGGCGGCCGTCGATGCCGTGGTGATTTTCGACGAGTCCACGCCACTGGAATTGATTGTGGCTGTGCAGCCGGACGTACTCGTCAAAGGCGGAGACTATACCCCCGAAACCATCGTCGGTGCCGGGGAAGTTAGGGCTTGGGGCGGACAGGTAAAACTCGTCCCCACCGTCGAGGGATTCTCGACGACCCGTCTGATTGAAAAGGGATTAGGAATGTAGCTTGAGGAAAGCTAGGCGATGCTTGGTTATTCGCTCCCTGCTCCTTACTCTTGTTACCCTTGTTACTCCTGCCAGAATGACTCCCTCCGATATCGTGTTACTCCGGTAACAGGTCTGCTGTCGCCGCAGCAAAGGATATGTTTGCGGAAAGAGTGACGGACGCATTCGCTGGGGTATTATGTCTACAACACACTCTTTACCAAGGTGCCGCCACTTCTGGCGGTGCAGAATATCAATGCTGCGCCGAGCCGTATTCTCGATGCGTCTCAGCCTGCCAATGTCCTGCTTGTTCGAGGCCGTGCTTCGCTGATCCGTCGAAGACATGGCTCGCGGTGCTGATGCGGTCTCCAAGGATCTTTGCGGCAGCTTTCATGAATTGACTCATGCCCTGTTGTTAGTCGCGTAAATGTATCTAACGGTCTTTGAATATTGTGAGGTCCGGTTGTTACAAAACAGCGGTGTTGCTGATGTCTCCTTAACTCCCTCAAAACAGGAAATTGCACTGACGGATCTGTGGCTGGTTATCCGAAAGAGACGCGTTCTGCTTGCCGTGCTTGCTGTGGGGTTGGCGATTCTGGCCGCGACGGCCGGCTACAAGCGCGGGGACAGGTACAGTGCCACGGGCCAGATCGAGATTCAGCCGGGTTCGGCCGCCGATCTGAAACAATCGATTTCTTCGGTATTGAGTTCGGGAACCAGTTCGCTCGATTCCGTGATTGAAAGCGACATTCTGATTCTCAAGAGCGAGACGCTACTGATGAAGGTCGCTGGAACCTTGAAGCTGCAGAACGACCCGGTGTTTCTGAATGGCCGGACAACGATCAAGACATCTTCTTTCGGCGGGCAGGTCATTCCACTGCTGCACGGCAATCTCGACGATCCCCATGTACGCGCTGTCATCGTGCAGACCTTGCGAAAGAATATGACGGTCGAACGCGTGCCGCGCACGCAGATGATCTCCATTTCTTACAGCAGCCGGTCTCCCCAGTTATCTGCAAACGTGGTCAATGCACTGGAGAGCGAGTATGTCGAGAGTAACTTCGTTGCCCACTATAGCAACACCAAGCAAGTGAGCCAATGGCTCACCAGCCAGATCGAAGGTCTGCGCACCGTCGTGCAGAATTCGCAGGACCGGATGGTGGACTTACAAAAGAAGCTGGGGATCTCTGCGCTCGACCCGCAGCACAGCATGATCGTGCAGGAAATCACCAACCTCGAAAAGGGCGTTTCAGATGCGACCGAGCAGCGGGTTCTGGACGAAGCTCGCTACCATATGCTGCAGTCGCTGCCGGCCGATCAGATTCTGGACACTCCTACCTCTCTGGGCAGCGACGGGGCCCAAAGCTTACTCACCAGCCTACGCGGGCAACGCGCGGCCGACAGTGCGGAAATGGCAAGATTGCAGCCGGTTTATGGGCCGAATTATCCCCAAGTGAAGCAGTTGGTTGCCCGGATTCAAGCTTTCGATCGTGAGATTGCCAAGCAGGAAGAACGGGTCACGAATCAGGCCAAGGACGCCACCGGCATTGCGCAGGCGGCCGAGAACAAGGCCAGGGGCATGCTCGACAGCCGGGTCCATGAACTCTATGGCCAACGGGACGACCTGGTGCAATATGAACTGCTCAGCCAGGAATACGAATCCAACCGGCATATGTACGAGAGCATTCTCGCCCGGCTTCGGGAAGCGGCGGTGGATGCCGGGTTGGACTCGGCCGATATCAGCGTCGTAGATCTGGCCACCCTGCCCGTCCAGCCTTCCAGCACCTCGCCCGCAATCCTGGGCCTGCTGGGCCTGTTCCTTGGGTTGCTGGGCGGGATGGCGTTGGCGCTGCTGCTGGAAAAGATGGATACGCGCGTGCGCGATTCAAGACAGATCCAGGAATTGCTCGGTTTGTCCGCCATCGCTGTTGTCCCTCAAACCAACTGGAAAGCACGGGAAAAGACCAAGGATATCGATCCCGTGAACGCTGTCGGGCCAGAGATTCTCTGGGATTCCAGGTCGGCCTTTTCCGAGGCCATGCGCGTTCTCAGGACCTCGATTCAGTTGTCAAGCACTTCACGGCAATCGCGCGTGATCGCCGTTACCAGCTGCCAACCCGGAGAAGGCAAGTCCACGCTATCCACTAACCTCGCTGCGACCCTCGCGCAGGGGGGCAAAAGAGTTGTCATCGTGGACACCGACATGCGCCGACCGAGTCTGCTTTGGCGGCTCAAACTGGCCGGCAAGAGTGGCTTGTCGGAGTATCTGACCGGCGCCGAAACGCTGGAAGGAATCACACAGACTCACAAAACCTTGACCACGCTGGATATGATCCCATCGGGAAGTGCGCCGCCGCTGCCAGCCGATCTTCTCGCTTCGGATCGGATGAAGCAGTTCGTCGAGAAACTGCGTGAGCGTTACGAATACGTCATCTTCGACACTCCGCCCGTCTTGTCGGTGACCGATCCGCTGATCGTTTCTTCCTTGGCCGATGGTCTGGTCCTGGTCATACGCCAGGGTATCTGCAGCCGGGGCATGTTGGTCCGCGCGGCGGAAGTCTGTCAAGACGTAGGGATCAAAGTCTACGGCTTCGTTCTCAATGGGGTGGACGCAAGTTTACCTGAGTATTACGGATACCTTGGCTACTATTCCTATGACTACAAAGCCAAGGCTTAGAAGGCCGGGGCCACTTCAGGCACGAGGAGGTTATATGGGGGTTCAGTTCAAGTCCGTTCTTGTGAGTATCCCGCTGGCGGCTGCCGCCCTAAGCTTCGGCGCGAGTGCGACCCTTGCCCAGTATGCGGGCCCGGCCATCACATCGACTTCCCCGGCGGCAAGCGCACCTGACTTCGCGATGAACGCCGAATATGGAGATTTCAAGATTCTTCCCGGCGATATTATCTCCATCGCAACCGTGGGCATCCCCGAGTTGACTACGACAATGATGTCGTCTGCCGGCTCCTTTTCCGGTACGTCCTCGGCCACGGTTCCGGGTCTCAAGGTTGGTCCCAAGGGACAGGTCGAACTCCCGTACCTGGGGTCGGTGATGTTTGCCGGTCTTACTCCATCCGAAGCTGCGGTATATCTGAGCCGTGCACTGAAAGAGCGAGGCATCCTGGTGGATCCGCAGGTCAGTGTGGCGCTGATGGATTCGCCAACACGCGTGATCACCATGATCGGCGAGGTGGCAAAGCCCGCTCCAGTGCCGGCCTTCGGGCAGTTGCGGCTATTGGACGCAATCTCTGCCTGCGGAGGATTCACGCAGTTGGCCAGCCACACCGTCACCGTCCGCCGGCGCGGCTCTTCCGCCCCCATCACGGTCGAACTCGGCGTTGATCCAAAGATGGCGAGCGAGAGCAATATTCCCCTCATGGCTGGCGACACGGTCATCGTCCCCAGGGTGGGCAATGTCTTCGTTGTGGGCGAGGTCAAGACCGAAGAAGCCTTCCCTCTCTCCAGCAACGCGCCGATTACGGTCATGCGCGCCATTTCCATGGCAGGCGGACTCAAGTACAGCGCGGCTCTTTCCAAGGCCAGGATCATTCGCACTACGGTTGACAACCAGCGCGTTGAAATCAAGTTCGACCTGAAGAAGCTGATGAATGGTAAGGAGCAGGACATTGCCCTGGTCTCGGACGATGTTCTCTTCATCCCGGCAAATGCCTTCAAGAATACCCTTTCTTCCGGAGGCGCCGCCGTGGCCTCCAGCCTGCTGTATGGATCGGTTTACGCGGCTGCAACTATCAAGTAATCCGGGGTGGGGCCGCATGGTCCGGCACGCGTCTCGGAATCTTCACATTGCTCGCAACAGATTGTCGGATTGCAACCTGGGAGACTCGACCACCGTGCTTCGCGCATTCAAGCTCTCGCCTCTTGTGATCTGCACCAGCGTCTCGCTGCTGGCGATCGGCGAGCTTGCCCTCGGAACTTCACTGTATTTCACTGCTATGATGGCCATCGCCATGCTGAGCATCGGGATTACCTTCAACCTGCTGGGCGGGTTCACCACCTTCGGTGGCTTCTTCTTCAGCGCATTTGCCCTGCGCACGATTGTTATCTCGCAGTTTGCCAAGGTACTGCTTCTGGAAGCCGCCGATAAGAATCTCGATGTGCCGCGACTGACGATCTCCATATATGCCGTCTTTTATCTCAGCGCGATGGTGGGAGTGTTTCTCTTTGGTAAGGTACGATTGCGCCTGCCCAGACCCATGGAATCTCTCACCGGCGCTCAGGCCAAGTTGCTCTATACGATCGCGCTGTCCGTAGGTGTGGCGGCGATGGCTGTTTTTGACAGCTACAATCAGTCTTATGGAGAACATACCGAGTACACCGGCGCGCGGAGCCTGGCCTTGGCCTTTTCGCCATTGCTCCTTTTTTCGCTGGTGCTTGCCGTGGATACGACCATAAAGAAAAGTAACGGAAAGCATAGCATCAGCGTTGCAGTACTCGTTCCGTGGGTTATCTCGACTTTAGACGGCTTTATCGATACAGTACGAACGGCAATGCTGATGCCGGTAATCATCTACTTTGTCACATGCTATCTGCGTGGGTATCGTTTCAAGAGACGCCACATCCTGGCTGCAGCGCTCGTCGCTTTTTCCTTTTTCGCTTTTATCGGCCCCCTGGAGGTTTTCACTCGATTCTTCATCGCCAACCAACCGCTCAGCCAAAGAATCTATTGGTCCTTCCACACTCTGGCAACGCACCATGATCCCAGAGAGTGGCGCGACTCGGCGGCCGAAGAGGCGGAATCGCTCTCGGGGTCACGCGAGCAATACTACAGCAAGCCCGGGACGTCTCTCTTGAGCAGACTTTCTCTTATCCGCGCGGATAGTGACGTCATAGATGCCTGCTCATCTGGCACACACTACGGCTTTGCCGCAATCAAGATCGAGGCGCTGCAGAGCATTCCGTCTTTCCTGTACAAGAACAAGCCGCGGTTTCTTGGAGGCGCGGACTACATCGGGCGCGTTGCTGGATTGTCCGCAGAGGGCGACATTGTCAGCTTTCCGGCGATTACAGCCGTGAGCGATAGTTATGGATCGTTCGGATGGCTCGGGGTCGTGCTGTTTCCACTTATCTGTTTCCCTTTAACTTTCATCATCTATGAGAGCATATTCGATATCAGCAAGCCATGGGGAACGGTCGCGTTTGGCGCAGGTGTTGTCTTCTTTGGGGAGATGACGACGTATCGCTTTCTTTCCATTGCATTCCGCATGCCCGTCGTACTGTTACTGCTTTCTTACCTGCTGGTAGGTCTCGTCAAGATGGTGCCGAATCGAGGCGATCATTTCCTTGGCTGGCGAACTGAATCGCTAAATTCCGGGAAGGTGCGCGCGTGAGACCGTGAAACAGACATCAAAATCAGCTTTGACGAGCAAGCTTTGTCATGGTGCAGTGGTTTCCCTTGCGGCGCCGCTCGTCTTGGTCAGCATCTTCGAGAGGGTACTGCGCTTTGGCCTTGGCTTGAGCAACCCTGTTCTGATCACGCCAGACTCGGCGTGCGGGTACATCCTGAAACCCGATAAGGACGATTTCCGCTTCTTCTCCCACAACGCCAGGAGGCATCGCTTCGCCGCTCAGGCCATTGAACAGATGTGTCCAGAATTGATGGGGAGCTTATCACTCAGCCGCTCGCCGATAACTGGACCCGATGCTGCCTGCGGTCCTGGAGCCGGGGGGGCAGAGGGTTTTGAGCGAGTCATATTTCTTGACCGCGAAGCAGGTTACACCCGTTCTTCGGTACCGAATCTCGAGTTAGAGGGAGATTGCTTATGAGAATTCTACATGTCATCACGACGATCGATGCCGCGTCCGGCGGACCGGTAGAAGGAGTCAGGCAGCTGTGCAATATTTACAAAGCGGGAGGCCATGAAGCTGAGGTGGCCACGCTGGATGCGCCGAAAGCGGTGGAGCATTTGACTTTTCCCGCGCCCGTCATCGGACTCGGGCCAACACTGGGAGTGTATGGATATTCTCCGCGCGCATTGCCCTGGCTGAAGGCCAATCTTTCCCGCTTCGATCTAGTGATTATGAATGGAGTATGGCAGTATGGCACTGTCGCAGGCTACTGGGCACTCAAGGGAACCGGCATACCTTACGCAGTCTATGCCCATGGCATGCTCGATCCATATTTCAAGAAGAACTCTCCATTCAAGCACTTGAAAAAGACGATTTACTGGTACGTTATCCTCCGAAAAATACTTTCTGACGCAAACAAAGTCTGTTTCACCTGTGAAGAAGAAAAGCTGCTCGCCAGGGAGTCATTTCCCGGTTATCGGGTTCGCGAAGCGGTGGTGTCATATGGGAGTTTTGGCCCCAGTTGCGATATGGCCGCCGCATCCAACGAGTTTATCTGTCGATGGCCCGAGCTGCGCGGAAGGCGCCTGGCGCTGTCTCTGGGGCGCATACATCCCAAGAAGGGCACCGACATGCTCATCGAGGCATTCGCAACTACATTGGCCAAGGACCCGCAATGGCATCTAGTTCTTGCCGGTCCAGACCAGATAGGCTGGCAGAAGAAACTAAAATATCTTGCGGCGAATCTGGGCATCGCAGATCGCATTACCTGGACGGGAATGTTGAAGGGTACGTTCAAGTGGGGCGCCTTTGCGGCCGCGGAAGTGTTTGTTCTACCATCGCACCAGGAAAACTTCGGCATTGTGGTTGCAGAGGCCCAGTCTTGCGGACTTCCAGTTATTCTTTCCAACCGAGTCAATATCTGGCGAGAGGTTGAAAGCTACAGGGCGGGACTGGTCAACAAAGATACAGTCGAAGAAACCATAGCTTCGCTAAAGCGTTGGTCGGAGCTTACCGGGGAAGAGATTGCCGCCATGGGAGTGCGCAGCAAAGAATGCTTTGACGAGCTATTCAACTACAACGCTACCTCCAGGAAGGTGCTATGCACTGTTGAAGAGTTGGCGCGAAGCCGCGAGGGAGGCATTCGCCACAAGTCTTCCGCTTCGCCTGGGAGTAGCCTCATCTAACCGCCAGTTAGCTTGATGCCTGCCGCATCAGGCCAACGAATCTCGAGTTCACGCCAATTCGGCATGTATGCAGGGGATCATGATCAAGAGAATTGCGAAAATGCTTGCGGCGCTGGGGACGGGCATGGGCCTGAACCTTGTCGTGCAGCTTCTGTTGCCGCCAGCGTTTCTTCATTACTATGGAATCAGGAGATATGGCGAATGGCTGGTGCTATCGGCCACGGTCAACTATTTGAGCACGTTGAACTTCGGTGTCACCACCTACGCCAGCAACCAGCTGACGATGCTGCGCAAGCGCGGCGAGATGGACGAATATCGGCGATTGCAAAGCAGCACACTGGCCATGATCCTCTTCATGATTGGCGCCGGATTAATCATTATTTCGAGCGTTTTCTTTCTGCCGCTGACGACGCTGCTGCACTTGTCCACAATGAGCCGCACGGAGGCGACGTTGGCTGCCTTCTTCCTCGGTCTTCTGGCCATGTCAAACATTTTCGCTGGCTATTACAACAACTTGTTCATGGTTGTGGAGAAGGCGCATAGGGGATGGTCATGGTACGTGGCGCGGTGGAGTTCCTCCGCGCTCATTTGCGTTCCCTTGGCCATGTTACGCGCCCCCTTTTCAGTCATTGCGATCGGCCAATTCTCCGCTTCGTTGATCGTGGCCCTGCTCACAGTTCTCGACCTTAAGCTGCAAATGGGAGCTCTGCCGTTGGGACTCAAAGGAGCGAATTGGAAGACGGCCAAAGCGTCGCTGGCTCCCAGTGGCATGTTCGCCATGATCTTCACGCAACAGTTTCTCCTCTTCCAGGCCCCGGTGATCATGCTCAACTGGATTCTCGGACCGGAGGCCGTTGTCCTCTTTACCATTTGTCGCACGATTCTCTCGACCGCGCGCCAGTTGCTGCAGACCATTACCAACGCCATTGCGCCAGAGATTACTCTCTCATTTGCGGACCGCAACATGGGGAAGCTGCTGAATATTTTCCACTATTCGGAGAAGATCGTCTTTTCCGTGATCCCGATAGCGAACCTGGGCGCCTTTCTTGCTTCCCCCATCCTGCTCGCGATCTGGCTGCACAAACCGCAGCTTTTCGATCCCTATGTGTACGGGCTGATGACGCTGATTTCCGCGGCGATGAGCATGAGGGATCACAAGCAGTTCTTTCAGTTCTCGACCAACACGCACAAGCGGCTCTCCATCATCGTCTTCTTTGGCAATATTCTGATGATTGCCGTCAGCATTCCATTCACCGTCAAGTTTGGCCTTTTTGGATTCATGTTTACCTGGTTGGCCTCGGAAGCAATGCAAATGGGGCTTATCTATCACGAGAACAAGAAACTCTTCCACAATGATCCGTCCATTAACTTCATCCCGGTCGTAAAGCTTGGGCTGGTGATGGCGGTTTCGTTGCCGATCTGCATGGGGCTGGTCCACTTTGGCCAGCGCATCTCTTTGACCATGGTCGGAGTCGCGGCGGTGGTGGGAATCCTGCTGCTTGTCCTGGAGTCCTACTTTGTCTTCGGACTGCAGGACGTGTGGACATTGTTCCGAAGCAGACTGCGGCGCAACGAGATGGTTCCTGCGCGGGGATTGTGAGCGCGTTCGCGGGTCAGCGTTGAAATCACTGGAGCCGTGGGGTCATCAGCGGCCACAGATAGAATCTGTGTCACCTAAATTATGCACTGTGTGAGTTCACGACAGGTGCCGGATCTATAGGGCAGCGCTAGCCCAGCACGGATGACATATCTGTGACGGTGCAGTTATTCAGGGCCGCATCAGTAAGCCGAAAACTCCAGCACTGGAACACGAACCATTACTTCCGCGGTGTAGCAGCGCGCTCATCCACCTGCTCGACCGCGAAAACCACCAGTTTGCTGCACAGGTTCTGGTGCAAGCCGCGCTCATTGAAGGAACGCTGTCCCGCCTCGGTGTCGAGAGCGCAACCGGTCAACTCGCGGCAAAGGATGGAGCCGTGAGCCGCGCGGAAGGCCTCGGTGATTTGCTTCGCACGCTGGTAGACAGCGTTGCGTCCGGCAACGGGATCGGCGGCCATGGCGGCGCCGCCAGCTTCTCCCAGAGCCAGTAGGGCGTCGGTGAGAGCGCCGCAAATCTCGCCCTGGCGCGCAATGCCGCCGCCAAAGGGCGCAGCCAGCGCCAACCGCTGTACCTCAGTGCGGCTTTCGTCTGTGGCGCAAGCGGCGTAAACCGACTGGGCGCAGTTGTAATGCTCGGAAAAAAGTTCCAAAGCTCGTTGGGATCGAATGTTGGTCACGGTCGTCCTCTCTGAGTTCTATTCTTCACCCAACTCGTAGGGAATGCCAAAGCGGCCGATCTGGATCAGAGCTTTATCGCTGGGCGGCCAGATGTGGAGGCTCTCCACGGGGCTGTGGCCGGCAATGCGATGCGCGTCGGTGGTTCCCACCAGGGCACCGGTTGCGGCTTCGTGGAAGTGCACGCTGAGCGCGTCGCCGCCGTTAGCCCGCGTCCAGCCAAAGACGTAATGGCCGGGGCGCAGGGCGATGCCGCCAATCCGCACCGGGGCCTGGACGATGAGGTAGTGCGAGTACTTTCCGTCGGCCGAGTAGCCCGCCGTCAGCAGCACCACGCCGGCGATGAAGCGGCCGCGGCCGTTAACGATCCCCGAAGCGGTGCGCATCTCGGTCTCAATGTGCTCCTTCTCGACCGGCGCGCGGGCCGGCAACAGAGAGGCCAGTTCCGCATCGCTGGCCTGGTGCCAGGCCTGCTTCTCTGCAAAGGCGAAAGGGGCCAAAGTCAGCAGAAAAACAGCGCAAATCAACAAATACACAATCCGTGTCTTCTTCATTGTGTTGGTTTTCTCAGGGATTCCAGGGGAACGATGCCGCGCTGAATCGCAGCGGTCGCGGCCTGGGTCCGGTCGGTGACGCCCAGCTTGCCCAACAGGCTGTTGATGTGGGTCTTCACCGTGGCCTCGGAGATTTCAAGCACCGTGGCGATCTCCTTGTTGCTTTTGCCGTGCACGATCTGTTCCAGCACGTCGAACTCGCGCGGCGTCAGCTCCTCGGTGCCCATACGCTCGGCCAGCCGCTGCGCAATGGCCGGCGGAATGTGCTGCTTTCCGGCATGAACGGCACGGATGGTCGCAATCAGTTCCTCGCTGGTCATGCCCTTCAGCAGATAGGCGCGCGCCCCAGCCTGCAAGGCGCGATAGATGTCCTCGTCGCCGTCGTAGGTGGTGAGCACGATGAACCGGGCGTGCGGCGTCTCCATGCGCAGGCGCTGGATCACGTCCACCCCGCCCATGCGGGGCAGGCGCAGGTCCATCAGTGTAATGTCCGGCTGAAGCTTGCGAAATTGTGTAATGGCTTCCACGCCGTCCGCGGCCTCGCCCACCACCTCGATGCCGTCCACCACGTTGAGCAGCGCCACCAACCCCTGGCGCACCACGTGGTGATCCTCGACCACCAGCACGCGAATCGCTTCCCTGTTTCCAGTTTCTGCCACGTTCATTCTCCCGCTCTCTCTTTGCCTTCTCGCGGCGCCCGCGCCCGCAGACGCACCACCGTTCCGCCGCCCAGTTCGCTGGTCACTTCGAGCGTGCCGCCGATGGAAACCGCCCGCTCCCGCATCCCCGTCAGTCCATAGTGGCCGACGGTTGAAGCCGCTTCCGCGCCGGTCTCGAATCCGCGCCCGTCGTCGCGCACTTCCAGGGCAATGGTCTCCGACCCGTATTCCAACTGCACAAACAGGTTCTTGGCCCCGGCGTGCTTGTGTACATTATGGATGGCTTCCTGAGCCACGCGGAGGAATTCCCGCTCGGTGCCGGGGGGCAGTGGCCGATACGCGCCGAAGGTGCTGAAGTGTACCTCGAATCCGTGCCCACCTGCCGCCTCGACCACCCGCCGCAACTGGACCGGCAGGGTAGTCTCACGCGAATCCTGCGAGCGCAGCGCCCAGATGGATTGGCGCGCATCGGCCAGGCCTTCGCGGACGTAGCCGCGGGTCGTATCCAGATGCTTGGCGGCGGCGTCCACTTTTTTCAGCCGCAGCAACTCCGCAAGCACTTCCAGTTGCACCGAGATTCCCACGTAGCCCTGCGCCAGGGTGTCGTGAATCTCGCGCGCAATGCGCCCGCGCTCTCCAAGCACCGCCTTGAACTCGCTCTCGGCGCGCTTGAGGCGCAGACGCAGCAGCAGCACCACCAACCCCGCCGCCAGCGCGGCCAGGAAGAGATAGAACCAGATGGTCTGGTAGAAACGCGGCCGCAGTTCAAATCGCAGCGCCGCGCCTTCGGTGTTCCACACGCCATCGTTGTTGGCCGCCTGCACGCGGAAGGTGTACTTCCCCGGCGGAATATTCGTGTAGTAGGCGGTGCGCCGGGTTCCGGCCTCGGTCCAGCCGCGGTCGAAGCCCTCCAGCATGTAGCGGTAGCGGACCTTCTGCGGCGCGGTGAAGCTGAGCCCCGCGTAGTCGAACTGGAAGTGCACATGCCCGGCCGAGACCCTCAGCCAGGACGCCGCACCATGCAATGCCAGCTCCACATCGTCTACGGAGAAGCGTTCCAACGCGACCGGCGGCGGCGTCGAGTTGACCGGGAAATGCGCCGGGTCCACCTCGACCAATCCCCTGGGCGTGGCGAACCAGAGGCGCCCGTCGCGCGAGCGCCAGGCCGAGGGGTGGCTATTGGTGGCCGTCTCGCGGCTGCGCAGGCCGTCCGCGGGGCCAAACTCGATCCAGTGCGAACAGCCGCCCCGCATGTCGCAGTCGCAGCGGGCAATGCCGTTGCCGGTGGCGAACCAGAGGTGGTTGTTGCCGTCGTCCAGGATGGCGTGGATGGTGGTCTTGTTCAGCCCGTCGTGCGTGACGGCGGAAAACTTCTGGCCGTCCCACAGGTTCCAGCCGTGGTCCTGGGTTCCGACGAGCAGTGTCCCGCCGGCGCGCGGCAAGAGAGCGGTGACCACGTTGCTGGAGAGGCCGTTGGCTGTCGTATAGTTCTGTATTTTGCCGCCATGCAGCCTGCTGAGACCGGCAAAGGTGGCCACCCACAGGTCGCCGCCCGCGTCGCGGGCCATGGCGCCGACCAGATCGCTGCCCAGGCCGTTGGCTTGCGTAAAGGTCTCCATGTGCGCGTCCGGAAAGCTGGCAGTCTGGGTTGCCCAGTGGGCCAATCCGCGCCGGGTTCCAATCCACAGCGAGCCGTCGGCGTCGGCCAGCAGAGAGCGGATGAAGTCGTCCGGCAGCCCGTCGGCCGAGGTATAAGCATCGACCTTGCCACCGCGAATCCTATTGAGCCCGTCCGGAGTTCCCACCCACAGATCGCCGTTTTTAGCCGCCGCCAGCGACAGGATCACGTCGCTCAGCAGGCCATTACGCACCGAGTAGTTGCGCACCTTCGATTCGGTTCCCGACAGATAAGACAAGCCTGGGCTCGCAGCGGCGTCTTTGCTGTTGTCAGCAGGATGGGTTTCCGCAGCACCACCCCGCTTGACTGCGTTCAGGCCGCCGCCGCCCGTACCCACCCATAGCGTGCCGCTTCCGTCTTCGACAACCGTGGTGGTTGCATCGGAGGTAAGTCCCTCCCGCGCGCCCAGGGTACGGAAGCGCTGATCGCGCAGGATGTGCAGCCCATCGGTTTCGGTCCCGACCCACAAGTTGCCCTCGCGGTCCTCCATCAGCGTCAACACCGAGGCGGAGGCCAGCGAATCGGTGACCGGCAACCGCTGCAGTTTGCCCTCAGCCCAGCGCGCCAAGCCGCCGTTAGTGCCGATCCACAGGCTGCCTTCGCGATCGGCAAGAATCGCCTGAATGCGGGTGCCAGGGAGTTCGCGGCCTACGGTCAGGCGCGCCACAATTCCTTCACGGATGGTCGCGATCGCCGTATTCTTGCTCGCAGCCACCCATTGCCCATAACGAGAAGAAGAAAAGAACTCGGCTCCCGCATTGGGGAAGAGATCCGCAAACAGCGGCCCGCCCCATTTCCCTCTGGAGCGCAAAAAGAACCCCAGTGTCGTGGCCGTCCACAGATCTCCCTGCTTGTCCGTGGAGATGAAGTTGATGGTTCCGCTGGGCAATCCATTGCTGTCTGCCACAAACCGATCGCCAGCGAGCTGCACCAGGCCCAGTTCCGTCCAGGCCCAAAGCACGCCCTCCCCGTCCTCCGCCAGTGCGCGAATCCCGTTTCCGGGCAGCCCGCTGGCCGTGGTGAAGGCTGTCACGGCGCCGTTCTTCCAGCGCGCCAGACCCTCGCTGGTACCGATCCACAGCGCTCCGTCCCGGCCCGACAGTAGGCAGTGCACGTCGTTGCCGGGCAGCGCGGGGCTCGAATTCCGGTCGAAGACCTGGAAGCCATTCCCGTCGAAGCGGACCAGCCCCACCTCGGTTCCCATCCACACGAACCCGTCTTTGCTCTGGACCAGCGCCTGCACCGTGTTCTGCGGCAGCCCGTTCTCCATCACCCACGCCTGCCGCCCATAATTGGCCAGCGGCGTTGTGGGCTCAAGCGCAGGCGCGGCCAGCGCGGCGAGCAGAAGCACAGCGGCAACAAGGCCCGTACGGCGCTCTGTTCTGTCCGATTTTTCTTTCGAGGTACGGAACATTCTGAACCTGGGCGAACAGCGGGACTCTCCGGCAACGCTCCAATCGACCGGAAAAACCGCGCACTTCCACAGTAATGCGCCAGATACATGAATGCACAGAAGATCGCTTGCATTCCTGCATCGAAACCGGGATACATCAACCTATTGGTTGACCTCCGCACCCCTCCAAGGGTCCAAGACAAGCCGCCCACTCGCCGATAGGCTGTTTGATGTCTCCTGAAACTGTTTGCCACTGGCTTCGCAAGTCTTGATTCTCGGGCGGCTGCCTTCCCTGAAAGGTAGCCGCCCGAACCATATTTGGGGAAAAGAAGACGCTCTCGAGCGCCAACTGCCGCTTGCCCCACCCATCGATGGACTTCCGCCTCACTCCAATGGATCAAGACAGGTCGGCGGCTTGTCGGTAGCCTGTAAATGCCTCCTGAAGGCACCTGGCTCACTGGTCTCGCAAACTTTTATTCTCGGGTGGCTGCCTTGGATGAGCGCAGCCGCCCGATTTCTTTTTTGGAGGGCGAAACGACCTCCCCTCTCGACAAGTGAGAGAAAGCTGTTGCATGACCGGAATCTTGCCCTGACACAAAGGGGACTTATGCAAAGATTCCTTAGTTATTCCCTGCCGTTGTCTGAATCGTCGTCGCGCGATTCTTTACATAAGTGATGGTCCAGTGTTTCCCGTCCTGATCGTAAGTGACCGTGCGGCTGCCCTCTTTTTCTCCGTCGGGATGCATCTTCTGGCCGATCGCCATGCGCGTCTCCAATTCGCTCATTCCCTGCTTGACCTGGTGCGCGTCAACGGCGGCCCAAATATCCGCGGGCCAATGGCTGTAAATCGTGTGCGGGTCGTCGTAATAGAAGAGGAGGTCGCAATAATAGGCTTCATCGTTCCCCTGCATGGTCCCGATGGGCGTGGCATAGAGGCCGGTGCCGCCTTTGAGCGAGAAGACTGCGAATGCCTGGCGGTCGCCGTGCCCGATACCATCCTGAACGCTGGCCGGCACGGCGGATTTCACGATCTTCTTCACCTCCAGCCGCTCGGCCGCGGGAATCAACCCCACTCGCTTGGCAAAGACCACATGCCCGCCGACATAGGGGAAATAGCTCATCGTGTAGCCGTTCTTCATCCACACCGAAGTGCCTTCCAAGCGCTGCGTATCCTCAAAGTGGACGGGGAAAAAAGCGCGCACCACCGCAAGATCGTCCTTACTCTGAGTCTGACTGGGATCGACGTGCCTGATCACTCCGGGGTTCTGCCGGTGCCTCCATACGCTGTAAAGGTAGCCACTGCCAATGAGCAGGGAAATCAATGTCGGAATCAGTATCTTTTGCCAGGTCTTCATACACGCTCCAAATCGGTGATTGAAAAACTTATTGCCGAAAAGCTTATTGGCCGCCTTCGGCCTTCAAAAACGAGTAGAAGAAATCCAGAGACTTCCAGTAGGAATCCACCGGCAGGCGCTCGTCCTGGCCGTGGGCGCGGTCGTCGTCGCGTTCCAGGGCGATGGCCGAGTAGCCGTAAGAGGGAATCCCCGCTAAGGCAAAGTAGATGGAATCGGTGGCGCCGTTCTCCATCACCGGCGTCACGGGCACACCCGGCCAGATGGCTTGTGTGATGCGCGTCAGCGGCTCGAAGACTTCCTTGATCGGCGCGGGCGGCACCATGGCCTTGCGCTCGGGAGCGGTGTCAGAGACCACGTAAGCGTCGGAGACGTACTTCACCGTGAGCTTGGAATCGGCGAAGAGGGCAATCAACTGCTGGCGAATCTCCTCCGGCGAGTGGCCGGGAAAGATGCGGCAGTTCACGTTGGCCTGGGCGGTCTGCGCCAGGGCGTTGTTGGCGTGTCCGGCGGCGAGCCGGGTGGCGACGCAGGTGGTGCGGAAGTTGGAGCTGAAGCTAGGTTCGGTACTGAGCCGCGCGGCAGCGTCCAGATCCGCGGGCGTGGCCAGGATGGCGCGCATGTCGGCTGCTGTCTGCCCCTTCTCCTGCGCGGCCAGATTGGTGAAATAGGTCCGCGTCACCTCGTTCATCTCGAAGGGAAAGGTGTAGGCGGCCAGCTTGTCGATCGCGGCGGTCAGCTCATAGATGGCGTTATCCGGCCGGGGGCGCGAGCTGTGGCCGCCGGGATTGGTCGCGGTGATTTGAAAGTCGGAGTAGACCTTCTCCGTCGCCTCCACATCCGCCACCATGGCGCGGCCGTGGTCCAGTTCCACGCCGCCCGCATCGGGATTGATGACCCAGGCCGCGTCCACCAGTTCGCGGTGCTGCTGCACCAGCCATTGCGCACCGTTGAATTTACCGCCTTCTTCGTCGGCGGTAAGCGCCAGGATCAGGTCGCGGCGGGGCTTGTAGCCCTCCTTGTGCAGGCGGAGGAAAGTGGCCACCAGGGCGGCATCGGACTCCTTCATGTCCTGCGTGCCGCGGCCGTAGTAGTAGCCATCCTTCTCCACAAACTGGAAGGGGTCGGTGTGCCAGTCGGAGGGCAGAGCCTCCACCACGTCCATGTGGCAGAGAAAGAGCACTGGCTTCTCGCTGGTAGGCCCGGCGGCACGGAGACGCACGACAAGATTTTGCTTGCGCGCATCCGGGCCGAGCAGGTGTACGTCTTCGGGCGGAAAGCCTGCATCGAGGAAGCGCTTCTGCATGGCAGCGCTTCCGGCGGTGACGCTGCCCTTGGGCGTGTCGGTGGTGTTGGTCTCGATGAGCTGCTTGAAGATTTCCCGTGCCAGCGCGCGATCTTCAGCGGAAGCAGTGGGTAGCGGACTCTGAGAAAAGGCGGCAGGACCGAAGCTTAGGAGGAGTATGGCAAGAACGAAAGAGAAGATATTTCGGCGCATGGAGGCATTGTACGGCGGCCCTGGGAACTTGGAGCGCACTCCCGTCTTGCACAGCACGGAAAAGCGTTTTATCGTTGAGCGGCCACAACTTTCGAGGTGCAATATGCAGTCCAGGTTCCTTGCCGCCGCTTGCCTCATTACCTTCACCGTCGCCGCCCAAGCCCAGAGCACACCGGCGCGGCCCAAAATCACCGGCATTTCGCACCTCGCGGTCTACACGTCGAACCCCGCGGCCACCGACCACTACTACCGCGAGATCATTGGCGCGGCCAAGCTGGCGGACCCGGAGAATCCGCTGGGCGTGCGCTACGCCTTCAGCCCGACGCAGTTTGTGGAAGTGCTGCCGCTTCCGGCTGGCTCGGGCATCAACCGCATGGACCACACCGCCTTTACCACCGAGAGTGCCGAAGGCCTGCGCAAGTACCTGACCTCCAAAAGCTGGAAGACGCCGGCCGCGGTGACCAAGGGCGCCGACGGCAGCCGGTGGTTCACGGTGCTGGATCCGGAGGGCAACAAGGTGGAGTTCGTGGAGCCGCCGCGCCTGCCAAAGGACATTGTTGCTCCTCACGTCATCGGGCATCACATCATCCATCTCGGCATTCTGGTTCACAGTCGCACAACCGAAGACGTCTTCTACCGCGACCTGCTGGGCTTCCGCCCCTACTGGTTCGGCGGTATGCAGGAGGGCAAGATCGACTGGGTGAGCCAACAGATGCCCAACAGCCATGACTGGCTGGAATACATGCTGACCAGCGGCCCCTCGGGCGCAGGCATTCCGGCCAACATGTCGCAGCACGAACTGGGCGTGTTGGACCATCTCTCCATCGGCGAACTCTCGGTGGATGCGGCCTACAAGACCCTCAAGGACTCGGGACGCCTGGAGGGCGTGACGAACGACGGCCACACTCAAATGGGCAGGGACGGCAAGGGCCAGTTCAACATGTACGATCCGGACGGCATCCGTCTGGAACTAATGAACTTCCACGCCACGGAGAAGCCCTGCTGCTCGCCGTTCACGGCCGAGGATCCGGAAAAATAGACGGTAGACTTCGCCGGCAGGTAAGGCGATAATTGAGGGTGGAGGACGTATGGGATACGTATTGCCAAGAGGTAGTTCCAAATATGTCAGCCCCGACCTTATTGAAAAGGGACGTAAGCCAGTGGCTAGATTTCGGGTTAAGCTTCCTCCTCCGGTCAAGGTCCCTCCGCCGCCTACGCAATCGAATTCTCCGAAGCAGTAAGGAAGGCACAAGGAGCCATCCCCAATGCCGGCAACGCTTCTTGCGCTACAGGTTTTTCTTATTCTGTTGCCTGGGTTCTCGGCGGCTTATATCGTTCAGGCTTTGGCAACCCGCCGTTCGCAGTCGGATCTTGAGCGTGTAATTGAATCTCTGGTTTTCAGTTTCGTCATTTATGTCTGCTACGTACCGCTCAATGGCGGGAAGCTGCCCATTCACATCGTTCACGATCCTGCCGGAAAGATAGAGGACACCATCCTTTGGGAACCCGCGCAGTTGGCCTGGCTCGCTGCCGTCACTCTGGTGTTTGCCTTCGCTGCAGTCGCCTACATCCGCTTTGATGGCAACCAAGTGCTTCATTGGATGAAGCTGACAGAACGCACAACGCGCAATTCCATCTGGAACGACGTTTTTGAGAGCGAAGCGATCGATGGACAGCCGTTGCAGGTGGAATTGGCCGACGGCAGAAGCGTGCTGGGCAGTTTGC